>Ga0265798_10003932_pt1 | contig 20859 bp, 14 predicted proteins | sample P3T30metagenome_FD_192430 | JGI IMG/M metagenome (GOLD analysis project Ga0265798, IMG submission 192430) | Plant litter microbial communities from East Loma Ridge, Irvine, California - P3 T30 | ecosystem: Environmental > Terrestrial > Plant litter > Unclassified | place: USA: California... | reverse complement strand
CGAGCAAGAGCAAGAAAGCGAGGAGACGGATGACAAGGCGCGAGAATGCGTCCAGGAGAAAGGGAAGGGGAAAGAGGATAGGAGGAAGAAGTGGCAGCGTAGTTTGAAGAGGGGTGGGAAGTGGGCTAGGGGGAAATTGGTGTGTTTTGATGGGAGGGAGTGAGGGGGTGGGATGGTGCGTGGAAGTCACTTCGGATGGGGTTGAGGGGGAGGGTGGATGAGATGTTGGGGAAGATGGTATGGCATGGCGTGGCAAGAAAGGTATATGATACGGGAAAAGTGATACCCACGAGATCCATACATCGAAGTAAATAATCCGAAAAGATAACATGAACATCATCGCATTGCTTCATATAATCCCATCCCATGTCTTCTCCAAGCGCCTGACACCCATCACCCCCATAGCCCAAAGAAAAATTCAAACGCCTCCCGATTCATCCCCCCATCCAATCCAGACCCTCACTGATAATCATACCACGACCCCTCATCATACGTATTAAACCCCGGCGCCAACCCCCCAATCCCACTCATCCCAGGCCCCGCACTAACATTCACAACACCATTCCCATTCGCGTACCCATTCCCCTGCGCCGCCCCACCCACAGGCCCACCATTCATCTGCACACCACCCGCACCCACACCTGCAGAAAACCCCCCACCCCCCGGACTCTGCACACCAGCAAACCACCCCGCAATATCATCCACACTCCCGAGATTCGGATTCCAATTCTCAAACCCATTCGCCAACTGCGTTTGATCGCGGAAAATCCAGTCCTGGCCTTCTCGTATCAACTGATCCACGCCGCCGAACAGCGCGCTCGGCGAGTTACCTGCCGTGGTTTGCCCGCCGTCGATGGATTGGCGGCCCTGTGTGGATACTGGGGTTGCGGGGTTGAGCGCGGAGGATGAGGTGGGCGTGGCGTGGTGCTGGGGGCGCGGGTAAGCGATGTCCGAGGGAGGGAGGGAGTCGATGGATGAGCGCGCGTAGGGGTGTTTGCTTACTGCGTTGTTACTATTTTGGGGTATCCGATTGAGGTACTGTGGCGTAGTGACGTGTGCGATGTTCATGCTGTATGGCTGGAGGGAGGGTGAGGCTTGGTCGGCGGGCGAGGGATGCTCAATCGCCTGTGGAGACATGGGTTTCGGCGTGCTGACTTCGTTCCAGGGGCCGAATTTGGAGTCGGTGCGCTTGAGCACGGCGTCGGCTTCTTCTGGGAGCTCGACTTTCCAGCGTTTGGCGAGAACGCTGAGGATGCCGAGGGTGCGGCGGGCGCAGAGCCAGCCTTCGGCGATCTCTTCGAGATGCTTGACGCCGTGGATAATATCGCGCTTTGCGTTCTTTTCGGGCAGGTTGAGGAGGTGGATAGTGCAGGCTGAGTGGGCAATGTAGACGCATATATTGCAGATCTGCCGTAGGCCGTGGGATCGCTTGTACAGACGAAGTAGCTTTGAAATCATGGCGGCTGCTTGGGTACATAGTTTCCGTGGCGAGACATGAGCGGGTAGTGGTGAGTTGTTGGGGTTGTACTTGAGAAATGGGCGGAAGAGATGGATGTAGAGCAGTTGGAAGAACATGCTGTGAGGTGATTAGCATGAATCAGGCAAATTTGAGTTTGAGACTTACTGCATGACCAGCATGTGTGGCAACCCACCTTCCTTGGGCTCCAGTTCCTTCGGCAGCTCTCTCCTCCATGTCTCCAGGCGCATGTGTATCTCACTGAGCTTCTTCAGCTCAGCTTGCTTGCCCTTCGCCTTCTCCATATCGATTGGGTTGTAGAAGAAGTTCATCAAGTCGCTCGATATCTCACAGAGCTTTGATATCTGCAGTGCAATGGCTCGCGTCCTGCTCGGCTGCGAATGTGCTTGGCTGATACCTGAATCTGTGACTGCACTCCATGTCTCGGCATCCTCGACAGGAAAAACTTCAAACTTTGGTGCGGTGACCATGGTGTTGTGTAGTTGCGGTAACCGGCCGAGATAGTTGCTCCAGCATTTGTCGAACAAGAAGCAGCCCCAGAAAGTGATGCGTCGTGCGTCTTCTTCTGTCTCGTCCATGTTGCCCTTGCTGTGCATACCGAGGTTCAGACCCAAGTCGCAAGCCATTCGGAAACTCATGCCGCTGTAGACCCAGCCCTTTGCTTCTCTTCCACAGCCAGCTTCTCGCACTGACATCAAAGCCAATGCTTGTACGGTCGGCAGCGTCGGTACTTCATGAAGATCGCCCTCCATGATCAGCCTCTTCGTCTCCTTGAAGAAGTGGTCTCCAGCAGTTGCCGAGTCGTCCCGAACAGCACGAGCGCCTGGCCACGAAGAGAAGTGTGAGCCCAAGGCCAGCATTGCGTTGACAAGCAATGGGGTGCAGTACTGCATTCGCCGCCCTGATCCTGGCCGCGGCTTGCCCAGTTTGAACTCATTCAAGAACAGGTTCTTAGACAGTGTGGTGAAAAAGCTGTAGTGCCAGCAAAAGTACATGCTAATGAGGTGTTGTACGAGCTCCGGATCTGTGGTGACAGTGGTCCATGAGCAAAACGGGTCCTCCAACGACTGGTAGTCGTCTGGGTATGTGTCAGGTGACTCGGCAGCTTCGTTGCCCTTGTCCATGTATATGAGGTGCGAGGTGCCGCCAATGTAGCGCGTCGACCCATCTTCAAGCCTCAGCTCGCCCATCTTGCCGCTGAGGTGGCTCTCAAAGCTCGGCTGCCCCGGCCCCAGGACTGGAGACATGTCTGGGCTGATCTGCTCATCGTCGTCGCCCTCGCCATTCTCCTTCGCTATGATACCCTCGGCAACTGTATCTAGACTCTCGCATGTGCGTATTTGGTGGACGAGATCGGCAACTTTGTCTTCGGGGTAGTTGAGGATGGCTTGTATGAGCGTCTGGAGGGTCGAGTTGTGCGTCTTGAGGTTGTCGATATCCTTCTTGTAGACGCCTTTCCGCCGATGGTCGGAGTTGAGGTCGTATACGCATTCGGTGTTGTACACGGCGGCGCAGGCGGAGCAGGCTGGCGTCGTTCCGTCACACTGGTAGCATATCAGGACACGTTTATTGACTATTTGGGGGCATGATCTCGTGTGTTTTGTGACCACCCGGAGATGTTGTTCCTTTCACCGGAGAAAGGCTTCAGGGCGCGGTTGGCGTTACGTACCTTTGACTTCCGCTTTCTGCAGGGCACGCAGGCACTCGAAATACATCTGCGCTTCTTGCCGTCCTCGCCGTTGCCGTCCTTCTTGCTCCTTCTTCCCTTCTTTGCAGGCGCGTCCAGCGCGACTTCCCCGGCGTTGATATCCATGGCAGAATCTCTGGGGCTCACTGAACACAAACTGTGGGGTGCGGGTTGGCGGGGTGCGTGCTATGACAGGTGACGGAGCGGCCTTCCACCAGCGCGCCATTAATCAGCCGCTCTATCGTGGTTCGAGGGAGCAAAACAAAGGCTCGACATGGCTGAGACTCGCCGATAGCAGCGACCTACTGCTTGCTTCGCATTGGGATGAGGGTTGCATTGCGACAGAACGCCCATGCCGTGGCATCGCTATCGTCTCAGCTCTGATTGGTTGAAGATTTAGCCCTTATCAGGAGCTTCAGCCTTCCAGCATGAACATGCCAGGACACTACGTCGATGGCTGCAGGGCCAACTAAATTGGGCTACGGGGTAGGCTGGAGGTCTCTACGCATCCCACGCTTAGGGAGGTACATAGCAAAGTCAACGTAGGTAAAAGATCAACCACTTTTTCTAGCCTAAGAGAGGGGAATGGAAGGGAGGTCTCAAGCTGGAAAGCAGCAGCGCCCCCCGAATACATCGACGAAACATCCATCGAGTGTGTCCAGCCTTCCCTAAGCCCTTCAAAGAAACCTTGGGAAAGACGTCCACAACGCCAGCCCAAACATAATCCTGAAGGCTCTCGCCGTCCAAGATAAGCCAAACTATTTTTCCCACCTCAAAACTCATCCGCATATCCCTCATCATCCACATCCGCCCTGAATCCACCACGCGGATCCGGGTTGTCGACCAAGATGAACGGCTTGCCCTCCGCATCCTCATCCAAGTTGCCAAAGAGCCGCATGAGATCTCGGATACCCATCCTATCGACATATTAGCAAAGTCCCAAGCCAAACGTCTTCCAGGAACCACATACTTCTTGACCGTCTTCCCATTATCCTCCATCACCTCCGCAATCTCCTTCCGCTTGCGAATCTGCATGGCCATGAGACGATCATCAACCGAGTTCTTGACGCAGAAGCGGGACATGTAGGTCTCTTCCTTCTGGCCGATGCGGAATACGCGGCAGAAGGCTTGCTGCTCCGAGGCTTCGTTCCACCAGGGGTCGACCATGATGACACGGGAGGCCATGGTGAGGTTGAGGCCGACTGGGAATGATTAGCAGACTGATGGTAAATTGGGGAGCGGAATACTTACGGCCACCGCAGCGCAGGGAAGCTAGGAGGATGTTAACTTCGGAGCTGTCGGCGAAGGCGCTGATGGCTTTCTCGCGGGCGGGCAAGCTCATGGTGCCGATATACTATAATCAAGGTCAGTATTGGTTCATCAACACGACAGCTGAAAGTGCGACCTGAAGTGTTCCACAGTGCTTCTGCCGTTTCGGTTTGCGATGGAGCGTACTCACCTGCTCAACTTGCCAACCTTCGCCTTGGAAGATCTTTGCCATGATCTTGACCCTAGACATGTGTTAACCAAAGTCCGTCAATTTGGAACGGTCGACTTACATGGCCAGGAACTGCGTGTAGATGATGATCTTTACTTTCGGATCCTCCTTGAGCCTAGAGGGAGATACAAAAGTCAGCGTATATCTCACATATAATCAGTACACGGAACTCTGCTTACCAATTGAGTATCTGGGCTTTGATTGCCATCGTCTTCGCAGACGGCAAGACATCCGAGCCAACCGAGTTGAGCCAGCCTTCTGAGATTGACTCGCGATCAAGGCGCACCTTCTTCTTAGCCGCCCTCGGACCCGCCTTGGAGCGTGTGCCAGTAGCGACAGTGTCAGTGAATTCCTCTTCTTCAGCCTCGAAAGGAATGTAGCGCTGCGGAGTAACACCGCAGACCTTGCAAGGTGCCTCGTCCTTTCCAACCTCGGCGGCTGATGTGGTTGAGCGTTCCAAGCAAGGAAATTCGCAGATGAGATGTCCGCAATCTGAAATGTAAGGGTTCTTGGGCTGTTTGTTGCACCAGCTGCAGCGAGCCTTCTTCTTAGCCTTCTCCCAGCTGTCGCCGGTCTTGAGGCTCTTGAGGAAGGGCTTGAAGTCGTAGGCTTTGCCGAATGACTTTCCGCTGCCTCCCTTTCCAGCACCGATCTGGCCCGTGGGCTGGTCCGGTTCGTCGACTTCTTCAGGCTCTTTGTCATCTTCAACGTCATAGTCAAATTCGTCTTCTGCGTCCTCCATCTCTTGGCCTTTAGCTTTGGCGGCTGCTTTCTTCGCTGCCTTCTCCTTTTCGTAGATCGCATGTTTTTCGAGCTGCTTACGAATGGCGATGATGCTCCGACCGTGCCTCGTACCGCTATCAGCCGCGACCTCGTTCACAACTACCTTGATCTTCTCGATATCTTCAACTTCAAGCAGATCCCTCATGACGAACTGGAGCATCAAGATGTGAGCTGTAAGCTGGCGGAGTCGGAGAAGCATGACCAAAGCATTACTATATGACTTCTCCAGGTCCCCCTTGGCCTGCGCAATGTTGATGTGCTTTGCAAAGCGCTGGCGTACGATGTCGTAAACCGAGCGCTCGACGGGATTGAATTCACACCAAAAGGTGCCCTGGTCAGCCTGCGGCAACTTCAGAATCGGTGCGTTGAACATTCTGTCAGCGTGAGTACGGCGGATCATGAACTGGGACAGGCGGACAAGCAACCGCTCAGTGTTTTCCGCATCATTGGTGTCGCAGTAGTTGTGCTTGAAGATCTTGAAGCTGCCCGTGTGCGGTACGCCCAGGAACTTGAAGTACGGGTACAGCTCAGTGAGGCTATTCAGGATAGGCGTTCCGCTGAGTGCCCACTTGTGTTGCGCCATGAGAGCTCTGCATGCGATCGATGTGCGGCCCTGGTAGTTCTTGATGGCATGAGCCTCGTCGAGAACGATACGCAAGAAGCGCATCCTGTGCAAGACTCCGCGCTGTGAGTCGTAGGTCTTTTTCCACCAGTCTATCTTCTGCTCCGCCGTCTGGCACTCGATAGGAGGCTCGTTCTTGGGATATGACTTCATGACCTCGCTGTAGGACGTGAGGATGATGTCGTGGTGTTTGAGAACCTCGAAGGCGGCGTTTGAGTCAATGCGATTGCCAGCTCCGTACTTCATGACTTTGAGACCGCAGTCGGTGTGTTGCTCAATTTCCTTTCCCCATTGACCCAGGAGAGCAGGGCTGGCAACAAGTAAAGTTGTTCTATCCTGTCCTGTGTTCTTGCGTGGTTGTCCATTGACAATGTTTGCGAGCATCATGAGGGTTTTGCCTAGAAGCAAATCAGCACAAATCTCGAAAGTTTACTCGATGTGAAGGTAGCTCACCTAATCCCATCTGATCCGCCATTAAGCCTCCCCTAGGCTCGTCCATTGAGTTCTCGCGTCGACGCATGAACGCGCTTCCAAGAACCTGATAGCCCTTCAGGGATGTCTTCATGCCCTTGACCAGCCAGTTACCACCCGCTGCCTTGACGGAGCCGCGACCGTCGAAGTCTTTGGTGGCAGCCAACAGCGTAGACATGTCAGTGCGAGCTTGCCTCTTGTCCTCGATGGGCACGCTAGCAATGAGTTCTTTGAGGGCGTCCTGCTTCTTGCGCGCCCTGAAGGTGGGCTGATCAGCTTCATCGGCGCCAGCTTGCTGCTCGAAGACGTTGGACGTGAAAAGTGACGTGGCCTGTCGGACGGCGTTGTCAACTTCGCGCTTGTTCTTTGCCGTGGCGCGGCCGCCCTTGGCTGTTGACTTGGGAGCTGCTTTTGACCTAGAAGCCCTCGGTTTCGGCTTCGAAGCTTTTCTCTTTCCTTTGCCTGTAGCGCTCGCACCTTGCTGCGAATCGTCGTCTGCGCCCTTCTTCTGCTTTTTCTTCGGCATGTCCTCATCTGCCTCCACGCCGACTAGCATGCTCTGCAGTTCCGCCTCCAGCATGGAGATCTGCTGGGGCTCCTTGCGCGGCAGCTCTCGACGGCGGCGCTTGCGAGAAGCTTCGGAGTTGGCATTGCCGAAACCTTCGTCAGCAGAAGACTCGCCGTGTTCGTCGTCCTTGCCAAACTCAGGATGTACGTCGGGAAACAGATCAGGCTCGCCTTCTTGATCTTCTTGGGCTTTCAAAAGATCTCGAGCTCGTTTCAGGCGCCGAGCGTCTTCAGCACCCTTCACCTTCATCCACTCAACATCTTGTCTGAACGGTAAGGATCCGCCGTTCTTACGCTTCAACTCGATGTAATGCCGGGCTTGCCGCTGGAACTCTGCGAGGGCCTGCCTGTCGGCCATTTCGTCTTCATCAACAGCAGGCGCCGAAGTAGAGGACGAAGGTGTGATAGACGACATGACTGCCTCCAAATAAGCCTCATTGTCGGGATCCACGTTGTATCGGGGACGTTGCTTGTTGGCGGCGCTCTTCTTGTCTTGAAGTCGCTTCTGCATGTTACGGATCTTTGCGTATGTGGAGTTGCCTGCTACCATCGCCGTCCTGAGCAGAGGAGGCGCCGTGTTAGTAGGAGTCGTTGGGGTTGGAATTGCCGGAGTTGCTCGATCAGACACGAAGAGCGCATCTTCCTCAGGCTGCTCGCCTCCGGCATGGGCTTGCTGAGCACCGAAACTGGATCCTGTCTGCCTTCGCAGTGCGTTCGCGCTGCCCTCATTATGAGCGTCATTCTCATCATCGATATGAGCTTGGTGAACGCCGAAACCTGACCCTGTCTGGCTTCGAAGTGGGAGTGCGTCGATATCGTCCTGGGCGTCCTGCATAGGATCTGCTCCATTCTGCTGCTCGGGCATCTCGCTGGGGCGGTAGTTGGCAAGCTCTTCGGAACCGAACCTTGTGTCGTTCATGATATCATCGTCGCGTCCCTCGGTCTCCTCACCGTGGTTCGTGGCGCGAGTCATGGAAGGCGGGCCTGCAGGAAGATCATCCGCTTGCTCGACAGTTTGCTCGACAGTCTCTTGCCCGATAGTCTCTCGCATCATCTCTTCAATATCTTCGTCGTCCAGGCCCTCCTCGTCGTCCAGGCCCATCTCCTCGTCCTCGTTCCCGGCGGAGGCATCTTGGCGACCGATCTGTGGGCTGGTCTCTCGAACATCCGCCTGAACATCCTCCATGGGCTGATCTTGCTCTTCAATTTGGTTGGCTTGGTTAGGATCTTGATTGTTGTCGTCGATGTCGCCTTGGGCACCCCCTAGCATGTTTGCGTTGCTGGGCGGGGCGAACTCGTCCTGGTCGTTGTGCGATTTATCACCGAACAGATCGTCGTCGTCACCGGGCAAGCCGTAGACGGACATCTTCTCATTCTCGTCGCCGACTGGATCGGTGTTCTCGACGGGCTCCTTAATGGGAGGTCGATCTTCGGTGCCACCCATGTCAACGTTGGTGTTCTCAGGCTCGGTCATAGTGGACCCGTGGTCGTTAGTCATGTGCTTGATGAAGTCTCAATGCTTTGAAGATATCCAGCATACCTGATCACGATGGAGTGTGGTGAGACTTGGGAGACGTTGGACCGCAGATTCGGGGGACGGATTGATGGGGCGAGTTGTTAGGCTGAGGAGTGGTTGCTAAACCGGGATGTCGAGGCCATCAAGCAAAGAGCTTAAAGCTGCTCAGCCAAAGGTGAGGCAAGGCTCGCGCAACCGCCAAACAAGCCTTACGATACACTGATGCTGTTGGAGCTCACAGAAGTAGTTGCGAAGTGCAATTGACGAAGTAAAGCACTTTGTAGATGTCTTTGAAGGTCAGAAAGCCGTTGTCGTGGTGTAGTAGTGTGGTATAAGAAAGACCGTGGTGGAAAGGCGCGGGCAGTCTTTATATGTGCAAGAAGGCTGGCTGTCGATGGCAAACGGCGCGAGATCAAGGTGAGAGACGTGGAATCCGTGGTCACCAAGACCTGGCACAGATCGAAGTGAGAGGCAGCACATGGCGAAGATTCGGTCGCGGGCCCCTTCGCAGCTCTATGGAGTGTATCGAGGTGCTCCTGGCATACTCATAAAGAGACGGTGGCACGGGTGAAGAAGTGGTGTATCTAGACAGGAACGCGGTTGGCCAACTTGCATTCGGATGATTAGTGGTGGTTTTGTAGTGGGTTGGGGATACTCACGAGCCGATGAGGAAGGTTGTTGTTGTTTTGCCGAACGTCACCACAGCATTTTGGGAAGCCGCGCTCATGCCATTTCGACCTCCGTTGACTAAACACAGCTCAACACTTCACGAACGAAAAGGAAATTAAAATGTATATTGATGAGCCAGAAAACATTACAAGACCCAATATACACAATTGTGGGGTATCTGCAAAACATATACATGAAGGAGCTTAGACTTCTCCCCGCTCTCCGCAAAGAACCGCACTGACACAAGGAAAAGTCGTAATTCGTCGTCTCTAGCACTCCTCGCTCTGGATGTTCGGGTAGAACCACGCCGCAATAGCAATGATAACATACGACGCCATAAGCAAGACGCCCTCGAGCCAGTCTGTATCCAGTCAGTAGCCATTCCCACATCAAAGCAGCGTAGATAGTACTTACGAGACTTGCCGTCCTGAATGAGGTAGTTAACCAAGATAATGGACACAAAAAGGGTCGCAATCTGGAACGTGTCGAAATACAGCGTCATGCAATCTTTGCCCAGGATCCAGCCGAGAATGACGATGAGCGGGAAGACTAGCAGCGCAATCTGCATGCTGGACCCGACAGCCACACCGATAGACAGATCCATCTTGTCTTTAATAGCGACCGTGACAGCGGTAGCGTGCTCGGCTGCGTTTCCAACGATAGGCAAGAGAATCAGGCCGACGAAGACTTTGCCGATGGCGCCGGTTTCGGTGAGACCGTTGATGCTGTCGACCATGAATTCACCGCAGAAAGCGACCAGAGTGGTGGAGAACGCGAGGGTAGCGAGGGCGCCGACAACAGAGAGAGATGGAGTCTCGAAGTCTTCGTCGTCGTCCTTGTTGTCTGCGTGGTCTTCATCTGGGTTCTTGAACAGCATGTTGGCATTGACGCCGCCGCCAGATGCAGCGGCGGTGCCAGCGCCAATGGCGGCAATGCCACGCGTAGCCTCGCCTTCTGACCTCTTCGACGACTTGCGCTTCTCGACCTTTTGGCTGGGCGCGTTGTACATGGTGACGTGGGTCTTGAGCTGGAAGAGAAGGTAGCATCCGTAGACGAACAGCAGGATAACGGCGGTTCCGCGCGAGAGCTCTTGATTCCTTTTCGCGTCACCATTGTTGTCGTTATCCTCGGCAATGCTGTTGTGGAAGACGGTAGGAATGATTAGAGACCCGATTGAGAGCGCAAGCATAGCCGCCGCGGTCTGCGCAACGGTAATGTTGAAGAATTGCTCCGTACGATGGACTCCTCCGAGGAAGAAAGACATGCCGAGGACGAGGAGCAGATTAGATAACATGCTACCAATCAGCGAGGTTTTGACGATAGTGATTTCGTTCTTGATCAAAGCTTGGACGGAAACGATGAGTTCGACCGCATTGCCAAAGGTCGCGTTCAGCAATCCACCAAGCGTCTCGCCGACTCGAATAGCTAGCTCTTCGGTCGCAGTACTCAGCATGGCGGCAAGCGGTATAATGGCGATGAAGTTGAGGGTAAAGATGATGTAAGGCTTGAGATGTTCCTTCTCGCCGGTCTCTGGATTGGTCTTCTTGATGTAGAAGACGGCAAAGCCAATAGGCACAAAGATAAGTAGCACGTTAATCCACGAGAAGAAGACGAAGCGGAGCTGTTGGCCGATCGGAATCTTCCTCTTGTGTGCACGTTTCTTCCTCTCCTCGAGAGACAGCTGATCCGAGTCGATTTGAGTGAGCTCGCTACCCTCACCGCTATCTTGATGGTCTTTCCGGAATACGCCCTTGAATCTGGCCCGCTTCGTCACGCCATTGGTGTGGCCATTGGCATTCTCGGGAATCGTGCTGTCGGTGGAGTCCTTGGTATTGGTGTCCATCATGGGAGTGGCATCCTTTTCAGTGGAGGAGCCAGGGACCGCGTTGAAGTCATGGTGTGATGTAGACGCCGGCTCCGTGTTGTGATGGTGTTGACCTCCGAACTCCTTCTCAGCAGCTCTGCTGTTGTCCAGTCTCTGTTGCTCTTCAATGGTAGGGACGGCGGCCTCGGAACGTGTCGACCTGTGGTGGTGCGGTCGGTTCTCAGGATCGATGGGCGCTTCCCTTGACCGTACTCGGGCGAACGGGTTGTAATTTATGGCACCAGCATCGCCTTGCTGCGACGCAGCGCGATGCGCCTTTCTCCGAATGGCATCTATATTCATGATGTTAGGCCGGTCATACTAGAGTCGTAGAAAGAAAAAGAGGCAGAGACGGGATGTGATGGATCGGAAATGGTGCTCCACTTACGCATGGTTGTGACGACTAGAGTCTACGGCAACTGCGCCGACTTGATGATCCCAGTGGTAGGGGTTGATTTCGAGTGGGACACTCGCGACAATACTTGTATCTGCTCTTAAGATACTACAATCGCTTGGAACGGATACTAGGGTCGTTCGGAATGGTGTTTAGGGGCGGAAACCGTTGGAATGGGGGCGACGAATGTTTGGCCAAACAAGCGCACTGAGGTCGCAAGAGATCTGGTACAAGGGTGCGCGATGGTTGCGGTACAGATCGTCAGGTACCGTTGCCTTGTGGTTGCCAGGGTAATTGCGCCGATGAAGTGAGGAAAGGAGAAAGCAAGGGACGTGTCGTTGTAATTAAAGCCGGTCGTGTTGTCTCCTGGAGTAGCGGCGCAAGTGCAGTGGCGCAAATCATTCACAGCCACAGCACGAGATTTTCAGACGAGACAGAAAAGGCTCGATTGTCGAGAGGCGGAGCAGCAAGCGCAGGCGAATTGCTCACGGTAGATACGAATGGCAGATCTGGCTTCTATGATGGTGGTTGATATGCTCCACTGGATCAAGCTCACGTCACTATCATACAAGCCCAGATCAAGCTGGCTTGGAGAGGCTTGAGTGGCCTTGGAACCGCGGCGAGACCTGGGCGATGACGATGGCTCTGTGCGCCCAAGTTCTGATTGGTACACGCTGAAACGATGCGCTGTTTCCAGCGGGGACAACAAATTCCGCGAGATTTGTATGGTCGCTTGTGGAGTATTTCCTTGCTTCGTTGTGTTCTGATGAGCAGACTTCATGCGCATCTCGGGCCTTCAAGACGCACGCTGTAGATCATCAGATGCATCGCCATCAAACACACGTACAATTTAGAACCTTCACTGCGCGTCGAATGCCTTCGAGTGCACGTAAGCTTCGTTCATTTGGCATTTCCGAAAGGATGACAGAATCGATACGAAGGTCTTCGTACTAAGTGAGATACATGTGTTGTTCTATGCGAATGCGAGAATAGATCCCACCAAATCATAAGCTTACCACCTAGTCCCATGATGCGGTTTAGCTTCACCGCATCAGCAACTCTGAACTCAGAGAGCTGCAAGGCACTTAGACCCTGCAGTCAGATCTCCCGGGATGACGTGTTAGGCTTTACGCTGTATCTGCATCGTAGTATGCCTCTTTGAGCGCCTGTTTACGAGCCTCTGGGTTTCTGATTCGCCAAATAAGTTGTTCTTTTCGTAGAACAATTCATTGATATACACATCCACACTAGGAATCTAGAAAGCATATTTCCATGTCCGTTAAGGTAACGCACTATCGCGCCATCTCTGCCAAAGCCATGAGATCGAGTCAAAACGAAGCAAGTGTCTCAAAGCCACACAAGTTTCTTCCTTCGTTGTACATTTCGCAACTCACTCCAATCATGCCCTGCGGACTGAGAATAGCCCAGCAGGACAGCATTTGAACACTTGCTTTCCTGCTTTATCTCACGCTCAACACTGCATGATCTTGTGGTCGATAACATAACATCTGTTGAGGTAACGCATATTACCAACCAAGTACCATGCCCTTGCATTCATAGTCCCTAACGCCATCCAACCGAGTCAAGAACAAGCAGGAGATCCAAAACACCATAGCAGAACGACACACAGTCTCCAGCCTGCAACTGTCCCCAAATGGCGATGCCCTCACGGACCCTGCACCTTGTTATCCCCCTTAATAACATCCGCATACGTCGGCGGCGCTCCCTGCGACCCCTCACCCTCCCCCGCCTCCACAGGCCCAGCTACACTCTTCTTCCCCGCCCCAGCCCCATTCCCCCTCTGTCCCCCAAAGCTCCCCACCCCACCACTCTGCTGCCCCGGAAACTGTCCGCCAGCAGGCTGACTACCCCCCACAGTGCCATAACTCGGCTGAGGCTCGTGCGACACGACGTAGTACGTTGTTCCGCCGCGCTCGCGGTCGGGCACTTGCTGGTAGTGCTCGTATGTCTCGGGGTTCTGCAGGATGATGTACCAGGCGTGTAGGAGGCCGGGGAGGAAGCCGAGGCAGCAGAGGGCGATGTTGATGAGGGAGTCGGCGCCGCAGATGCCTTTCTTGACCCAGACTGTTGTGTGTGTTAGTGACGAGGCCTTTTGAGACGTATGTTGTTGCTAGCTGAGAGCAAAAGATACGCGGGTCAAGAGAGCGAGAAGCCCGTAACGTGAGACTATTCAAAATAGACCCTCGCGGAAGACTTCTTGCCGCTCCATCCTTCAATCTAATGATAGCCTTGTCTTGTGCGCTCGTAACTGAGCAGAAGCAGGAGGAACCTGGGGCAGGCTGTGGGTGCAAACGTACCTCCAATAGGCGGAAACAGCACCGCAAGCAACATAAGGAAGCAGTCCGTGCCGCACATCTTGACGATTCTCACGAGTATAATGTATTTGATAGAAGAGAAGTGTGCGCGGTGTGAATGTGATGTCGTTGCGTGGAGTGTGTACTGTCGATGTTGCCTGGTCGTGTTCAGTTGGTGCTGCGCAGCGCCTTCCGCATGACGATGACGCGTGCTGTGGCGGTGCAGAATGGCGCCTTCCTCGGCACGTGAGGAGAGAAAAGATCACGCACCACGTCACGCATAGCATCGAAATTCAAAGATCATGTCAAAGTTCGTCGTAGGATGGTTTGAAATGATTTCCGGCCTACTCTTTGCCACCGAGATATCTATACACCACGGAGAAGTCCTTTCCTTTGCACTTCTCGTCCTTCTCTGCTGCATCATAAACTGCTCTCGCAGGCTCAGCGAGTGCAAGCTTCACATTCGCCTCTGCCGCAGCCTTGATTGCGAGCTTCAGATCTTTGCTGGCGAGTGCCACTCCGAAACCTCCCTCGTACCCTCGAGAAGCTGGCGAGCCTTCAATGACACCAGGGACGGGGTTGTTGACCTCACTTGGCCAGCACTTGCCAGTACTGATGTTGATCATGCCAGCAAGCGCTTTCGGATCCAAGCCCCACTTGACGCCCATGCTCATAGCTTCTGCTGTGGCAATGTTGTTGAGCGCGAGCAGGTAGTTGTTGGCAAGCTTGCCCTTCAGTCCGGCACCCTGCTCGCCGAGATGCAATACTCTCCGACCCATCAATGACAGGACGGCAGTGGCTCGCTCGACGGCCTCTGGAGCAGCACCGATCATGAAGGTGAGCGTGCCAGCTTGAGCTCCGACGACACCACCAGACATGGGAGCGTCGATGAAGATGCCTTGACCAGCGGCAGCTTTCGCTACCTCTCCCGAGGTCATGGGGTCGATGGTCGAGCAGTCGATGAATAGGCGTTCCTTGTTGACGGAGCCATCTGTGAGTAGTGTTGCTGGCTCGAGCATCTCCTTGAACACGCCTTTGACATGCTTGGGTTCCGGCAGCGACGTGATGACGACTTCCTATGCCAGGTCAGTAATGGCATCTCAAGCTATTCAGCGAACAACGTGATGGATAGAAGAAGCATCAGAGGATTGGCTATAATATTTTGTGTAATCAGGATAAGAGCCACAAAAAGTGACCCCCAACTTAGATCATGGATAGAACAATTAATTCATCATGTAAGAGTGACTGAACAGAATAGAGCAGGAATACGTACCGCTTTCTCAGCGACTTCTCGGACGTTGCTGGCAACTCGGACGCCTTGTGGGTGCTCTTCGAGAAACTGCTTGGACGCAGCAGTGTTGACATCTTGCACGAAGAGAGTGTCCTCAGCGGGGATCTTCGCCCTCAGGTTCTTTGCCATGGGGTAGCCTGTCACTGTTGTCAGTATATCGCGTGGTCATGTGAGCATAGAGAGCACTAACCCATACGCCCTAAGCCTATGAATCCCCATGTAGCTTGAAGATGTTGCGAGCTCGAGAAGCATCTTCTTGAACCCTGCCGCACGGCAGTTGGGGCGGTTCTCCTCGCAGTCGATGCTAAAGCTGATACCGTCCGCATGATGTATGTCTTGTTGTGAGCGTAGCTAAACAGGCAATCGAGAGTCGAAATAGAGCTGTGCTGCGGGACACGGCTGGACGCGGTCTCCGCTTGGTTCGGGTTGGCTCAGCCGAGGTGTGCGTTAAGCATCGAAGAGCGAGATCTCCAGGTATCACCGACGCATCGGTGAGGCGGAATTGTCTCAAGGCATGGTCAAGAAAGAGTAGGCGCGCCAATGAGCGACGGGCACGACTAGGAATCTGGTGCTGGTGGTTGTTGCGCGTGTTGACGAAGAGCCGAGAAATTTTCGAAGGAAAAGCGTTTCCAGCTGGGGTGACTAAGCGAGAGCTTGGCATTTCGGCCTTCACGACTCACTCAAACGTCGTGAAATACGCAATCTTTGTGAAAGCGATGCATTCTGGGCATCCTTGTGCAATCCATTCTTACGGCTCACAGACAATTCCAAACCATACACACAACCGTAGAGGTTCACATCCAGTACAGCCACAATTTGTAAAGTACTACTGTACAAACCCATGGCAAGCAGTACCTGCACAACACAGATCCCTTAAACCACAATATCATCTCGCCATTCCGTCACGATTCCCTAGCCGCCGAAGGGTCCGGAACATATCCCACAAGTCTTTTATAAAAGCTCGGCCGACCATCCATTCCCGACCGCCTGTACTTATACTTGAGCACTCTCATCCAGCCGCGAGAGGTATATCTGCTCTCAAAAACGGACTCAGTCAATGGTCGATCGGCGCCGAAACCTACGTTTACCGGGGTCTAAAGCTCTCATGTTAGTCATCGCACTAATCTCTTTGGCAGCTCGAAAAGAATACTGCTTGAAGCCCTGAGTCTTCGTCCATACTAAGATAGATCTATGGGTATCTTGGGGTATGTAGTGATAAAAGGCCAGCGCAAATGCAAAATCCACATTTTCAACTCACGACCGGCTCTTCTTGTTCGTCTGACTCGTCGGAGATCTCGATCAGCTCGTCTGCAGTGCGCTTGCTCGTCTTCTTCTTGCTCCCCTTGCCGCTGGACGGAGCGCTAATAGCGTCCAGGAACTGGTTGTTGCTCATGTTGGAGTGGAGCTTGGGTGTCTCGGAAATGTCAGGGAGGAAGAGCCGCTCGCTGTAGGCCGCGTATGCTTCTTGTGTCTGTAGCGATGTCAGCTGTTGTTGCTAGATCAGAGAGGAGGTCACATACGTCTTCGTCGGAGTAGTTGAGCCTGTACCAGGCTTCCTGGTTGGTGGACTTCATGAAGGATTGGGTCTGTTCGGCTGCTGTGTCGCCGCCAGCTTTCTTGACGGTGGGTATGAAGGCCTTGGGCTCCACGGGCTTTGCGCCTTCTGCCGACTCCTTCTCGCGGCGCCGGTTGACGGCTTCTAGCTGGGCGGATGCGTCGAGATGGTGGAACTGCGTGCGCAGCTGTACGAGGCCGTTCAGGCGTGTGAGATGTAGTTGATCTGGTCAAATTAGCATGCTGCTTGCACCTGCACGAGTGAGGCCTACCGTCGCGGAACGTCCCCAGCATGTAGCTCGGCCCTTTGTCCTGGTCGTTCTGGATCTGTCCGCCAAAAGTCTGCATGTTCAAGACGTGGCCCTTCTCGTTTGCATCCTCAAAGTGCGTGACATACTCCTCGAAGTTGTCGTCGTCCTCAATCGCAGTCGGCGCTACAGGGCCACCCTCGCCAGCACCTGCACCCGCACCAGCGCGGTTGGTTGCGCGTGGCATAGTCCGCTCGAAGCCAGATGCGATGCCGAACGCCCGCTGTCCAAAGCCCTTCGTCTTGCGCAGCGACTCGCCCCAGCGCACGCCGGCCGGGCGGTTGTAGTTGTGGTGGATGTCTATCGGAACGTCGACTTCGATGAAGCCCGAGTCCTTCTTGACACGCAGTTCGCCAGGCTGACTCTGGGTGGCCTTGGTGAAGGGCTGGTCGGGCATGCGATTCAGGTACTGCAGGACGTAGAGCTGCTGCTCCTCCATCTCGGGGGTGATGTAGACATCGTACTCTGCGACCACGGGGTCGTCGTCTTCCATGTCCATGTCTACTGATGCTGTGTTAGTCATGGTTATTAGCAGCAGGATCAAGTAGTATGCGCCGATCAAAGGCCGGTCTTACGAGCCATGTGTGTTTATGTGGGAGAAGAGGCGCAAGGTAAGAGTGACTGGCGCCAAAAAGTTCCCAGAACGCGAGGCGGGGCAGGCGCGTTAAGTTCCGAACCTCTTGGAACTTTTGTGGGTCGTGTAGGCAACGGGTCTACTATGTCATTATCCCCGAGAGACGTCGAGACATTCACCTCGTGCTTTGCTCTTCTTCCTTTCTGCATTGGAGCTGTAGCGTAGTACAATGGCTTACATAGCGCCAATCCACCGCCCGAGCAGCGTCCGCCATGCGCTCAAGCTGAACTTCCTCGCCCAAGATGAAGACTGTTTGGTCGTTGCGTAAGCAGAGCAATTCCTATAGATCCTGCGATGCTGATGTCCTTATAGCAAGGCAAATCGACTCGAGTTCTACACCCAGACACCCGATGGATTGGCCTTACAGCACCAGAAAGCCATATATGGCAAAGTCACTATGCTCCAAAAGCTCCGCCCTGCGCTATCGCCCACCGACCACCTCTTCGTCGGGACCGACCGCTTCATGTACTTTACGCTGTCTTGGAATGCCGAAAAAAAGCAGCTCCAGACGGAAAAGTCGTTCACAAGCGTCGCGGACAATGCTGCGCGGGAATCACAGACAGGGGAGAGGTGCCATGTAGACCCTACTGGCCGATTCATGACGATCGAGGTATACGAAGGCATAATCACAGTCATTCCATTAATACAGCGAGGGAAGAAGAGAAAGCAGGAGCCAGACATCGCCAGTCTCGGAGAGCCCCAGCCCGTGAGACTGCCAGAGATGTTCGTTCGTTCCTCAGCTTTTCTAAAACCGAAAGCCTTCGACGACAAGCCCAAGCTCGCACTTTTATACGAGGATACACATTCACAGGTTAAGTTGAAATTGCGAGAAATTGCGTTCTCGGGAAGCGAAGGGGTGGAATTGGAAGATGGCGAGGCATGCAGAGCAGAACTCGAGCTTGGGGCGAGCCACCTGATACCGCTGGAAGAGCCTTCACACGGCTTGATCGTCATTGGAGAAACTTCAATTGCATACTTCGACGAGGAAACATCACAATTACAAACGGAGCCTCTGGACGAGGCAACTATCTTCGTGGCCTGGGAACGCATCGACGCGCAACGCTTTGTGCTCGCCGACGACTATGGCCGCCTATATCTATTCATGCTTGTTCTGGACTCTCGAAACAGGGTACAGTCCTGGAAGCTGGACGTCATTGGACAAACCTCACGAGCAAATGTCTTGATCTACCTGGACGCAGGATACGTCTACGTTGGCTCACATCAAGGCGACTCGCAAGTGATTAGGATTACCGAAGGGTCGATGGAGGTCGTTCAGAGATTCTCAAACATCGCACCCGTGCTGGACTTCACAATCATGGACATGGGCAACAGATCCGGCGAAGGACAGGTCAACGAGTACTCCTCTGGACAGGCTCGCATTGTCACCGGAAGTGGCGCATACCAGGACGGCAGTCTTCGCAGCGTCAGGAGTGGCGTAGGTCTCGAGGATCTTGGTGTGCTGGGCGAGATGGAGCACATCTCGGACCTGTTCAGCCTGAAGTCGAGCGCTTCCACCGAATATGCTGACACTCTTCTCGTCACCTTTATCAACGAAACACGAGTCTTCCGCTTCGACTCACAAGGCGAAGTTGAGGAAGTAGGAGACTTCGCGTCCTTGGCACTGGACGAGAACACTCTGGCTGCTTCAAATCTCTCACAACGCGGAGTCGTGCAAGTCACGAGCCAAAGGGTACGGATTTGCGACCTTGACGGAGGCATGACTACCTCAGAGTGGACTCCACCTAAAGGAAAAACAATCACTGCTGCATCTGTGAACGAAACACACGTGCTACTCTCGCTTGGAGGCGTAGCCGTGACTGCTCTATCTGTTGATGGCCTCGCAGTCGTTGCAGAGAAGACATTTGGGGTGGAGAGCCAAGTTGCTTGCATTGCATTACCCGCTGCATCGAGCCCGATCTGCTTCATTGGGTTCTGGAAAAACTCACAGCTTGCGATCTGCTCACTCGACACACTAAAAGCCGTCAAGACCGTACAAATCTCTGAAGACTCTGTTCCGCGGTCACTACTACTCACACAGATCTTCGCTGAGCAACCACCAACCCTCTTTGCTGCGATGGCAGACGGTAATGTTGTGACCTACACCTTCGATCCTTCTAGTGGCGAGCTATCTGGGCGAAAGAGCATTGTTCTAGGAACACGAGAAGCCACGTTCCGGGCACTACCACGAGGCGACGGCGTGTACAACGTCTTCGCAACATGTGAGCATCCATCGCTCATCTACGCGTCAGAGGGTCGCCTCGTCTACTCTGCGATCACAGCAGAAAATGCAACAACAGTATGCTCTTTCGACTCGGAAGCCTACCCCGGTTCAGTAGCTATCGCCACTTCCGATGACCTACGCATCGCCCTCGTGGACACCGAGCGAACAACACACGTCCAAACCCTGAAGGTCGACGAGACCGTCCGCCGAATAGCCTACTCACCCAGCCTAAAAGCATTCGGTCTCGGCACCATCAAGCGCGTGCTCAATGGCGGCGAAGAATTTCAACTCAGCCACTTCAAGCTCGTCGACGAAATCCAATTCAAAGAGCTCGACACATACGCCCTCAATGAAGAAGAACTCGTCGAATGTGTTATGCGCTGCGAAGTGCCCGACGGCTCTGGCGAACTTGCAGAGCGCTTCGTCGTCGGCACCGCGTATCTCGACGACCAGAACGCAACTGCAGAGCGCGGCCGCATTCTCATACTGGAAGTTACACCTGAACGAGTCTTCAAACTCGTCACTGAGATCGCTGTCAAGGGCGGCTGTAGATGTCTCGCCATGTGCGAAGGCAAGATCGTCGCCGCGCTCATCAAAACAGTAGTCGTGTACGACGTCGAGTACAGGACGCAAAGTAAACCCGACCTCGTCAAAGCCGCAACATTCCGCTGCTCCACCGCACCAATCGACATGACCGTTACCGGCTCGCGCATCGCCATTGCAGACCTCATGAAGTCGCTCGTCGTAGTTGAGTACCAGAAAGGCGAAATGGACTTGCCAGACAAACTCGTCGAAGTCGCGCGCCACTTTACAGTCGCGTGGTCTACGGCGTGCGCAGAGGTTGACGAGAATACTTACTTGGAGAGCGACGCGGAGGGCAATATAATGGTGCTGTACCGCGACCCCAAAGGTGTGACAGAAGACGATCGGCGGCGACTGAACATCTCGTCCGAGATGTTACTAGGCGAAATGGTGAACCGCATACGAA
>Ga0265798_10003930_pt1 | contig 20860 bp, 17 predicted proteins | sample P3T30metagenome_FD_192430 | JGI IMG/M metagenome (GOLD analysis project Ga0265798, IMG submission 192430) | Plant litter microbial communities from East Loma Ridge, Irvine, California - P3 T30 | ecosystem: Environmental > Terrestrial > Plant litter > Unclassified | place: USA: California... | reverse complement strand
CCAATTACGTGACTGCTCACGGCCTGGTATTGCTGCAACAGCACGTGAGCGATCTTCAGGCGCAGCACAGCGCCCAAACGGCCTTGGGCGACAATGCCGACAAGCAGCGTCTGGCAGACCTGGAGCGCGATCTGCGCTACTTCAACCAGCGCCTGCAAAGCGCACAGGTGGTCACGCCCGCCCTTTCAACCGAGAAGGTGCAGATTGGCAGTTGGGTGACATTTGCCGATGAAGACGACCGCCAGCAGCGTGTGCAACTGGTGGGTGAGGATCAGGCCGATGCGGCCAATGGTTTGATCAACTGGGGTTCGCCACTGGGCCGCGCGTTGCTGGGTGCGCAGTTGGGCGATGAGGTGTTGTGGAAACGACCGGCGGGCGATCAGGTGATCGAGGTGGTGCTGATTGAGACGGACGTAGGCTGAGACAACAGGAGCGCCAGAAAAGGCGCTCCCGCTGTATCTGAGTTACGCCAGCTTCTTGTGACGTACGCGGTGCGGCTGGGCAGCGGCATCGCCAAGACGCTTTTTACGGTCAGCTTCGTATTCGGTGTAGTTGCCTTCGAAGAATACGGCTTGAGAGTCGTCTTCGTACGCCAGAATGTGGGTCGCCACACGGTCAAGGAACCACCGATCGTGGGAGATCACAATGGCCGCGCCCGGGAAGTCCAGCAATGCTTCTTCCAGCGAACGCAGGGTTTCAACGTCGAGGTCGTTGGACGGTTCGTCGAGCAGCAGCACGTTGCCGCCCTCTTTCAGGGTCAACGCCAGGTGCAGACGACCGCGCTCACCACCGGACAGGTCCTTGACGAACTTCTGCTGATCGCCGCCCTTGAAGTTGAAACGGCCAACATAGGTGCGCGACGGGATTTCATAGTTGCCGATCCGGATCACGTCCGAACCGTCCGAAACCGCCTGGAACACCGACTTGCTGCCGTCCAGATCGTCACGGCTCTGGTCAACGCAGGCCAGTTGCACGGTTTCACCGATTTCGATGCTGCCCGAATCCGGTTGCTCCTTGCCCATCAGCATGCGGAACAGGGTCGATTTACCGGCACCGTTACCGCCGATCACGCCGACAATGGCGCCTTTGGGCATGGCGAATGACAGGTTGTCGATCAGGACGCGATCGCCATAGCCTTTGGTGACGTTCTTGAACTCGATGACCTTGTCGCCGAGGCGCGGACCAGCCGGGATGTAGATCTCGTTGGTTTCGCTGCGCTTCTGGAATTCCTGCGACTGCATTTCTTCGAAGCGTTGCAGACGAGCCTTGGATTTGGACTGGCGCGCCTTGGCACCTTTGCGAACCCATTCCAGCTCGTCTTTCATGGCCTTTTCATGGGCCGACTGCTGCTTGGATTCCTGGGCCAGACGATCAGACTTGGCTTCAAGCCAGCCCGAATAGTTGCCTTCGTAAGGAATACCGGCGCCGCGGTCGAGTTCCAGAATCCAGCCCGCGACGTTGTCCAGGAAGTAACGGTCGTGCGTGATCGCAACCACGGTGCCCGGGAAGTCGTGCAGGAAGTGCTCCAGCCAGGCGACGGAATCGGCGTCCAGGTGGTTGGTCGGTTCGTCGAGCAGCAGCATGTCGGGAGCGGACAGCAACAGGCGGCACAGCGCGACACGACGCTTCTCACCACCGGACAATACGGAAATCTTTGCGTCCCACGCAGGCAGACGCAGCGCATCGGCGGCGACTTCCAGCTGACGCTCAAGGTTATGACCGTCGCTGGCCTGCAGGATGGCTTCGAGCTTGGCCTGTTCAGCGGCCAGCTTGTCGAAGTCGGCATCCGGGTCGGCGTATTCGGCGTAGACCTGGTCCAGACGCGCCTGGGCGTCCTTGATGACGCTGACCGCCTCTTCGACCACTTCACGCACAGTCTTGGTGGGATCGAGTTGCGGTTCCTGCGGCAGATAACCTACGTTCAGATCAGGCATCGGGCGCGCTTCGCCATCGAACTCGGTGTCGACGCCGGCCATGATCTTCAACAGTGTCGACTTGCCCGAACCGTTGAGACCCAGCACGCCAATCTTGGCGCCCGGGAAGAAAGAGAGGGAGATGTTCTTGAGGATTTCCCGCTTCGGCGGCACAACTTTGCTCAGCCGATGCATGGTGAAGACGTATTGAGCCATGGAATGAAAACCTGGTGTCTGTGATAAGGACCGATCTGGGACGCGAGCTTAAAGCCCCGACCGAAAAAAAGCTTTTATTTGTCTTTCAGACTTGCCGCATGAGCGTTCCACGCCTTGAATCAGAACAGGCAATGAGCAGACTCGTGTGCCTGGGCAGCTATGAAGCTGGATCTTGTTTGCACACAGTGGAATCACTCATGCAGGAGTCGGGCTGTAATCGCGCGTTGCGCAAAGCTACCCGAATGCGGCCTGCAGGGCAAACCATCCGGCCCAGCGGGACTGGCACTCTGCCACAACTCAAGGCATGCTAGCCGCCCTTTTGGGTGGCCAGCTTATATTGCATAGTGCATCGCTGCTTCAGTCCAGTAGTCAGGAACAACGACTTGCCCACATCAACGACCTCTTCGCCATCGAGTACCGCCAAAAACAGTACGGTCAGGCCTGTGCGCGGCTCACTGAAGGGTGTGCTGGCGGCGTTGGTGTTGCTGATGATCGCCCTGCTGCTCTGGCAACTCATCGAACAGTTTCATCAGACCCAGGAACGCCAGCGCCAGCGCAGCCTCGACTACGCGACACAGCTTTGCGACCGGATCAGTCTGAACATGGCGCTCAACGCCCAGATTGCGATGAATCTGCTGGAGGAAATCAAGGCAGGCGAAGACAACCCCGATCAGGCCACGCCACTGAGCGCATTGCGCTCAGCCTTGCCGGCATTACGCAGCGTCGTCAGCCTCGCCCCCAATGGAGACGTAATTAGAGACAGCGCCGACATGAGCAGCGACGCCACGCTGTTGAGAAGTGCGCTCAAACAGGCCATCGGGCGTCCGTTCTACTACACCAGCAATGACGACGGCTCACAGATCTATCTGCTGTTACGCCAGAGCGCAGGCTCGAACGGCGACTACTGGGCCGTGCGCATGGTGTCCGATGCACTCAAAGGCTTCATTCAGCAGCCGACGCAGGATTTCCAGCATCTGTGGCGGTTGGAAAAACGTGTCACTCAGCAGGTGATCCTGCGCGAGCCTTTGCCTGACAACGTGATGGACACCGGCCATGCGGAGACCGTTCTGCTCCAGCCGCTGGGCAATAGCGACTGGCAGCTGCGCGGGCTTTTCGACGCGCACAAGGCGCGCCAGGATTTGCTCGCGCCACTCGTGGGCAAATGCATCATTGGCCTGCTGTTTTCAATCCTGCCGCTCATCGCGCTCATGAGCCTGCGCGGCAGGCAGCGTCAGTTGCTGGAAAGCCGCCGTCGCTATCGCGATATTTTCGAAGGGGCTGGCGTTGCGATCTGTGTGCTGGACATGTCCAGCCTGCCGGGGCGCCTGGAAACCCTGCAGATCAATACCTGCGAAGACCTCGACCTGCTGCTGAAAAACCAGCCCGGCCTGCTTGATCGCCTGTTGCAACAGCTGCGCATCAACGAGGTGAACGACGTTGCTCTGGGCCTGCTGAACGTCGAATGCGGTGAGCAGGCATGGCAGCAGCTCATCGAAGGCGAGTCGCGCACGCGTCCCGGCATCGGCATTCAAGTGATCCGCGCAGTGCTCGACAAACAGCCACGCCTGGAACTGGAAATCCGCCGCACCCGGGAGGACGGCCAGGATCAGCACCTGTGGCTGGTGCTCAGGCTGCCGGAAAGCCCCGCCGACTTCGACGCCGTCATTCTCAGCATTGGCGATATCACCAGCCGCAAACAGATCGAACTGTCGTTGCTGGACCGTGAAAGCTTCTGGTCCGACGTGGTCCGCACCGTGCCGGATCACCTCTATGTGCAGGATGTGCTCAGCCAGCGGATGATCTACAGCAACCACCATCTGGGGCAGACGCTGGGTTACAGCAAGTCGGAACTGCACGGGATGGGTGAGTTCTTCTGGGAAATCCTGCTGCACCCGGAAGACGCGAAACCCTATCAGGACATGCGCCTGCGCCAGCGTCATCATGGGCACAACGAACTGCTGCAATGTGTCCTGCGCTTCCGTGACCGCGACAACCAGTGGCGCTGCTTCGACATTCGCGAACAGGCGCTGGCACGGGATAGCCAGGATCTGGTGACACGCATCATCGGCGTCGCCAAGGACATCACCGATCAGGTCACGTCCAGCCAGTCCTTGCGTGACAGTGAACAGCGTTATCGGATGCTCGCCGAGAGCATCAGTGATGTGATCTTCTCCACGGACAATCAGCTCGAGCCCAATTACGTGAGCCCCTCGGTTCAGAGCGTGCTGGGCTATACCGCCGAGTGGATTCTCGCTCACGGCTGGGGCGTGACGGTTGCCAACCCGCAACAACTGACAGGGTTCGACGCGCTGATCCGGAATATCCGCAAGGTGCTCAACAAACCGGAAGAACTGGCGAAGCTGCGCAACGACACGACGCCGCGTCTGTTTGTGTTCGATTGTCTGCGGGCCGACGGCCGCAAGGTTCCCGTCGAACTGCGTATGGTGCTGGTCTGGGACGAGCACGACAATTTCGAGGGGCTTCTCGGGGTTGGTCGCGACATCAGCCAGCAGCGCCGCGCGGAAAAAGACCTGCGCATGGCTGCCACCGTATTCGAACACTCCACGTCGGCCATTCTGATCACCGATCCTGCGGGCTACATCGTGCAGGCCAACGAAGCCTTCACGCGAGTCAGCGGCTACGAAGTCGCTCAGGTGCTCGATCAACTGCCCGGCATGCTGACAGTGGAAGCGGAACAGGAAGCACACCTGCGCTATGTCATCAGGCAACTCAACCAGAGCGGTACCTGGGAGGGCGAGGTCAGGCTCAAGCGTCGCAACGGCGAGCACTATCCGGCGTGGGTCGGCATCACTGCGGTGGTGGACGACGAAGGTGATCTGGCGAGCTACGTGTGTTTCTTCAGTGATATCAGTGAGCGAAAGGCCAGCGAAGAACGCATCCATCGCCTGGCCTACTACGATGCCCTGACCCACCTGCCCAACCGCACGCTGTTCCAGGACCGCCTGCATTCGGCGCTGCAGCAGGCCGAGCGGCAACAGGCCTGGGTCGTGCTGATGTTCCTCGATCTGGACCGTTTCAAACCGATCAACGACTCCCTGGGCCATGCTGCGGGGGATCGTATGCTCCAGGAGATGGCCACACGTCTGCTGGCTTGCGTCACAGACGATGACACCGTGGCGCGCATGGGCGGCGATGAGTTCACCTTGTTGCTGCAACCGGGTCCGACGCGGGAAAGCGCCCTGAACCGCGCCATTCACGTCGCCGAGAAGATCCTCAACAGCCTGGTAACCCCCTTCGTGTTGGAGGGACGTGAGTTCTTCGTGACCGCCAGTATCGGTATCGCCCTGAGCCCGCAGGACGGCGATGAGCTGAGCCAGTTGATGAAGAACGCCGATACGGCGATGTATCACGCCAAGGAACGCGGCAAGAACAATTTCCAGTTCTATCAGGCCGACATGAACGCCTCGGCGCTGGAGCGTCTGGAGCTGGAAAGCGATCTGCGTCACGCGCTGGAGCAGCAGGAATTCACGCTGTATTACCAGCCGCAGTTCAGCGGCGATGGCAAACGCCTGACCGGGACCGAGGCCTTGCTGCGCTGGCGTCATCCCCGCCGTGGTCTGGTGCCGCCGAACGACTTCATTCCGGTGCTTGAAGAACTGGGGCTGGTGGTCGAAGTCGGCGACTGGGTGCTGACCGAAGCCTGCAGCCAGTTGAAGAAATGGCATCAGGCGAAAGTCCGCGTGCCGAAAGTGTCCGTGAACATCTCGGCCCGGCAGTTCTCGGACGGCCAGCTTGGCAAACGCATCGCCAGCATTCTGCACACCATCGGCTTGCCCCCGGCGTGCCTGGAGCTTGAACTGACCGAGAGCATCCTGATGCGCGAGGTCAACGAAGCCATGCAGATACTCGACGGGCTGAAGAATCTGGGGCTGAGCATTGCGGTGGATGACTTCGGTACGGGGTACTCGTCGCTGAACTACCTCAAGCAGTTCCCCATCGATGTGTTGAAGATCGACCGCACCTTCGTCGACGGCCTGCCCTCCGGCGAACAGGACGCACAGATCGCCCGTGCGATCATCGCCATGGCCCACAGCCTGAACCTGGCGGTCATCGCCGAAGGCGTGGAGACCCAGGAGCAACTGGACTTCCTGCGCGAACACGGCTGCGACGAAGTACAAGGCTACCTCTTCGGCCGCCCGATGCCCGCCAGCCAGTTCGAGGCGCAATTCAGCAACGACGCGTTGTTCATGCTGGATTGAGAAGGCGTGCAGACCCTGTGGGAGGGGCCACCATATCTTCGACGCTATGTCGACGGGCACGTGTTCAGCCAGCCATACCTGTTTCAGCTAGACGTACAGGCTGAGTGCCAGAGCATGGCAACCCTCAGCCTCACCCAAGCTGCACCCCATTCATCCGGCACATGACTGCCTTTCATATGCCAGATAAAACCCGATGGGTTAGAATGCCCCCCTTTTCCGCCATGCCCCCTTGAGGACTGCCATGTTCAGCCGTGATTTGACTCTCGCGAAGTACGACGCCGATCTGTTTGCCGCCATGGAGCAAGAAGCTCTGCGTCAGGAAGAACACATCGAGCTGATTGCCTCGGAAAACTACACCAGTCCGGCCGTCATGGAAGCTCAGGGCTCGGTCCTGACCAACAAGTACGCCGAAGGTTACCCAGGCAAGCGCTACTACGGCGGCTGCGAATACGTCGACGTGATTGAGCAACTGGCCATCGACCGTGCCAAGGAGCTGTTCGGCGCCGACTACGCCAACGTTCAGCCACACGCCGGTTCGCAGGCCAACTCTGCTGTGTACCTGGCGTTGCTGCAGGGCGGCGACACCATTCTGGGCATGAGCCTGGCCCACGGCGGTCACCTGACCCACGGCGCCAGCGTTTCTTCCTCCGGCAAGCTGTACAACGCTGTGCAATACGGCATCGACGCCAACGGCATGATCGACTACGACGAAGTCGAGCGTCTGGCCGTCGAGCACAAGCCTAAAATGATCGTGGCCGGTTTCTCTGCCTACTCGCAGATCCTGGATTTCCCACGCTTCCGCGCCATCGCTGACAAGGTCGGTGCGTACCTGTTCGTCGACATGGCCCACGTGGCCGGTCTGGTCGCCGCTGGCGTCTACCCGAACCCGGTGCCGTTCGCCGACGTCGTGACCACCACTACTCACAAGACCCTGCGCGGTCCACGTGGTGGCCTGATCCTGGCTCGCGCCAACGCCGACATCGAGAAGAAGCTGAATTCGGCCGTATTCCCGGGTTCGCAGGGCGGCCCGCTGGAGCACGTCATCGCGGCGAAGGCCGTGTGCTTCAAGGAAGCGCTGCAGCCTGAGTTCAAGGCTTATCAGCAGCAAGTGGTCAAGAACGCCAAGGCCATGGCCGGTGTGTTCATCGAGCGCGGTTTCGACGTGGTTTCCGGCGGTACTGAAAACCACCTGTTCCTGCTCTCGTTGATCAAGCAGGACATCTCCGGTAAAGATGCCGACGCTGCCTTGGGCCGCGCCTTCATCACCGTCAACAAGAACTCCGTACCGAACGACCCACGCTCCCCGTTCGTCACCTCCGGCCTGCGCTTCGGCACCCCGGCTGTGACCACTCGTGGCTTCAAGGAAGCAGAGTGCAAGGAACTGGCTGGCTGGATCTGCGACATCCTGGCTGACCTGAACAACGAAGCCGTGATCGACGCGGTTCGCGAGAAGGTCAAGGCCATCTGCGTCAAGCTGCCGGTCTACGGCGCTTGATCCAAATCGTCTGACGCAGTAACTAAAAGCCCCGACTCGAAAGAGCCGGGGCTTTTTTGTGACACCGTTGCACAGAGCCCACCGACCGATCGGGAGACGATCCATGAAGCTGTTGCGCACCCTTTCGATAAGCCTGCCGATGCTGCTCATACTGTTTGCGGGGGCCATCGTGATCGACGGGCTGTCCGACACCGCAAAAACCAGCGACGCCGCCATCGTCCTCGGCTCGCAAGTGCTCCCGGACGGGACGCCGTCCGATCGCCTGCGAGCCAGGCTCGACAGGGCTGAAGAGCTCTACCGACAGGGATTGGTTCGCCACATCATCGTCAGCGGCGGCACAGGCAAGGAAGGCTTCAGCGAAGCGGCCGTCATGGCGGATTACCTTGTTGACCACGGCAAGGTTGCGCGGGAAGCGATCCTGTTGGACGAACAGGGAAACACCACCCGAGACACCGCCATCAACAGCGCCGGGATCATGAAAAGCAAAGGCTTCACCAGCGCAGTTGTGGTCACCCAGTACTTTCACATCACCCGCAGCCAGTACGCCCTTAAGCAGGCCGGAGTCATGCAGGTCTCGACTGCACACGCGCGTTATTTCGAGTGGCGCGACCTGTATTCCATCGCCCGTGAAGTGGTGGCGCTGCCCGCCTACTGGTGGGCAGCCAGCACCTGATCAGGCCAGTAGGCCTGGAGAGCGACCTCAGCCCACCATCGCTTCGAACCCGGCCCGAATCTTCTCCTCTGGCAATTCGTCGGCGATGAACACGATGACGCTTTCGCGCGGCTCGCCCCTCCTTGAAACATCACAAAATCGGCAGAGTGATATGCGCCCGCCGCAGGTGTCAGCAGAACATAGAGTTACTGATCGGGAAGCCGAGTAAAACAAGATATTTCTTACAGAGGAAATACACCACTATCCGCTGGGCACGGATCTGTCTGACATACATGAAAATTTTCCAGTGAAAGAATGGCTGTCTTGGCGGTTATTTTTTCCTTTTGGTGAGATCAACCGCTGCTCAAACCGAAAAATTCCAATTAGCGGATGCAGCATGAACTCGACAGCCGATCGCCATAGCAATTATCAAACCTTGATACGTCTGGCAGAAACCAACTGGGATGAGGCAGACAAGCTAAAGCTATCCAGTCTCCACGTAACTGTAAAAGACGACAACTATCTGCACGATCAATTCGGAAGGTCGTTTTATCATTTTTGCACAACATCCTATTTAGGTTTGGACTATCACCCGGCACTGCTCGACGGCGCGATTCAAGCACTCCAGAAAACCGGTACGTTGCGCATAGCCAATTCACGAAACCGCTGTCAATTATCTAACTTGGCTGAGTATGAAACCGAGCTGTCAGAATGGCTCAACGCACATTGCCATGTCACTTTATCCTGCAGTGCAGCCAGCGCAGGCATATTGCCTCTACTTTCGTCAGGCGCCTTTACCGACGGCCGGGTTCCCACCATGGTTTTTGACAGGCATGCGCACTATTCAATGAACCATATGAAGGCGGCGTGCGCAGGTGAAGCGACGGTTTTGACAGTAAGCCATAACAACATGGAGCAACTTGAGACATTATGCAAAGCACATGACAGGGTTGCTTATGTTGCCGATGGCGTCTATAGCATGGGTGGCATGGCAGAGATAGAAAGCCTGATTTATTTGAAAGAGAAATACGGGCTATTTCTGTACCTTGACGATTCGCATGCTATTTCCGCGTTAGGAGCAGGAGGAACAGGCTACGCACGGTCTAAGCTCGACGAGCTTGATGAGAACACCATCATCGTGGCGTCACTCGGAAAGGCATTTGGCGCAAGTGGTGGCGTAGCGATGTTAGGCAACGACCGCCAGAAAAAACTGATTCATCGATACGGAGGACCAAGCAATTGGTCTCAAAGTCTTAACATTGCAGCCATCGGCGCAGGGAGGGCTTCAATAGCGTTGCACCGTAATGGCGAAGTTGAAAAACTGCAGCGGAAGCTACAGCACAACATTCAATATTTTGATTCCATCATTAACACAGAACAGAAAGGCAGCAGTTCGGCCATTCGCCTCATCCAGTGTTCCAGTGCAGAGGTTGCAAATCGGATTGCAGCCGAACTGGCCAACAAAGGTTTTTTTACGTCTACAGTATTCTTCCCCGTTGTAGCGCAAGACAAGCCTGCAATACGAATCACGCTCCGAGCGGACATGACACACATCTTGATCAGTGACTTTTTAAAAAGCCTGACTGAAGCGCTTGGCACAGCAGAGTTCAATCAGCCTGCAACCCAATAAAAACATCATCCCCATGAAAATCGAAAGTCGCCTGCTGGTACCCTGCCTGGCCGTACTGGTTGCACAGTCAGGAATAACGCTGCATCTGCCGTCCCTGCCGTCGATAGCAGAGACTTTCAATGCACCCGATTATTTTTCGGCTCTGACGCTGTCAAGCTTTCTGATTGGCATGGGTTTGCCGATGTTGTTATGGGGCAAGCTGGCTGCATGTCTGGGCAGTCGGAGGACGCTGGTTTGGGCGTTGATGGTTTTTTCAGTTGGCAGTGCAGGTACCGCGCTGTCGATAGACATGACAACGTTCCTGATGTGCCGTGTGGTTCAAGGCATTGCAGCAGGTGGGATTTCAGTCATGGCCCGCGTGTTATTGCGCGATAGCTACAGCGCTGAACAACTGCCGCGCGCATTCAGCTGGCTCTCTATCTGCTTTGTCTTGTCACTGGGTATGGCGCAGTTCGCGGGCGCTGTACTGGACTCGATCTGGGACTGGAGAGCGATATTTTTCGCTAGTGCCGTAGCGGGTGCGCTCTCGATAATTCCAGTCAGGTTATTCGTAAAAGTCATTTCGTCCAGAAGGACAGACTTTCGACCGGACGACTCGTACAGGGTACTGATTCGGGACTTGCGATTCATGAGTCCGGTGCTTGCAGGCGGACTGGGGTATGGAGTGGTTGTCCTTTTTGGTGCGAGCGCGCCCGCCATATTTCAGCTGCACTTCAACTGGACGGTACTTGAATACGGCTGGATCGGCTGGCCCATCAGTGGTGCCTATTTGCTGGGCGCACTTTCGGTCCGTTGGCTGATCGCGACACACAGCCAGCAAGAGGGTTTGCTGACTGGATTGAAATGTCTGATGGCGGGTGCCTTAGTGATGGGTGCCGGACAGCTGATTTACCCCGCGTCGGGCGTTGCGCTCTGGCTGCCTTACTGCCTGCTGCTGGCGGGTCAGGGGGCTGTTTATCCGCTCTGTCAGTCTCTTGCCAGCCAGAACGCGCCCGTAAAAGGCCCCCACGCCATGGCGTTGATCGGTTTCATTCACCAAGCGATGGCCGCCTGCTGTGCACTGATCGCTAGCTTACTGCCGAAGGGCGATCCCGCACCTTTCACACTGGCATGCATTGCACTTTCAGCAATGGCTTTGACGGTGTACTGGCTGAGTGAGCGCAGGAGCCGATCTTGAGAGAGACTCAAGACCGGCTGAGCCTAAAAGTACCTCAGCTCACCATCGCCTCGAACCCGGCCCGAATCTTCTCCTCCGGCAATTCGTCAGCGATGAACACGATGACGCTTTCGCGCGGCTCGCCTTCGGCCCATTCGGTATCCCAGTCGAAGCCGTAGAGCTTGAGCACGCCCTGAAACACCATGCGCCGGTCTTCGCCCGCAATGTTGAGCACGCCCTTGTAGCGCAGCAGTTGTTTACCGTGGTCTTCCAGCAGCGCGTTCATGAACTCGCTGAGGCGGTCCAGATCCAGCGGTTTGTCGCTGCGCAGCACAAGGCTGGTGATGCGGTCACCGGAGTTGCCGACCGGCGCCAGCGGACGCAGGACCATGCCGCCGCCCAGATCGGCGTTGAGGTTGAAGCCACGCACGTCGAGCAGTTCAGCCAGGTCGATCTTGCCATGCTCGACGATACGGATCGGCGCACGGCGGTTGATGCGGGTCAGGCGCGCGCTGAGTGCGTCGAACGCTGCGTCATCCACCAGATCACGCTTGCTCACCAGCAGCCGGTCGGCAAAGCCGATCTGCGCCTGGGCGATGGTCTGGCTCAGGTGGGTGTCGGCATGAGCGGCATCGACCAGGGTGATGATGCCGTCGAGGATGTAGCGCTCGCGCAGTTCTTCATCGATGAAAAAAGTCTGGGCAACCGGTGCGGGATCGGCCAGGCCGGTGCACTCGATCACCAGCCGGTCGAAGGCGATTTCGCCACTGTCCAGCCGTTCGAGCAGCAGGTAAAGCGCTTTGGTCAGGTCGGTGTGGATGGTGCAGCAGACGCAGCCGTTGGACAGAGTCATGACTTGCACAGGATCGGTGCCCAGCAACTGGCTGTCGATGCCGGCATCGCTGAACTCGTTCTCGATCACTGCGATTTTCAGGCCGTGTTCGGCCTTGAGCAGGTGGCGCAGCAGCGTGGTCTTGCCTGCGCCCAGAAAGCCGGTCAGTACGGTAACGGGGATAGGTTGCAACTCGCTCATAAGGCTCCAGACAGGTGCAAATCGGGCTGAAATGAAAACGCGCCACAGGTAGCAGCCTGTGGCGCGTCGGGTCACACGATAACGCAGATCAGAGGATCAGCAGCACTTCGGACCGCCCTTGCCGCCGTAACGCGCCTCTTGCCGCTCCCGAAAGAACTGCTCGTAGGTCATCATCGGCTTGTCCGGGTGTGTGGTCTGCATGTGCTCGACATAGGTGTCGTAGTCCGGCATGCCCACCATCAGACGCGCGGCCTGACCGAGGTATTTCCCGAGGCGACTCAGGTCATTGAACATGGGCAAATCCTCTGTGGTTGACCATCATCACACCTGCGACGCTGGCGGCATGGCCTGGAACGGAGATTCCTTGTCGGTGCGCTCCTTCTTGCCCCAGGCGGCAATGCCGACTTTCAGGGCGTAGAACAGGATGCTGAACACCACGAACAGAAACAGGATGGTCAGGCCCGCGTTGGTGTATGCGTTGAAGATTACGTGCTGCATCTGGTCCATGGTCTTGGCCGGGGCCAGAATCTGACCGGCGTCCGCCGCTGCGCTGTACTTCTTGGCCAGCGCCAGGAAGCCCACTGCAGGGTTGGAGTCGAACAGTTTGATCAGGCCAGCCGTCACGGTGCAGATCAACAGCCACGTGGCAGGCAGCATGGTGACCCAGACATAGCGCTGACGCTTCATCTTGATCAGCACAACGCTTGCGAGCATCAGCGCGATACCGGCCAGCATCTGGTTGGAGATACCGAACAACGGCCACAGGGTGTTGATGCCACCCAGCGGATCGATCACGCCCTGATACAGCAGATAGCCCCACAGCGCCACGCAGCCACCGGTGCCGATGGCATTGGCGGTCCAGGACTCGGTGCGTTTCAGCGCCGGAACGAAGCTGCCCAACAAGTCCTGCAGCATGAAACGACCGGCACGCGTACCGGCGTCTACCGCTGTCAGGATGAACAGCGCTTCGAACAGGATCGCAAAGTGGTACCAGAACGCCATGGTGTTTTCACCCGGCAGCACCTGGTGCAGGATCTGCGCGATACCGACCGCAAGCGTCGGTGCACCACCGGCACGGGCCAGCACGGTGTTCTCGCCGATGTCCTTGGCCACCGCCGTCAGTTGCTCAGGCGTAATGGTGAAGCCCCAACTGGTAACAGTCTGCGCGACCGTCACCACGTCGCTGCCAACCACAGCCGCAGGGCTGTTCATCGCGAAGTACACGCCCGGCTCGATCACCGAAGCGGCAACCATCGCCATGATGGCCACGAAGGACTCCATCAGCATGCCGCCGTAACCGATGTAACGGGCGTTCTTCTCGTTATCCAGCAGCTTGGGCGTGGTGCCCGAGGAAATCAGCGCGTGGAAACCGGACACCGCACCGCAGGCGATGGTGATGAACAGGAACGGGAACAGTGCGCCTTTCCAGACCGGACCGGTGCCGTTGGTGAACTGGGTCAGGGCCGGCATTTTCAGCTCGGGCGCAAGAATCAGGATACCGATCGCCAGGGCCAGGATGGTGCCGATTTTCAGGAAGGTCGACAGGTAGTCACGCGGGGCCAGCAGCAGCCAGACCGGTAGCATGGCTGCCACAAAACCGTAGCCCACCAGCATCCAGGTGATCTGCACGCCGGTGAAGGTGAACGCCGGACCCCAGGTCGGATCGGCTGCAACCAGGCCGCCGATCCAGATCGAGGCCAGCAGCAGAATCACACCGACGATGGAAATCTCACCAATGCGGCCCGGACGGATGTAGCGCATGTAGACGCCCATGAACATCGCAATCGGGATGGTCGCCATGACGGTGAACATGCCCCAAGGGCTCTCGGCCAGGGCCTTGACCACAATCAGCGCCAGCACCGCGAGGATGATGATCATGATCAGGAAGCAGCCGAACAGGGCGATGGTGCCGGGAATACGGCCCATTTCCTCACGGACCATGTCGCCCAGCGAGCGACCGTTACGGCGTGTGGAAAGGAACAGGATCATGAAGTCCTGCACCGCACCGGCGAGCACCACACCGGCAATCAGCCACAGCGTACCGGGCAGATACCCCATCTGCGCCGCCAGCACCGGACCGACCAGCGGGCCTGCGCCTGCGATGGCCGCAAAGTGGTGACCGAAAAGAATGTGTTTGTTGGTCGGCACATAGTCCAGACCGTCGTTGTTGACCACCGCAGGCGTTGCACGCAGCGGGTCGAGTTGCATGACGTGATTGGCGATGAAAAGACTGTAGTAACGATAAGCAACCAGATAGATGGCAACCGCTGCAACCACTATCCACAAGGCGTTGATCGCCTCTCCGCGGCGCAAGGCCACGACCCCCAGAGCACATGCTCCAACAATTGCGACGATGAGCCAGGGAACATGGCGCATCAGACTATTATTATTTTTCATTTTTTTTATTCCAGCAGAGTTGACTAGAAGGCAAGCAGTCCGAGTTTAGCGCCGTCACAGCGAAAGGCCACCCCCCACGATGGTCTAGACCGGAATTTGATCAATTAAGGCAGATACCCGGCATGGAGCGGCGCAGGCGGGCTTGTTGGCAGGTCGGAAAGAAATCTGGGGGCACCATCTGTCCGGCAACCTCTTTCAGGTCTATCGTGCATGAACAGCCTTGATAAAACAGTCCGAAGCCTTGCCCCGGCCCACGGAATACCGCAACAAGAGAGCCCTCTCGATGACCGACTCACATGCAGATCGCCGACGCTTCAAACGCATTGCCTTCGATGCGAAGACCGACCTGACGCAAGGCGACAAAAGCTGGAAAGTGCAGTTGGTCGACTTGTCGCTCAAAGGCCTGCTCATCGAACGGCCCGAGCCCTGGACGGGCGACCCGGCACAGGACTTTCTGGTGGATATCCACCTGAGCCCGGACGTTTACGTAAAAATGGATGTGCACCTGACCCACGACAACAATCGGCAACTGGGCTTTGTCTGTCGGCACATCGGCCTGCAGTCGATCAGCCACTTGAAACGGCTGATCGAACTGAACCTGGGCGATGAAGAAGAACTGGATCGCGAACTGGCGGCCCTGATCGAAATCTAGTGCCCGTTATTCAAACAGCGCGTCCAGTGCCTGCTCCAGACGGGTTACGGCAATGATCTGAAAGCCTGGAGGGGCCTCTTTAGGCGCGTTGGCCTTGGGCACGATGGCCCGTTTGAAGCCGTGTTTGAACGCTTCCTTGAGGCGCTCCTGCCCGCTGGGCACAGGCCTGACCTCACCTGACAGCCCTACTTCGCCGAAGACCAGCAGGTCATGGGGCAGCGGTCGGTTGCGCAGGCTGGACATGACCGCCGCCATCAAGGCCAGGTCGGACGCGGTTTCCAGCACTTTCACGCCGCCGACCACGTTGAGAAACACGTCCTGATCGTGAGTCGGAATCCCGCCATGCCGGTGCAGAACCGCCAGCAACATCGCCAGCCGATTCTGGTCCAGACCCAGCGTCACGCGACGCGGGTTGGACATATGGCTGTCGTCCACCAGCGCCTGGACTTCGACCAGCATCGGCCGGGTGCCTTCCCATGTGGCCATGACCACACTGCCCGGCACTTCTTCCTGCGCACGAGTGAGGAAGATCGCCGACGGGTTGGAGACCTCTTTCAGGCCCTTGTCGGTCATGCCGAAAACGCCCAGTTCGTTCACAGCGCCAAAGCGATTCTTCACGGCCCGCAACAAACGCAGGCGTCCATCGGACTCACCTTCGAAATACAGCACGGTATCAACCATGTGTTCCAATACGCGCGGCCCGGCCAGCGCGCCTTCCTTGGTCACGTGGCCGACCAGAAAGATCGCCGTGCCGCTCTGCTTGGCGTAGCGCACCAGCAACGCAGCGCTTTCGCGCACCTGCGCCACTCCGCCGGGAGCCGATTGCAGTTGCTCGGTGAAAATGGTCTGGATGGAGTCGATCACCATCACCTTCGGCTGCTCGACACGCGCCGTGGCGATGATGGACTCGATGCAGGTCTCGGTCATCACTCGCAGCTTGTCCTGCGGCAGCCCAAGACGGCGGGCACGCATGGCGACCTGCTGCTGGGATTCTTCGCCGGTAACGTACAGCGCGGGCATGCGTTGGGCGATGTTGCACAGGGTCTGCAGCAGAATCGTGGACTTGCCGATGCCGGGGTCGCCGCCGATCAACACCACGGAGCCGTCTACCAGACCGCCGCCCAGCACGCGGTCCAGCTCGGCGGAGTTGGTGGAGAAACGCGGGATCTCCTCGACACTGACCTCGGCCAGTGTCTTGATCTGCGCCTGCGCGCCGGTCCAGCTGGCACGACCACTCGGGGGAGCGGCGGCACCACTTTCAATCATGGTTTCGACAAGCGTGTTCCAGGCGCCGCAATCGCTGCACTGGCCCGCCCATTTGGGAAACGTCGCGCCGCACTCGGTGCAGCCGTACAAGCGTTTGGCCTTGGCCATGACAACCCCAGTCGTAAAAGCGCACATGATAACGCAGGTTGCCGCACCAATTGGGCGGTCGGCGACCCATAGCGTTCACAACGGAATAAAACTTCCAAGGCTCGGTCCGGTCGATTGAACGTGCATCGGGCAGTACCTGCGTGAGTGGATTACACTCATTCGGGTCAATTTATCTGTAACAAGGAATTACTCATGAGCGTACTAAGCGAGTTCAAGGCATTCGCGGTCAAAGGTAACGTGGTCGATATGGCCGTCGGCATCATCATTGGCGCGGCATTCGGCAAAATCGTTTCGTCGTTCGTTGGCGATGTGATCATGCCGCCACTGGGCCTGTTGATCGGTGGCGTGGACTTCAGCGACCTGGCCGTCACCCTGCGGGCTGCCGACGGGGCTACCCCGGCCGTACTGCTGGCCTACGGCAAGTTCATTCAGACAGTCATTGACTTCATCATCGTTGCATTCGCCATCTTCATGGGTGTGAAGGCCATCAACCGCCTGAAGCGCGAAGAAGCCAAGGCCCCTACCCTGCCGCCAACGCCGAGCAAGGAAGAAGTCCTGCTGGGCGAGATTCGCGACCTGCTCAAGGAGCAGAACAAGCCCGCGACGCCGATTACCGTAGACCCGGCCCGTCCGTTGTGAGCGTGACTCGTCTGTAATCAACGGCAAACCGAGTGCATCGTTCTCACGCTCCTGCGCTCAGCGTTCGACACAAGTCCTGCTGCAACCAACGAGTGTGGGCATGATCGGCGTGCTTGAGATCACACTGATCGTTCCCACGCTCTGTGGGAATGCCGCCCAGGACGCTCCGCGTCCGCTCTTGAATGGGGCGCAGATGCTAGACCAAGCTTCAGCGTTATCCACGTCATGCGCTCGGCTCACTGAATCCTCAGTCTGTGCCATTTGTGACGCGGAGCGTCACGGGAGGCATGCCCACGCGGAGCGGTGGGCACGATCAGTGTTGAGGTGGACGTGTGTGTAACGATGAGTGCTCCAGCGTGGTAACGCCTCTCAGGACGCTCCGCGTCCGGGCACGATCGGTGTCGGGGCAGCCTTGTGTATAACGACGAGCGCCCTGTGCGGTGTAGATGAATCGGGCCTTGCTTACCAATAAGTCTCCACTGCGACCTGCCCCGGTTTGCGGGACAGGCTCAGGCGCATGTCGCGCTGTTTGAGCACGGCGCGGGTGTCGTCGATCATCTGCGGGTTGCCGCACAGCATGACCCGCGAATGCTCCGGAGTCATGGCAATACCTGCCGCACGCTCCAGTTCGCCATTTTCAATCAGGTGCGTGATCCTGCCATTCAAGGCCCCGGGGTGCTGCTCGCGGGTGACGACAGGCACAAACTGGAATTTGTCGGCGTACTCGGCCAGGTACTCACGCTGCATCAGTTCGCCTATCAACTGCTGATAAGCCAGTTCCTTCGACTCGCGCACGCTGTACACCAGAATCACACGCTCGAATTTCTCCCACACCTCGAAGTCCTGCAGGATCGACAGAAACGGCGCAACACCGGTGCCTGTGGATAACAGCCACAGATCGCGACCATCGACGAAACGGTCCAGGGTCAGGTAGCCGAAGGCCTGTTTCTCGATCATCAGGCTGTCACCTTCGCGCAGGCGGCTCAGTTCGCTGGTGAACTCGCCGTCAGGCACGACGATGGAAAAGAACTCCAGAAACTCGTCATGGGGCGAAGACACCATCGAATAGGCTCGCCACACGGTGGTGCCGTCTGCCTTGGTCACGCCCAGACGCGCGAACTGCCCCGCGGTGAAGCGAAAACCGGGATCGCGCGTGGTGCGCAGGGTAAACAGGTTGGGGGTCAACGGTGTGACACGCTGAAGCGTCTGCCGGGTGAACTTGTCTTCGCTGACGGTCATGGTGTGCCTCGGGCTCCCGAATGTGAACGTTGGCGCTAAGTGTCCCGCAAAGTACGTCGGATAAACACCGGCGGTTTGTAGTGGCTTGTACCTGGTGGCGCCTGAAACGTTTAGAGCATTTGGTTCTTGCCTGCCCGGCCATGTTGCCGGACCCCGACTAACCAGCATGAAGCAAACCGCGCTACGACGGCTGTTCCAGCCGGGATACTCCTTTTTGAATACATAAAAGCCATCAGCCCATCCGTCTGGATACCTTCCAGCCTGCAAAATTCCCGGTGCATTTTTCCTAGACTGGATAAAAGCACAGCGATATCTCGCCATCAAAGGGTATGGAGGCGATCATGAAGAACATGGAAATCAACTCGACGGATCCATCGAATCCCAAGGGGCTGACCGAACGGGGAATAGAAGTCCTCAAGTGGTCCGCCAAAGGCAAGACAGCAGGTGATATAGCCCTGATTCTATGCCTGAAGGAGCGCACCATTCATTTTCACGTGGCCAGCGCAGTCCAGAAGCTGGGGGTGTGTAACAAGACCGCCGCCGTGGTCCAGGCGGCCTTGAGCGGCATGTTCTGACCAAGCACGCGACCGACACCAAATGGGCAGGTGTCAAAGCGCAAAAAGTACGTAAAATCACCGATCTCAGCGAGCCCGTCAGTGGACGGGCTTACGTGACACACGCACGCCTGCACAGAGTTTTCCTGCCAATGCCCTTGCTCATCAGCCCTTTCGCTCAGCTTGATCTTATTCGCCAGCCCGAACAGCAAGATGAGCCGCTTCAGGCATTCGATGCCGCTGACGAGTACCTGCTCAACCACGTGGCGGAAATCGGGCTGACCCTGCAAAGCCGGGTCCTGGTCCTTAATGACAGCTTTGGCGCTCTGGCGGCCAGCCTTGCCGCTCACGCGACTGTGGTCAGCAGCACCGACTCCTTTCTCGCCGCCCAGGGCCTTGAGAAGAACCTGACCCGTAACGGTATGGCCTACGACAGCGTGCCGCTGATTCCTGCCAGCGAGCCGTTGACCGGCCTTTTCGACTGGGTACTGATCCGGGTGCCCAAGACATTGGCGCTGCTCGAAGAGCAACTCATCCGTCTGCAAGGCCAACTGGCACCCGGCGCACGCGTTATAGCGGCGGCGATGATCAAGCACCTGCCGCGCTCGGCCGGTGACTTGCTTGAAGAATATGTAGGGCCGGTGCAGGCCTCGCTCGCGGTCAAGAAAGCCCGCCTGCTGTTCGCCACCCCAGAGATCAGGGAAATCCGGACGTCTCCCTACCCTACGCGCTACAGGCTCGACGAGCCGGCCATCGAACTGCTCAACCATGCCAACGTGTTCTGTCGGGAAGGTCTGGACATCGGCACGCGCGCATTTCTGCCTTATCTGCCGAAGAACCTCGGTTCGGCGCGCGTTGCCGACCTGGGTTGCGGCAACGGCGTGCTGGCGATTGACAGTGCACTGGAGAACCCGCAGGCGCATTACACGCTGGTCGACGAGTCATACATGGCCGTGCAGTCCGCTGCCGAAAACTGGCAGGCCAGTCTGGGCGACCGGGAGGTGGTTATCCGGGCGGCCGACGGGCTGGCGGGACAGGAACCGGACTCGCTGGATGTGGTGCTGTGCAACCCGCCCTTCCACCAGCAACAGGTGGTCGGCGACTTTCTGGCCTGGCGCATGTTCCAGCAGGCCCGCGCCGCACTTGTCACGGGCGGCGCACTGTACATCGTCGGCAATCGCCATCTGGGCTATCACACCAAGCTGTCCCGGCTGTTTCGGGGCGTCGAGCAGGTCGCGGCTACGCCCAAGTTCGTGATTCTGAAAGCACGCAAGTAACGCCCCACTTTTTCGCAGCCAAAAAAAACCCTCCGAAACCGGAGGGTTTGTAAAACGTGTCCGTGGACACGGTGTGGGAATGCTTTCAGTGACGATCAGTGCGTCGTCAGGCCCGCAGCGCTCATGAACATCCGCATCAGGCTGGCGACAATAAACAGCGCTGTCACACTGCCCGCCCAGATGCCGACCAGCCAGGCCAGTCGTTGCCAGAGCGGCTTGCTCAGCGCCGGATCCGGGTCGTGCATGGAGTTCTTGCCAGACATGATCAATCTCCTCTGTTCGGACTAGTGATAACCGTCTTCAGCAGTGACTTTGCCGCGGAACACGTAGTAGCTCCAGAAGGTGTATCCGAGGATGAACGGGATGATGAACAGCGTGCCGACCAGCATGAAGCCCTGGCTTTGCGGCGGCGC
>Ga0265798_10003929_pt1 | contig 20861 bp, 37 predicted proteins | sample P3T30metagenome_FD_192430 | JGI IMG/M metagenome (GOLD analysis project Ga0265798, IMG submission 192430) | Plant litter microbial communities from East Loma Ridge, Irvine, California - P3 T30 | ecosystem: Environmental > Terrestrial > Plant litter > Unclassified | place: USA: California... | reverse complement strand
CTTGTTGGAGCCAGCAGTAAACGACTGAACAACGGCCATCTTGTATCCGTACTTTCTCGCTCCACCTCTACGCCGACTGAGCCAGTAGACGAGGAAGAAAGTGCCGGTCCACATGATTATGAAATAGACTACCATAGGTACCACTACCCGGAAGACGTCTCCGATGTTATCCAATATTCTCGTTGCCTGACCAGCAAAAATGAGGATGATTCTATCATCAGCTCCATCCATATTCTCAATACTCACGTGTATAATAAACCGATCAAAGCAAGTGGTCCAAAGTAAGGTAAGAAAGCATTCTCACATTTCTTCCTTCCCAACAATAATATCATGCCGAATCGAGTAACGACCCCCGCAGCGAGGGGAATACCGAGATAGATACAGACTGCGATAGCCGTCTTGCCGTATTGTAGTGTCAATGTGTTTTGACCCGAGATGACATTGATGAAGAACAACGACATGGGGGAGTAGAGGATGATTTGAAGGATCGAGTTGATTATGACTAGAATGGCGCAGTAGTCTCCATCTCCTTCTGCGAGCTGGTTCCAAATCATCACCATTGCTATGCACCTGTTCATTAGCGCGTACTCGACGTTGATAAGATAAACGCACCTGGAGAGTCCCACCATGATCACTCCCTCTCTATATGTCGGTAAGTCCGGTAATGTAGCCCATGCGACCGCTAGCATGATCTATCATCAGCCATCACTTCACTAAGAGCGCTATGAGACTCACAAAAGGCCCAAGGATCCAGTTGAGTACGACGGACAAGGCGATTTGTCGCCATAGTGTGACTGTCTGGAACATAGCCGGCAGCTTCTCGTACTGGACTAGCAAGTCAGCTTGCGTTACGAACACCAGGTAATCCGACTGACCTTTTGTGAGGATCGGCCACATCATGACCAATAGACCGATGACGAGAGCTAGGGATCAGCAAGGCCTATAACCTACGCCAGGATACATACGGGCTGATACACCCTCAAACTTAGCTCCGCTGAGGACTGTATCGACATTTGGAGCGAATTTCCCTAATATCATTAGTGCAATGATGCAACGATGGAGGTTGACCCACCGATCACCACCCCAAGGATCATAGCTATCAGCACCAGCGGTGCCAGTAGCCTATCAAGCCATGATAATCCCTTCAGCAATGAATCTACCATAAGCCCCGAACCAGGATGTAACATACTAGGCCCAGCAAGTTTCTCCGGTGTAGGCGGACGATCATGTTCCCCCGACTGCGTTGGGTGGTTTCCGAAGGATGATAATGGTTCATCAGGTCCATGGAAGTCTTTCTCACTCGAATTTACCATATCCTGTAGTTGAAACACGAGATCGATGAAGGAGAATGACTATGAAAGCTGGATCTATAAGTTAGTTAGGTGATCGGAGAAATTGAAATTCATATTGAAATTCAGGCGATATTGAAAGTGTTTGAAACGTGCGCTCAGCCAAGAGTATCTCTTGCTTTCATGCATAAGTTTCGAAGTCTACCTCCAGCTTGTTCTCCTCTCCCAGCAGTAAGACTCATTCGCCGTTCTCATACGGGGTCTTGACTGTACAGCATGACTTCCGCCCCGCAAGCCAAATGGTTCGATTCCCTACCGGCACCCATCAGTACGCCGGCACAATTGAGCGTTCAAGACCTTCACGACTTTCTTCATAGTGGTGGAGACTCAGCCAATGTGCTGGTCGTAGACGTCAGACGGGCCGATATAGAGGTATCTAACTCCCATACTCGCTGCAGTCAAGATCTGACGCGTCAAGGGTGATCAAGCATGTATGATTACAAACGCTATCAACCTCCCCGCCCAGACATTTCACCAGACTTTACCGAACCTCATACCTATGTTGAGCCAGTACGTCCCAGCGTTTCTAACAAAGCTCATGATAGATACAGCCACGTTGTATTCCACTGTTCGAGCTCAAACGGACGCGGCCCAAGGTGCGCGGCTTGGTATGAAGATGCACTCCTTGAGAAACGCATCAAGACGAACGCGTATGTCTTGACCGGAGGTATCAAGAAGTGGATAGAACTGTATCCTAGCGAGGTAGTTCGCATATAAGATGCTATCAGCCCGTCACGTTTGACTGGCCTATGGTGAAACGCGTCAATTTCAGCCAGGTCCCGTCGGTGCGTCCGGCGCGTCGGGACCTTGGCATCGCCTCAGAGCGATGTATTGAGCGTTGTTAAGGCTCTACGTCTTTTCGGGTTGACACCCTTCGGGCATGAATCGATACATGCTACTACTTTGCGGAGTGTCCAGCTAGTTAGTGTGCCGAGAATATCCAAGTTGCAGATGCCGCGATTGTTTTCTGTCTCTGTCTTGCCTTTTACAAATTACCCTGAATGTAAAGGAGAAATCAACAGGCGTGTCTCTCTTTGTCGCTTTCTTACACCGCTTGTCACTCACTCACTCACTCACTCATACTACATTCTACATACCGTCGTTCCCCCAATCTATTTCAATAACTACACACTCATTCATACCCCCACGCCTACATCACTCTATAATCAAATCGAAACCATACATACAAGATGCTTGCCTCAATCCTATTTGCTCTCCTTCCCCTCGTTTCCGCTATTGTCACCCCTACCACTCCCGATGGATCTACTGTTATCAACGAGGGAGGTTCTATCGATGCTGCTTGGACAGCAGATGATACTGGATCATGGACCAACATGACCATTCAGCTCATGACTGGTGATAACCTTGCTGTAAGTTCCGGAAATGACGGGCACGGACATTATGCTGATTTATTAGATGATCCCCTTGAAAAGTTAGTTCATCGCACATGACAGGGGAGAGAACTGATGATGTAGCTTTGATCACTGGAGTCGATGGTACTACTACCACTACCTTCTCTACTCCTGTACCAGAGGTCGCACCCAACTCAAAGATCTATTTCTTGCAGTTGTACGTACTCCCTGGCGCGTCTTGTATATTATACTGATGATTCAGTACCAACGGTGCTGACCCAACCGCTACATGGACCACTCGATTCACAATCGCCGGTGCTGATGGATCTTCCACCGCCCCAGACCAGACCACCAACTACAACGGAGAGGATGTTCAGTGGGGTACGTGCCTCTGCCGACGTGTGTGATCAGAGCTGACAATTAGGTATCGGTGCAATCGTAGGAGATGCTACGGGAAACAGCACCACCCCTAGTGCTTCCGGCGCTGCTGCCGGCAATGGCTCCGTCTCTGCTGCCCCCGCTTCTGCCTCTGCGTCTACATCAACCGGATCTGGAATCACCAATTACGGCCCTTCATCAGCCACTTCCGCCATTGCCAACCCCTCCAACGGATCCGGCCCATCCCGAGCTTCAAGCGCCGCCGACGCAGCTAGCTCAACAGTCAGTGGAGCCGCCTCTTCAGCAACCACCTCCAACAACGCCGCTTTCGCTCCCCAGGTCGCTGTTGGTGGACTCGTCGGTGTTGCCGGTCTCGTCATGGGTCTTGTTCTCTAAATTACCTTTTGATGTTCAGTTGCAAAAACTACATCTTTGTGTCATCTGTTTTACTGGATTTGGAACAAAAAGTCTAGCAGGCTAGGCATACTTTCCATTACGATAATCCCACGATAGCCACGGACATTCATGACTCTCTCACCCTATGCATACATCTTGCGTCTTCTAAGCTTGCATAAAGCATCTCTCGCGCAGCATTTACGCTACTCGTCGTCGTCCATTGCACCCCATTTAGAAGCTTTAAGCGGTGCCTCCAGCTCCTTCTCCTTTTTCTTCTCCCTCTCGAATCCTCGTCCTCTTGTGACTTTCTCGGAATCGCCATGCCCATTCCCATTTGACTGATCCATTTCGGCATCCGTAGCCTCAGCACGGGATGCAGGCGGGGTAGTACTCCTCCTTCGCCTGACTTTCGGTGGTGGTGACCTTGTTCGACTCCTGCTCCGGCTCGGACTCCTTCGTCGACGAGGAGGAGGAGTGACGGTAAGTGATCTCGACCTGGATCGGGACCGGGATGGATCTCGCCGAGCTGCTCGGCGAGGTCGTGAATCATCTCGACTTCTTGTAGGAGGCGTATCATCCTCTTTGGGTTTTCGAGGTGGGGTGGAATCGTCTCGCTTCGTTCTGGATGGGGGTGGGGTAGAGTCATCTCGCTTCCTCCTAACTGGAGGTGTATCGTCCCTAGCACGCCTGGGCGGGGTATCGTCGTCCCGACGCCTTCGTGGGGGCGAAGCTCGTCGAGGTGGTGAGTCGTCAGCACGTCGTCTACGAGGGGGTGAGTCGTCACGTCGTCGAGTTGGAGGTGAATCGTCCCTTCGTCGGGGTGGGGGAGATTCTCGACGTCGAGGGGGTGGACTAGGTGATCGACGTCGCGGAGGTGGAGCGCCTCGTTCCCTCCTGGCCGGACTCCTAGATCTAGATCGACGAGGTGGGGGTGGTCCATCATCCCTCCTGCGTGGCTCCCATCCACCTTGACCCTGTGGTCCATTTCCTCGGTCCTGTCCTCCATATCCTCCTCTTCCACCCTGTTCCCCTCCGTATCCTCCTCGTCCACCTCCGTGATCACCTCGTCCACCTCCACCATTATCACCTCCCCTGGAACCGTAGCCCACATCCTGCATCCTTGGTGGCTGCCATCCCTGTTCCCATCCCCTTCCGCCTCTGCCGGACCGTTGATCCCCTCTCGGTGGCCTGTCCCTTTCTCGAGCGCCGGATCCAGGAGGTGGTAGGAATGGTTTTTCATCCTTGTCATCAGTCTTGGGCATGACAATGAATGGAACACATACCTTTGGTCGGTCCCTTCCTTGTGGACGAGGTGGCAGGTTGCTGTGTTCGGGAGCAGGTTGCTGACCTAAAGCCTGTTGCATCTGGATCTCCTTCTTCTTCGCCTCGATGAACTGAGTGTGAGCGTATATACGAGTGGGCAGACACAAGCGAACATACCTCAGCGGGAACACCTCCGACGGTATTTTGAGCGGAAATCAAGAGGTTCCATAACGTTTCCGTAAAATGAGCAGCCCCGTATTTATCCATGAATCCCAATAAGTTGACTTGCATCTTCCTAGGATCAGGCATCTATCATTAGCTCACCGCCTCATGTTTGAATAGGGGCGTACAGGAACATCCCTATCTTCCAACATTCCAAAAACGTATTCTACAACGACATCATCTTCAAACTTGATCATCTCCGTTACTTTCTTGGCGATCCATGGTCTGAGAACTTGTATATTGACCTTTCTCAAATCGACCTGTGTCGTCAGCTTGGATCACGGAACGAAGGGAAGAATGGACTTTTGTATCGAAACATTTTGGGAACTTTGTAGATTTGATTGAAAGGGCTTCCTTGTCTTTGAAACGCTGGATGATTAGCTTTGAAAAGATGTCATGCGGACATCGACTGACTGAGTCCTGAGTAGCATCCGTTCCTCTCAATCCTGAAGACATGGTGCGGAGGCTTCAGAAAGTCAAGTGTATGATCAATGGTGTAAGATAGAGCAGCTGTCTGAGCAGTCTCAAAGGTGTCAGTCTCATGTGGCGCGCTTCTCGTGTTTATGTCAGGCTCACTCGTAGTTCATCTAGATTAACTTGTTCCTTGTTCGGTTATTAGACATACTGTAAATAGACACCATATATCTTAACCTAGCCCATATCAAGCTATCTGCTGGGTCGAATGGCCGATACACGAGACGCCATGGAAGATCCCGAAGTCTCGTCGCCCAGAATTGTCGTGGAGCAAGAGAAAGAGCTACCAAAAAGACCGGAATCACCAGCTCTAGCACCATTACCCGAACGCGACTTGATATTGGTAGACCTCCCAACTGAGTTCGACCCGGACGCTGAACCTGCTCCTATCGTCCGGCAGTCCTCTATGGAAGCAAACAATGTGGAGGACACACTACAAGTCCCAATCCGATCGATAGAGGATGAAGATGCGGAAGAAGCAAGACAACTTGCCGAACTTGACAAACGGCGTAATCCTCCACAGGAAGAAGGAGATGACGAGGATGAGAATCTTGAAGAACTGTTGAGAGGTTTGCAAGGTGATGAAGATGGTGAAGGGGAGATTGAGGGTGGGGATGATGAGATTCTAGCTGAGATGCCTGTTGAAGATGAACCGGAAACTATCCCTGGCGAAGAGGTCGTGCCCGAACCCGAGATTGTTGATCTACCAGACCCTAATCTACAGCAGGAACAGGAGGATACTCAGATGAATAGCAGTACGTCTTTCGTTCTTCTGTTGCCGAGGAGGGTACTAACATCACTAGCATTCTCGTCGCCTTTGTCAGACCTGCCCGACCTCCCAACCGAACTTCTTGATTCTCCACAACCCCTCCAACCACCTGCTCTTACGACAATACATAAACGTGTCCTCTCTCCCCAGGCCGAATCTCATGCCGAATCATCTACAACAGGCGCCAAGCGAGCTAGATTAGCATCCATCGAGTACTCACCACCTCCGGAAGTCAAAAGTAACAAGAGTGGGAAACTGCAGGACGAAGGATTGGTGGTCAATGGCAAGAGACCTCGGAAACAGATTCAAGCGCTGGATTTCAAGGAAATTGATGATCTCGAGAGTATCTCGGATGGCGACTTAGGCCCGAGCGTAGGGAGGGTGAATGGCAAGGCCGGCAGGGGTGTCAATAGCAAACCGAAGGGTAAGTCCTGCCTCTTCACTGAGGATCCGTGAAGCTGATAAAAAGCAGCACCACGGAAGAAGAAAGCCGACGGAGCATTCAAGAGTACCGCAGCTCCCAAGGGTCCCCCAGGTAAGTTTTTGCTTTTTCTGTTACAAGCCTGCTAAGTCTTAGGCGTCAAGAAATTGAACGACGTCCAACTGCGTAAAGAACTGAAAGGCAAGACTCGCGAAAGACAATACGGCCCATGTTTACGACCTCGGTATAAAGGTTGGGGCAAATGTACACAATGCGTGGGAAAGGTGGGAGGGGATTCATGTAGATTCAGGAATTTCAGAATGTTTAAGTAAGTCCATCCTCTTTGCAAGGGGCTCGGATGTTGATGAACAGGATCGAACCAGATACAGCGGACATATTAGATGTTGCTTCTTTCGAATATACAAGACTACCTGACGAGATGACCGCTCTGCCCAAAGAATTCAATGCTCCTTGGACAGAGGATGATATCTTCCGGACTGAGGTCAGTTGACTTATCTGTATTCGTGTGGCGGGATGCTGATGAGCAGCGAACGATTGCTTCTATGTTACTGCCCGTCATATCGAGGGAAATGAGGCACGCGGTGAATACGAAAGCAGTAGTTCGTGAATCAGATCCTGCCTTACATCGTGGAGTCTGCGGTATGTCCCTTCTCGCCCCGGCTTTAACCCTTGAATAAGACCTAATATCAGATTTCTGCTCATCAACGATTTTCGGTGGATTCTTCTTCTGCCAGAAATGTGGTAAAGATTATTGTCTACAATGCGAACGATATTTCTCCGATAGTATGGACGCTATTCGCGAATCACCCTGGGACATACCCGATGCGGCTAGACCGAGATTATTGAGATGTACACTGGCTCCGCCTGAGAAAGGGACTCTTGCCGGGAAGTCGCCCGTTCTTCCTGGTGGAGTAGACAAGGTGGCCGATCTCGTTACTCCGCCACCGGTCGGTCGGAAGACGCCTGAGATGGACGTACAATCGCGGACGAATGGCTCGGCTATGGCAAGCGGCGTGGAGGAGTTACCCCGCTCGGGCGATCCACCGACGGTGGAAGTCCAAACTTCTAGTGGTTCTGCGCCTGCCCACAGTGCACCGATAGATGCCCCACAGGGGATTTCGAGACCAAGCCAATCGGCACCAGACGACATCGCCATGGCCGACCCTGCTCCGACCGACAGTGCCGTAAACACACTTGCCAATCACCAGGAAAATACCGAGAATGCCCAAGAGTCCACTCGGATGGAAACCCAAACGAGTCAAGCCGACTCCGGTCCCCTCTCCTCGCATACATCGACGATCGATCGCATCACGCAAGTTCCTGTAGTTGAACCCCGCCATCGGCCTGCTACATACAGAGTCGCGGCACCATCAGCACCTACGGCAACACCAAGGAAAGCGCCAAATTTCCACGTTCGACCCGACCTTATTCCCGTCACTCGATTCCACGCAAAAGACCTAGAGGAACATTGGTACAAGCTCGCAGCATTCGTTCTGGACGGTACAGGATCACTAGAGGAACGGATGAAATGGTTCTACCCCGCCCATGTTCAGGTTGATAGTACCCTCTCTGAGAAGGTTCAGCAATATGTCGAGAAACATCCAACAACTTTCCCCAGTGGTCCTGTATCAGACTTGACGGACGAAGAGATGAACAAGTTTTATGCCAAGACTACAAACCCGGATGTTGAGCCCATAGTCGATCCAGCTGGATTGAGGGTTAAATCACATCCATTCATATTCGTCCCCGCCACCGAACTTGACAATGAGTTGTTCGATCGACTTTGGGCGAGGGGAGAACCGATCGTAGTGGATAAAGTAGGGGAGAAATTTAAGCAAGCCTGGACACCCGATACATTCATCGAGAGGTTTGGGGAGGAAGGGTGTTGTATGTTATCCGCTTCATCGCGATGTGGCTAACAAACTAGTCGTGATTGACTGCGAAACTGAAAAGATCATACAAACGTCTGTAGGGAAATTCTTTGAGACATTCAAAGATCCCGCTCAGCGCGAATCCAAGGGTGTCTGGAAGCTGAAGGATTGGCCTTCTGCTCAAGATTTCCAATCAGCCTACCCGGACTTATACAATGATTTCTGCGATTCACTGCCCGTTCCTGACTTTACTAGGCGAGAAGGAATCTTGAATCTTTATGCTCATGTTCGTCTTTCATATCCAATAAACATGAACGGTCCAGAGCTGATGACAGTTTCCATCTGGACCTACTAAACCGGATATTGGACCTAAGATGTATAATGCCTTCGAAGGCAAGGAAACCGCAGGTGGCCAAGGATCGTAAGTCTGCTCCCCGATCTCGCGATGATATGGATTAAGGCTGATAACAGAACCCGTCTGCATATGGACGTAGCAGACGCAATCAATATAATGCTCTACGCCTCCCCCCGCCTAGATGGTCAACCAGGATGCGCAGTCTGGGACCTCTTCAAAGCGGAAGATGCCGATACTATCCGTGAATTCTTGAAAGTCAAATTCGGCGGGAAGGTGTTATTCACAGATCCGATCCATTCACAGGTGTTTTATCTTGATTCCGAGTTGAGAAAGGAAATGGAAGAGAAATATAGAGTCGTCAGTTTTAGGGTATATCAATATCCTGTATGTCCATCTTTCCCCTTATGAGGAGTCTTTAAGTGAAGTGAAAGCTGACGGATAGGGCCAAGCTGTCTTTATACCTGCTGGATGTGCTCATCAAGTTTGTAATCTCGCAGACTGCATCAAGATCGCCTTGGATTTCGTTTCCCCTCGTGAGTATCTTCTTCAGGATCGCTGTGGTATAGAGGAAAGCTGATGTTAGATAACGTCTCGCGATGCCAGCAATTGATGAACGATTTCCGGAAGGAGAATTACATCAAAGCTTGGAAGGATGATGTCCTTCAGCTATACAACGTCATGTGGTACGTCCCTAAACTTTATGATGGAAGGGTGGCTGATATCAGGTTCGCATGGTTGAATGCTCGTGAAACACGTCAGAGACGGTTGGAAGAGGCCAAAGCACCCAAACCTACGCCTACAGCCAATGGCGACCGACTCCGATGGCTCGGTACGCAAGTCAGTGCAGTCCGAGACGAGCCCTCTCAATCCCCACTCCATTCCAGAGCTCCAACTCCCGAACAGGATGACAAGAACGAACAATCTAAAGATCGCTTGGAACTCTCAAAAGCATTGTTCGAAGCTATGTTATCTCAATCAGATACCCCTCCTCAGCCGCCTGTTGAGGAGAAGGAGAAAAAGGAAGAAGTTGTGATCGATAAAGATCCTGGGATTCGGACCTCTCAACTGGTAAAGATGGGGGTTCTTCCTGTTGATGTTGCTTATTGGGGTGTTATGGAGACTATGAAAAGTGAGAGGGGGGATGGGGGGATGGATGAATTCCGGATGGGCTTGGATGGGCTGGACGGTTTGGATGGATTGTAATTCTTCGCAAAGCTGAATGTCTTTTTCTACGGGAGTTGTACCGAGGGCTCTGGCGATGTTATCCAGATGTCTTGCCTGATATAATCATGCAGAGTCAAAGATTGCCCAGGACATGGTGGTGGTCATGGTCAATCTGATCACCGTCGTGCCAGGTGTCTTTTCGGTACGCATGGCAACGCCATAGATGGATTCCTAACTGGGAGACGCGTAAATCGGAAACATCCCTACTTATCCGCGACGTGTTCGAGTCCATGAGAAGTGAGACAAGCCCATACATACATACCAGTGTCCATACATGGCTGGCTGGAACTAGCCCTACAATATGTTATGTATAGCAAGGAAAGAATATACTACAGCTACAGCAGATATAGCGACGATGATCGCGACAATAATGGAAAAACAAATCCACTTTTGCTGGTTCATACCTATATATTTAGCTCGTCTGGTGTCTGGAACAAATGTGACATACGTGAGTCTCGCTCCTCTGGACTATGTACGTACCACCGCTCTCCTGAAAGATCTTTGATCTTGATAACCCAAACAAGTGGTGGATCCCTATTCAACAACTCCCAAGCCTCATCCATTACTCTGACCCATATTCCTCTATGATTATATATTTCGAAGTCAAATCTCCCTTCGTCCACTTCGACTAGCTCTGGGAGTCCTTTCTTGACTATCTTGATCGTTTCCTATGATCAATTCCCTGATATCTGTGAATTGAAGTCGACTTACTGCCTTGTTCTTCCCTAGGATACCGCATACTCTTTGGACTTTACCGATACGGGGCGTATATTCGTATTCGATCAGTCCATCTCCGTAAAATGTCCATTTGCCCCTCGTCAGTCGTCTCTCACTGCCTGATCCGGACGCGCCCTGTGCTGTTGGAGCAGTGGGCTTATCGGTGAAATCCGGGTGTGACATGGATGACTATGTAAAATGAGTGATAGATCAAGCGGTACAGAGTTCGGGCCAAGGTCGCCGAGCGGTCATAGCCGGCGGGTCCCACGCGTACTACGACGTGACTTTCATCTGGGATAGAAGGAGATCATCATGATTCTGGAATGTGAACGGGCAGCGATACATGCAAATACATTAAAATCTGATCGTGTCGTAGAATACTTGTGATACAACTTGCACCGGTGTTCCTCGAACGCAAGATGCGTCCTTTCCAGCGTCATAGCAATCCTTTTTGAATGTGGCTGGCTGCTTCACTTGATCATATAATCACCGATGATCACTTGGAAGAAGAAGTAGACCGCGCCAGTGATCGCACCGGTTTGCAAATGTCCACGCAATGTCCCATTTGCTATTCCTACAGCTCCAGCGAATATGACAGCGCTGATCGCGATCAAACACGCTAATAATCGATGTTTCCAGCGACGACTATTACTTTCTTCTAGCTTGATACCTGTATCGTCAGCTCAAGGGGTCCTATCGTGAGAGTTGGGGACCAGAGCCGAATCATCGCCAACTGAAGGGTCGTCATGATGCAGCCATTCGACGTGGAAGGGGTGCAAGAGGAACTCACGTTGTTCCCGCTCTTCTGGTAATTCCCGTATACTAACGGCCCAAACTAAAGGCGGATCCTTACTCAACGGTTCCCATACCTCATCAAGGACGATCATCCAATTACTCTGGGGGTCGCGGATTTGGAAAGCAAATCTCTCCGGAGCAATGTCCGACAATGAAGAGATCCCCCTCTTGACCATTTCAACGGTCTCCTACTTCATCAGTCCCTTCTCAGGGCAATGAGTTGGACTCACAAGTCTGTCTTTGCCTAGGATCCCGCAAAGCCTATGTATTTGTCCTTTGTATTTCTGGGAATAATGTACATATTGAATAATCCCATCTCCGTAGTCCGTATTTGGACTTCGTCTCAGCGCCTTGCCGGTGGACGCAGAGCCAGAAACTTGTTGATCTGCAGCGGTGGAGGCCTTTTCTGTGCGGTTAAGACTGTCATCTGACATGACCGAATGAGACTAGGTAGAGGCCTTGTAAGGAGACGGGATGGTTACGGATTTAGAACGTTCTTACCGGTGCCTGCCAAACTCGACCTGAAAATAGTAAATCGATGCTAATTTTGTCGAGTCTATGTAGCTTGACTCTAACCGCCAAAGTGTTGTGACGGGTCGTCGGGATCTTGACAGGTATGAGGAGCTATGACCAAATAACAACAGATACATTTTGGCGGCTAGTCTGTCACTGGCTACGGTGAGTTGGAACCTGATTCCGCTCGAGGCTGCGGTCAGGACAGCTGTACTAGTATTTTGTAACACTGATGTGCTTCATCGCCTCACGGCCGCTCCACAATCCCAAAATGTAAGGCAAGCGCCATCGGGGTCTGTTGCTCTCGCGAAGCCGTCCATTCATGAACGCTCCAGGGGGATCGACCTCTGATACACCAAAAGGACGGAAGGCAATGCTCTCCTCTTTTTGAGCTTCATACGTGATCCTTTGACAGGTACTCCATGGCGTCTGACCCCACTGCAGTATCGAGTCTGAGGATCGATGTCTCGAATCACCTTTGATGGTCAGAAAGCGGTGTGCAACCTTTCATCGATAGCCAAGGACGACCATAAAAGGTGGGCTTAGACCCGGGTACTATATATACTCTCTTGTCAGCTCATGGCCTCTTGCGATCCATCGCTCGTATTATACACCTTCTTCATCACTCAGACCTCAACCACACCCCAGCGACACAACTCATCGCCATCCCAAAAATGTCAGCCACATCTGCTCCTTCGTCTGCGCGACTCACCAATGATGAGCCGTCATTGTCTGATACCTTCGAAGGGTACGATTATACTGTTTCCAACAAATCGCTGACGATCACAAACGAGGGAGAGTATAACGAGGATCTGCCAAGTGATCAGGAAAGTACGAGAGGCTGCGATTCTATAGGATCTCACCAGACGGAAGAGGATCACCAGCAAAAAGAGTCCATTGCGACGACCATCGCCTTGAACGAAGCTATGATCCGCCAACTTGATGATTTCAACAAGACACAAGATGACAAGTACCTCGCTCTCGGCGCGTCTGCTTTGCGGCAATACAACCAGAAGTTAGAGGAGTATACGGTCGGGGCGAAGGCAAACGAGGACAGGATTTGGAAAAAAAGATATTATGAAGAATTGTGAGTCTTGCGGATCTTGACCCATCCTCCTGCTTACCCTATCCAGCCTTGACCGGGCCGAAGTCTTGAGCAGAAGACTTCGCGATGATGCTGAAACGTGTATTGATGAATTGAAGGCTGAAATCGAGAGGACAAGGCTTTCTTGCCGAGACGAAGAAAGTTGGCGAGATGGGGAAAAAGAGGACTGGATGGCGGATCTGGACTGACAGTACTCGAATATATTTGGCGAAATGGGAATAAGAGGGCTGGACGGCGGGATTGGACTAACAGTGCTTCCAGAACGTTAGTGTACCAGAGTCACGAGGTGGTTTTGTACATAACGTCACAGTATGGATATCTACGCTACAATTTCACCCCTTTTGCCGGTGCTGCATGACCCAGGTGCACTTCTGTCGACCAGCCAAGACGTGCATTAGTTGCGGGTTTATCGCGTCAAGTACGTCGACTGACCGCTATGACCCAGATATCTTGATCATATGTTCAGCTAGATGCTCAAGGGCATCCCTACATCAATGTGGATCACAGTATGGACGGCTGTCATACCTCCGGCCTTCAGGTATCCCGACAGCGTGTATCATCCCAAGCTCGCAACGCGCACCTTGGGGACCGTGAATACGTTGCCGGCTGTCTCGTTCGGTTAGCCGATCTACTGAATGAGCACGTACACAAGTCACGCTTCGAATCAGTTGGCGCTCCCATGTAAAGCAGGGACAGTTTGCAAATAGGTACACACAATTGATACAAAATCTCCGATCACCTTCACTCTGGCTTCATTGCTGACTCTGGATTCGTTCCGACTATATACACTCCCACTCCAAACAAAAGACAAGCTACTACAATCAAAATAAGGTAGAGATTTTCCAACCACTCTCGCTTCTTCCCTATCAATCAGCTCTCTATTGGGGGAGACATACGCAAGTGATCGTCCCCCGGTAAATCAGCTACTACAATAGCTAATCTCTTGGGAGGATCTGCCTCAAATCGCTCCCATGCCTCGTCTAGGACTTTGGCCCAGTGTTGGGATTCACCAGTACCTTGATGGATCTTGAATATCACTCTGTCGGGATCTATGGTAGAGAGACCGTCGATGCCTCTTTGGACTATCTGATTAGTTTCCTGCACATCAGCCTGACGCCATGCTCTCAAGTGCTTCCTCAAACATAGGTACATACCCGCTTAGTATTCCCTAAAACCCCAACTACATGCTCAGCCTTTCCCTTCCGTGGATAAACAGGGAAATAGGAGTATTCGACATTATGTCTCCCATCAGCCGTCGACGGACCAGCAGGCGGATATGTAGGTGGAGCCGTTTCAGATGATACCCTACTCTGTTGATCGCAAGTTTTGGGTAGAAGTGCTTCTTGATCGTCGTATTTCTTTGTGTATCTGGGTAACATTGTTGTCTGAATGAGATCTGATTCGAACGGCAGGCAATCCGGTCATGAGATGGGTGGGGCCTTGCCAAGACAATGAGGAGACGCTAAATTTGAAGCCTTGTGGTCATGGTTGTCACTTGCTACCAAGCTGCCCCGTTCAAGAACAGTGGTCATCAGAGCTTAGACTACAGCGTTGCATCTTGCGCAGATTCAGTCGCCTTTTAGCCAGTCTGATGTACTCGTACAACACAATACGCGAAATTCAGAGCGATACGATAAGTACAACTTTATGTAAACGTCTCATTAACCACTGATCCCTTCTCCGTTCTACTTTCGAGACGTGACGATAGCGAAAGCGCCGATCGAACCAAAGACGAGAAAGATGACGCCAAATACAGAGGCACATTCGATACAGGTTCGTCTCTCACCTGAAGTTATCAGCATGAAGCCCTTCCCTATATTGGATCGATTTACGCTTTTCCCAGTCCCCCGGGGCATCTGCAACTTTGATCTTCAGCTTCTCCGGTGGGGTTGATGCGAAATGTTCCCAGGCTTCGTCGAAGATGATAGCACCATCTCCGTTGAGAAAAGTGATTCTATCCTGATCAAACTCGGCCAACTCGGGAAATCCCTTCTGAACAATCTGAATCGTTTCCTCTTGATAAGTCACATCACTTATCGATGAGTACATCGTCTCACTAATTTGGATCGACCCAAAACACCGACTGCTGTCTTGTTGTCGCCTTTCCTCGGATACACTGGGTGATAGATGTATTGCACGTTACTCCTTGCTCCACTTCCACTTCCAGAGGAAGATGGCGGGTAAGTCGGTGGAGCAGTTTCTGTCGATGTCCGACCGAGCAGTCGTTCATTCGCTCCATCCTCCAATCCGATATCCTCGGATTTGTATTGTTTCGAGTATTGAGGTAACATTGTCAGTCGATATTGATCAGTAATGCATTATCGCCTATCTTGTCTTGATATGCTGTGCTTATCCTCGCGCTTATATCCTCTCTCTACCTTCCAGTGAGAGAGTGGGTAAATTTGATTCCGCTCTGTCGTCATCTCTACGGGCTTTGTCCCTCTCTCTCATGTTGGGATTCATTCTTGTTATCTTACATCTCATACATACACTACCACAATGTCAAGCTACGATCCTATTCCTGTTGATGGTATCATCACACAGGAGCAATTCAAGGCTTCTATGAAATTGGTCAGGCTGCAGATCGCCGTACCAATCTCTGTATTGGCTTCCATATCGGCCAATATCGTCTGTGCACTCGCCATCAAGCCTGGACTTCGTAGGTCTCCCATATATCGTCTTGAAGGTTTGCTGATGGTCAAGCCGGCATCAATGCTCTCTATCCGACATTGCTGAGCCCTAACTCGACGATGATTGGGGCATATTGGGCGGTACTGTACAGTTTGCAAAGTGAGTTCGGGTCTTTTCTGGAGGGACAAGCTGATAAGTCAGTTGGATTCTGTCTGACGCTGTTGTTGGTCAGGAAGGATGTTACTAAGGAAACACTTGTTAATGGTGTTGGACTGAGGTTCGCTATTGCGAATTGGTTAATGGCAGCTTGGGCTGTTTGTTTCGTGCGTACACAACCTCAATGTAGGTGGTAAGCTAATTGGCAGAGTCTACAATTCTTCCTTGGAGCCGAGATTGTCATTCTCATCAATGTCATCAATGTGAAAGTCTCTTCCATTCTAATAAGTGGTCAACCTGACAATCAGCTTGTCGATTCATTTCACGCTATACCAGTACCCTTCCACCCTAAAGAGACCCATGGACGCTCTATTCATCCATGCCCCTATGACTCTACTCCTCGCTATCTTGTTCCAGTTGGATTGGCTACATAATGGATTCATCGCTCTAGGATGGGTCATCAAGAAGGAAAAGTACTGGAGCAAATGGTTATGGCCTGCTGTAGCTGGTGTTGGAGGTGTCAATGTCGTTACAGCCCTTTGGGCAGGTTTCACCAGGCAATAGTAAGTTTTTCTTCTCAATGTTCGATGATTGACTAACAATCAGCTTGTTGACAATGTCATCAATCTACGTACTCTTCTCGCTCCTATTCTCATCGCCTCGAACAACCCCAACTCTACCCACTACAGCTTTACCTAAACCAACAGGACTTTTGGTGACAATCATCATTTGTCTAGTCTTGCACCCTATCGCACTCCTCGCTGGTGTCGCATGGCGAAAGACAAAGGACAGGGAGGGACGAATCAGGCTTGAAGAGGAGGTTCAGGAGGCTGAGCAAGCTCAATTGGAGGCTGAGGAGGGTGAGCGACTTAGGCGATAGATGCTGCCCGAGACGATGGATGAGGATGTCGGGATGTGGTGGGATGAGAGCTTGATGAGCATTATAGTTTGTTTGAGTTAGACGGGATATGCAGCTACTTTGTTGTTCTTATATCTACTGTATCGTAGTGGTCTATCTGATCTATGGGCGTACTATTACACATTGACATACCCGTCACTTCTCCTACTTCAAGCTACCAACCTCCGACCTTACCCCCTAGATCAAAGAAGGAATCTTCAAATCCCTCAAATACCTTCCCTTCAACATCACCAACTTCCAGTACTTCCATCTTGAACTCTTCCTTCTCAGCCTCGCTTAGGCGATCGGCGAGGGCATTGAATTCGACATCAAGGCACATCCCCCTACTTCCTGTGTAGACGAATTGGTGGGCGTAATTTAACGCGTTTAGGGGGTATGTATCTAGGGATAATCTCTTGATGTGCGTGAAGAGTTTTCCGCGAGTTAGGCCGTAAGCTCGTATGTGTTTAAGGAGATTCCTGCTAATCAGCATACTTCATACGACGCCCTGCAGTGATGAAGGAGGAACTCACGAATGCGCAAATAGCGGACGAGGTCGATCCTCGCCTGGTAGAGTTGCTAAGTCGTACTGAAGCACAGTGCTACCCCATCAGCTTTGCCCTTGAATTAGATAGCAGACTCACTGCCCACAATACTTCCCCCTGTCCATAATCCCCACACTCGACATCCACCTCGGACTTCGCCCGAAATCGAGATCCAATGCCCTCCATGCCCACCTGAATGTATCTTTATCCCCTCCACACATCTTGAACCAGAAATCTTTGTCGTCCATCATTGCACTTGCTAGATACAGTGCTGCCAGGTTCAATCCCTCATTTCCGGACTTGTCAATGACCATTTGACCACTTTCGAAACTCCAATCGTCGAATGTACATTGCTCCCCAATTATCCTCCAGATTGCATTATCAGGATGATCTTTATTCAAATCAGGCCAGAATGCGGCTCTTCCATTGTTTTCGTATATCGGTGCAGAGAAGAGATGTGAGGGGTTTGAGAGTGGAGCATTATCGGAATCGAGAGATATGATTTCGCGGAATGAAGATTGGATAAGGGAGAACGACTTCAGTTGCCAGTTCTTCCATGCGCCTGGGGTTTGGGATACACCTTTGATTTCGATAATGGTAGCGCCTAGAGATTCTATTTCGGATCGTTGGTCGGTATTGGTGAGTTCACCGGGGTAGTGGAAAACCTCAACGGGAAGGGTGACGCCAAGTCGTTTGAGGTGACGAAGTTGGAATATTAGTCTAGCCGCAGTGTCCTGATGTCAGCTCACAGCCTGATGATGAGTAGTGAGCTCACCTTATTTCCACCAGTCATGACGATCCCCCGACCACCTCCCATTCCTTCTTCCCAGACTACCTTCACACCATCTTCAATTCTCCCTTCTAACCACTGAACCAATTCAGCCCTTTTGTCCAATATCACATCCCGCCCGACTTCTCCCTTCCAGAACTCGCTCGACCCCTTATACTGATCGGGATTGACCAGCCCATCCGCCAAATCCAGGGGACAATGTTCAGTCATATACTCCCTAGACTCCTCGTGGGTGTATGTCGGTCTATTCAGGAATCGTACCAAACGGTCCGAGAGTGTTGAATATAGTGGGTCATCGAAAGCGGCTGGGAGACGGCCAGAAGGGAAGGTAATATAATCAGGAGATATTGGGCCTTTTCCCTGCTTCTCGGGGATGTGTACTTGTTTCTCGGGGGTGTCGTGCTGTTTCTCGGCGGTCCCGACCTGTTTCTCGAGGTGGACAATGTCAAGGTCCGGAATGTAGGGTGTTGCCGAGGAGACTATCTCCGGAATGACAAAAGTAGGTGCGAGTAATATGATGGTTGTCGTCGCGAGAATGAAGAGAAGGACTAGGAATGTCGCTGGTCTTCGAGCCGCTGGGGGGACTATATCGGTTATACCGAAACGTCTGCCCGAACCATGGCGTGTGAGCGACATCTTGAGCTCGCAAGCGACGCTTAATTTATGGTAGGCAGATGCGGGGTCGAGATAGGACAGACCGGGATATCGGTGTGAGTTAGTAGCAAGCAAGCATGATCGTCTATGCTATCCTACAATCATTCAATTATCTCAAAATACAATCGCAGTCAATCACAATCCTACCCCACATCGTGCCTTGATGCTTTCCCCGCAGTAGTCAGGCGTGTCACATAGTTAGGCGTACAGCGCACAGTCGCGCCGGAGCGACGTCCACTGTTCATTGACTTTAACTGAACTACACCACGGGTCATTGGCCCCCTTTGCCTCCTTGAAATGACTGCGCCAGAATCAGCCGACGACATCGATAAGGCGGTACCCAGTCCTGACGAAAAGGAGGATGAGTTCACGCCATTACCTGTACCTGTAGAGGTAGACGCCAAGCCCGTCATCCCTGTCGAAGCTAGTCAGACGAGCGGACCATCTCAACCGACCGAAACTGTACCTTCAACACCATCCCAACCACCTCATACAGCCTCTATACCCGCATCTCCAGCTATCAGACGACCTAAGCCGCCAACGAAAGGAATCTTGAAACCTCCCCCACCTCCTGGTAAACCCACCTTATCCAACCGTTTGAGAGATATAGCGGGCGTAGCGAAATCTCTATTTGACCCACTCGAAGATCCCCAATCTCCTCACTCGCCGCAGATTAACGGTACATCCAATGGTAATCGACAGGTGGAGGCTGAAGCTGGACCATCTGTTAGTTCGGCATTTACTGCTTTCTCTGGAAGGCTAGGGGCTGGATTTAATCGATTGGTAGTCGCTGCACAGCAACAGACTCAAGCTTCACCTGGACAGAATGGTGGGACGCCAAATGGATCACCTTTGGGAATAAGGTCAATGTCATTACCCGAAGTGATTAGTACTCCTTTCGGGGGGAGCGAGAAGTCGAGGCAGAAACAACCTCTCAAGAGAGCTACTTTTGTTCTTCCAAGTTTGAGTATCACCTATCCGATAAGCTCACAAGGGGAACCTTGGAGTCTGAAAGTCGTGGAGGATAGAGATCGGGTATGTCATTTGGGTGAGATATGGGAAGTAGCTGATGATAGATTGAATCAAGTCATCGAGCTATACTTTCCACCTCGACCGGGGCGGGGTACTGGACGAACGAAAGGTTGGTATTATTATATGAGAACGCATGTAGAGGAAGGGAAGAGAGACCAAGAGCAGGTATAGTCCGTGCTCTCGAGGTATGTCATGTCTCCATTCATCATTCATATAGACTGTGCTTATGAAAGCTACTTCCCCCACCACCCCGCCCACGCCATATCAACATAGTCCTTCGACCACCCGAGAAACCTTCCCCTCCATCCCAACCAGCTCCATTATCCATCGAAACTCCCCTAAACCGCCATGCCGCAGAAGCATTATCCGATATCCTAAATATCGAATGGGCCCTGTCGGACCTTCGTTTGGAGAATGGAGCATTGGATACCGAAGAAGCACTTAAACCGATATTACATGCTTTGTTGATCAGTGGGACATTACCTTCTTTGAGTCTTGCTGGTAATAAACGGTTGAAAGCGGGTGCTTGGAGGTTACTTGCTGTTTTCATGAAGCGTGTAAGTCCCTCTCGAGTTGTTAAGCAGGAGCTGATTGGTAGGCAAGATCGCTGAAGTATATCGATTTGTCAGATACGGTCTGGGATAGGAAAGGTGTGGAGTATCTAGTCCAAGCGCTTAATTGGACTGTTGTCACCCCCTCTTCCGCCGCCATGTCCACATCCACATCTGGTCCTGCGCCCGAGCCAGAAGTGAAAGGGGACGCCGAGGAAACAGAGTCGGAGAAGAAAGAGGAAGAAGTGGAAGAGAGGAAAGCGAGCTATGGATCATTTGGGCGATATGCTCCTTACCTCAAGGAAGCTGAGGGGTCCGATGCGCCCAGTGCTGTTCAGACATTACGGATGGACGGATGTAATCTACGAGCCTTTGTCCT
>Ga0265798_10003928_pt1 | contig 20861 bp, 17 predicted proteins | sample P3T30metagenome_FD_192430 | JGI IMG/M metagenome (GOLD analysis project Ga0265798, IMG submission 192430) | Plant litter microbial communities from East Loma Ridge, Irvine, California - P3 T30 | ecosystem: Environmental > Terrestrial > Plant litter > Unclassified | place: USA: California... | reverse complement strand
TACGAACATTTCTGCTTGTTGGGCTCCCGGTCTATCCTTGCGCACTGCACGATCATGACCGACTATGAGAAAAGCAGGCTCAAGGCACTCGGATGCGGCATAGCCCACTGTCCGATCGCGAACATGACCGTCGGCGGCGGCTTCATGGCTGCGCCGGTGGCCGACTTCTTACGGCGAGGGATCAAAGTGGGGTTGGGGACGGATAGCGGAGGGGGTTTTTCGTCGAGCATGTTGGACAGCATGCGGCAGGCGATCATAGCCTCGAACTACCGCGAGATGGTTTCGAAGGGTGCTGAAAAGGCCCTCTCGTTGTATGAGGTTTTCCACCTCGCCACCTTGGGAGGGGCTGAAGTGCTTGGCCTGCAAGATCGCGTTGGCAACTTCGCTGTTGGGAAGGATTTCGATGCTGCTTTGGTGTCTCCTGGAGCCGTGTCTGTGATGACTGCTCGAGAGGCAGATGAACCCATAGAGACCACCTTTGAGAAGTTCCTGATGACTGGGGACGATCGTAATATCATACAAGTCTATGTACAGGGAAGCAGGGTCAAATAAGACTCTGATAGCGTAACCATCTCGGTCGCGCACCGTCTTCGGACTGAGAGTCGCCCGAGTGAATCAGCAAGTCGTCACCACTTGATCGAGACTGACGTGCTCCGCAGAGGTGGTACTCATAACTAAAGAAATGAAGGTACTTCATCATGCATTGAACCTCAGCAATGTAAGTGACGTTGGAAAGATGTGTCGTTGAAGAAGGCTGCTTCTCCGCAAGGTGGACATCGGTGACTACAGCACTGATAGATCGAAAGTCAAAATCATCACACTGCCGTCCTCCTGACCGAGAGCAACCGTACCGCCCCGGGCATCGCTTTCTCCGTCACGGGCGCGGTACTCGACCGGAATCCAAAACAGATCTTCTTCAGCAAACCGCACCCACCCGAGACCCGAGAACTCGTCTGACAAGATGACCTCTTTGTCGGACAATGACGGGTCCATTTGGTCTAGCGTTGTCCACGTGGCGGTAGCGATGTGAAGACGACGCCGATCAGTGATCAGGTAGTCTCCGTCTGTGGAGAATTTGAGACGGCAACAACCGTCATCCAACCGCGTCGTTAGCATCATTTGTTTTGACTCCAAGTCCCATAGACTGATGTCAAAGCCACTAGCAGAAGCCAGCATCTCGTTGTTATTGGAAAAGGCCAAAGCGAACAGATCCTGGATCTCACTATACTGCGAGCGTTTCCTGGTCTCGAGGTTCCAGACAGTGACGCCCTTCTCGTGTCCGAGAGCGACGAACCGAGAGTCGGGCGAGATGATCAAGCACTGCGTCTCATCGAAACTTTCTTGCCTGTCAAAAATCTGCGTGACAAGACCGTGAGTGTCGAGGATGATCAAATGCCCATTGTTCCAATCGGCCACTAGATCTCCTCTCGGTGCAACAGCCACTCGTCTTTCATGCGGCGCTTGCGATTGCCCGACCTTCTTGCTTATTGGGATCGTCTCTATGTGGACCGTGTAGTTACTGATCGTGTTGAAAGCAACTCTGTGCTTGGCGTTTGCGAGCGAAAAGTTGAGCCAGAAGCCATCATAATCCAAGAGGTGAGTGGACTCGCCCGGGTTTCCAAGCTCGAAAGTCATCAGACTCATGAGTGGATCTCCGGGCTCGCGTTCCTTACGTATCATCTCGCAGACTAGGGTTGTCCCACAGAAAACCATACCCCCGAGACCCTCGTATTGACCATGTCTGCTGGTAACGGCTCGCGTCTTAAGATTTAGAGTGCTGATCGACGACACTCCATCGTCGCGTTCGTCCAGGACCGGAGAACAACAGAGTAGGGATGCGTCTTGAGAGATGCAGACATTGATTGGATATTGTCTTTCCTGGTACGGGAATTGGGATGTCCATGCTCGAATGAGGATGTCAGAGCCCTTCACGGACCGCCAGGCTTGGACATGGGTCGGGTTCGCGACCGCCAAAGCAATGGCATCATCATCCTTACCATCATCATCCACGAAGGCGACGGCCAAATGTTGCTTGGTAACGAAGGAACCCAAACATTGCATTGCCCGCACAAGGGCCCCTTTCCTCGTGTACACGATGACTGCAACTTTGGTATGGAGATCCATCCGAAAGGTTGTGTAGTAAGCCACAGCGATTTTTGAACTGTCTGGCGAGAAACTAATGGCGTAGGGACTGTATTCGTGGTTATCATGAGAAAAGGTCAGCAAGCAAGTGGCGTCAGTCGTGTCCCAGACTCGAGACGTCCCATCTAGTGAGCAGGTGCCGAGTAGTTCGTCATTGGGAGAGAATGTTATGGCCGTCATTTGGCCGGTGTGACCCTCCAATGTGAGCCGTTCGCTGTGCCAGGGTTTCTCGATTTTCGGCGGGTTTGGCAGCCACAAAGGCATGCGAGGCTTGAAGAGGGTCTTTATGGTACTGAAGTCTGAGGCGAACACCAGTGCAGAGGCGTATAGCTGGAGCGGTGCAAGGTCGGCGATGTGCTGATTAGTACGCGCGAACTGATAGGCGGCCGCAAGAACTTCCGAGATTCTCGAGACTCCGTCTTCCTGTGCATTTGTCAGTGCTCCTCACTTTTGATCGATGGTTTTGCCAACCTACCTTGCGGAACGTAAAGAGCCTCCGAAGAGTTCGCGGTATCTCAGACGCTTTGCCCAACCAAGCCATCGCCTCAAACCAGTGCAAGAACCAGCCGGACAGGAAAGGAAGGGTGTCGTGTTGGTCGTCGATCAACACATTGCCGAGCGCGAGATGATGCACCCAGTAGCGGCAGGCATACGACAGCATCGGAGAGATGTGCGACTCGACGACACGCGACTCGGCATCGAGGCGTCGTGATCCTGGTTTGCGTACCTGGCAGATGTCTTGCTGAAGGCCGCCTGGTCGTTGCATCATGACGGCCAAACATCTTCCAGCGATGAACTCGTGCGTTGCCCGCTCGTTTATCTGAAATTTGTGCCCGGTCTTGGGGTGGGTGAGGAACTCGATGAAGGATAAGTGGATTGGCCGGACTGGGCGGTCTAGATTGCTTGTGACGTCAAGGACCGAGTGCAAGCCATTCAGTGTTGCCTCCACTTGATCAACTGTCAATCCTAGCAACGCGGCGATGGTCCTTATCGATTGAGCTTGCATCGAACAGCTGATGAATCCGACAATCTTTTGAAAGTTGTCCATGGCGTCCAAATCCCAGTCCACATCGGCGCCGTCAGCAGATGCAGGGATCATAGCTTGCAGTACGAGTAGATACGTCGAGCTGAGCTGGACTGGATTCCGGTCGTCGAGTACTTTCTTGAGTTGGGCTTGTGGCGTGAACCTCGTGTCTGCGACAAAAGAACAGACCGTGGAGGCGAAAATGAATAGCGGCACTGAGCGTTTGGTAAGGTTCTCAACAACGTCGTCGCCAGGCCAGCCGTCATGCAGGACCTCGCGGTGCCGCCGCTGGGACAAGGTATGGCGAAGCTCCTGAAATTCTGCCTCGATGAAGATTCGGATGTCCCGCTCAATCTCGGTGCGTGGAAGTTCGTGCAATACGATGTCGTCGTGTGCTTCACTGCCCAACGCAGCAAAACCGACTTCGACCTGGAACTCCAGCCTGCTGGTTACGATTAGGCGCAAACGTAAACCATGGACGCCTTTCAGTTGCGCAAGGCATTCCAAGATTTGTTTTGTATCACCCTTGCGGTCGCCCTCGTCGTCGCACTCGTCTAGCGCATCGATGAGGATTACCAGGTCCAGATCGCTTGCTTGACGTGTTTGGCGGGTTGCTCGAAGCGGGCTTAAGATAAGATCTCGAAATTGGGTGTGGATCCCTTTCCTGTACACGCCAAGTTCGTTATCAAGAAGCTGTGCTATGGCGCCATCCATGCCGGGAACCTTTTGTGCTAGTTGTATAGCAACAGTGGTGAAGAAAAGATCCGCACTACCACGCTCAGCGTGTCCGCGTTTGAAGAAGAAGCTTGCACCGAGGATCTGGTGGTCGTTGAAAAGGGTTGCAATTGTTCGCGCCACTGTTGACTTGCCGGTGCCTGCTACTCCCTGTAGCCAGAAGAATTGCGCGCTTGCAGAATCTTGCACCCATCTCTCGATGTCAGACAGCAGCTCTACGCGGGTACTTTTCAAGCATCTAGGCATACGTTCTTCGTCGGTTGAGTCGAAGGCGGCAGTTGAGGCCCTGGGCAGTTTCGCCAAGCTGATGGAAAGCTCTATGCGAGCGGTCTGATGTTTGATGGCATCAATGTCTCCCAGCAGCAGGTCTAGAATCCCTTTGCACTCCTGCGTAACGGCTCTGCCGTGCGCATCAAGGCTCCTGTCGCAATTGCTCGCTGCAGTCTCCACCTGGTGTCTGACCGCAAGGCAAGTTGACCCGAACTGTTGAAGCTCTCCGCCACCCAGTAAAGCAGCCCAGAAGCGAGAGGGAGAACTCTTGTCGAGCAAGCCAAGTGATGTTGCGAGAAACCCGAGGATAGTTGCGTACGTCTCGACGAGAGCGATTTCCAAAGCCGTTGCTGAGTTGCTAGGTGGCAGCGTGTGAAAGAATGCGAGATAGACGTCCAATGTCCTTTGCATTGACAGCGCAGTGGCAATGCCGCTCAGCACAGCATCCATTTGCTGCCTTTCGCTTGCAGCTACCTGGAGGATGAAGGAAACACCTGCCCACGGAAGCCCAACATGAATTGGATCCGCACTTGCGATAATATCACCCACCCGCTTGAACCTTTCAAGCAGTTCAACAACCTTCTCTGCCTTTTCTCTCGTCGAAATGGTCCGAGAGCCGATCTTGAGAGTCCATTGCTTGTTAATGCAGAGCTGTTTCTTGTTTTCGGCGGCCTGGAGCGCCGCGGTGAGAGTGGAGTCGATGTCATTGGAACTTTGCGCATAGCTCACTTTCAGCGTGCTTCGTTGCTCCTCGGTGAGTCGCTCGAGCACGTTCTCCAGGAAAGTGACATCTTTTGTAGATGATGCGCCAGCTATTGCTTGGCCAGTAAGGCTGTTGGTACTGACCGAAGACTGGGTCGGTACGTTGGTTACTGTTGTGAGAGGTGGTTGAGTCACAGGAGGTTGGGACACTAATTGCTGAGATGGTGGCTGAGACGATGTGGACTGAGGCGATGGCTGTGACGGTGAGAAACGCAACGGAAGCTTTTCAAGCTTCTTCAGAATCTTGTCACGCTTTCTTCGTCCAGACGTACCGCTCATTTTACATGGCCTAAGAGCCGAATTGGGCGGAAGAGACTGCTCTTCGTGTATTGTTGCTGCAAGATCTGATTACGTCTGACTGGTGCTCTAGTGGTTGCCTTCTCGGTGAAGATTGCGCAGTTCGTTGGTGAGAGCGTCCGCAACTCGAACCCAAGCACCTGGGAGTTTTTCGATGAGAGCAGAACGGTGTCGCAAAACGGCTGAATACATCGATGCTGTGAAGAGAGGAGAACCGAAGAAATAAGCGGTGCCGTAGCCTCGCAGCTCAGCGGGGTCGCCTAAAGTGCGTCGCGGCTGAGATGCAGCCACCTGCGTGCCGAGAGGCAACTGTGTCTGGGTCGTCAGCTGAACGTCGTACTGCGTCAGTGTTTGGGCAGTCTTCCGCGGGCCATGTACTTCTACCTCTCGCATAAGTAGGCTGTGCAGTCTGTAATATCGCTTCATTGGTGTTTAGGTGCGTGGGGCGATTCGGTACATAGATCCTCGATGATCCTCCCAACCCCAAGAACGCCTTCATCCGAGCCGTATTGACCAATGATCTGCATTCCAACAGTCTTGACGTCGCCCGCATCCATGTTCTTCCGAACCGAATCTTGGATTGGAACAGGCACACTCAGCGCTGGCAGCCCAGCCAAGCTCGCAGGCACTGTGAACACATCAAGCATATAGCCTTCCACAGTCGTCTGTTGTTCCAGGTCAGCAAGAGTCGGAGGAAGACTCGGAGCCGTCGGTGCGAGAAGGAAGTCTACGCCCTCATTCGCGTGACTCTCAGGTGTATCATGGAGCGGATTTTTTGCGGCAAAGACACGGTCGAAGTCTTGCTGTACCAGCCTGCGAACTTTTTGCGCTTGAATAAAGTAGTTGTCGATAGCTTCCGAGCTGAGGGCGTAGGCTCCCAGTAAGATCCTGCGGCGAACCTCTTCACCAAAGCCTTCGCCTCGCGTGCGGGCGTAAAGTGGGAAGTCCTCCTTTGGTACAGCATCCGAGCCGGGAGTGCGTTGACCATAGCGAACGCCGTCGTATTTGGCCAAATTCGAGCTGGCTTCGGCGGGTGCTAGAACGTAGTAAGCGCTCAGCGCTTGTCGAGTGGTAGGCAGAGACACGGGCACAAGAGTATGGCCGGCCCGTTGCAGCCGCGAGAGAGTCAGGTTCCATGCCTCTCGTACAGGTGCTGTGAGCTCCTCGATGTTGTACTCTTGAGGTATTCCAATTTTTAGACCGGTGCTTTTCGGCGATGTCTGCGAAGCAATGCGTTGCCTCGCTTGATCTGCCAGGCTCGTCGGGTCATTGCTGTCGTACGTGTTGAGAGCGTTGAAGACCTTTCCAGTATCTTCAACATTCCCAGCCAGTACACCAACCGTATCCAACGAGTTCGCATACTGGATCACGCCCCATCTCGACAGCAGCCCATAGCTGGGCTTGAAACCCACCACGCCGCAGTACGCAGCTGGCAGTCTCACACTCCCTCCAGTGTCTGTTCCCAGCGCCACCCAAGCTTCTCCCGTAGCAACAGCCACTGCACTTCCACCACTGCTGCCTCCTGGGGAGAGAGGCAGACCGCCGCGGCTGAACGGGCTTTGTACTGGAGTCGGGAAACTGGTCTGCGAGTGAGACCCCATTCCAAACTCGTCGAGACTCGATTTCGATTCGACGCTTGCGCCCGCATCCTGGAGGAGTTTCACCACAGTCGCGTCGAATGGTGAGGTGAAGCCGGAGAGGACCCTCGAAGCGGCGGTGGTGGGACGGGATGCAGTCACGATGTTGTCTTTTACTGCGATGGGTTTGCCAGCGAGAGAGCCTGTATGACCGGTCAGTGTTTGCTTCGTAGCTGTTCGCACGTAGTCTCTCCATACTCGACTGGGCTCCATTGGCGTCTTCGGCCTCGTGAGTTGATGCATTGAGCCCACTGGGCTGCCTCTGCGCGCTCACATGGTGTTGATATCGCCGTGCGCTCAAGAAGAGAGCGTTCCGCGACCTATGTACACTTGGGCGCATCACATGCTCTTGCTGGTGTGGTGGATGACGGAAGGAGGAGCTTCAATGTCGCAATATGATGGATGGTCTTGGCGGGCGACGCCGATCGGACTTCGTTCGATTTCCTAACACCGTTTCACGAGATCACCATCCTCTTTTGTTCTACCATCTGTTCGCTTGACGTCCATAGATATCGTCGAGAAGATCTATGTGCTTGAACAAGGTCTCATATGTGTACGGACAAGACGATTTGTGCGCGTATTTCATTACGATCCACCTTCTCCCTAGACGAAAACCACGGCCGGATCGTGCATGGAAGATCACGTGTTGACATATCGCCAAGATTGAATCATTATCGACATATGTATTATTCTCGAAATCACTAGAGGTCCGCACAAGAAACCGGCTCCAGCACACTCCTCCTCACGTTCTCCTTGACTCCCTCCCCGTCCACCTCCAGCACAAACCTCACCTTCCTCAGATCCTGCGCCTCCGGCTTCAGCGCCTCCTGGTAAGCATGGATGTTGCCATAACTAGGGCTGGCATAGCTGGTATCGACATCAATGTAGAACTCGGTCACATTCGTTGCCAGGCTCGGCTCAACCATCACCGCCGCAGCCGTCTCGTCCCAGAGCGGGAATTGAGTCGGGTAAGAGCTGTTCAAGATGCTCGTGTAAGCATTGTCAGTCTGCTCCGCGAGTTCGGCGAAGAAGGACGAGTTGATGAGGACTTGGTTTGCAGAATTTCCGACAATTGTCACGTTCTTCCAAGGAGCAGAGAGGGCGATTTTGGAGCCTTCGGGGTCGATCATCAGGTTGATGTCGGATTGGTAGTCGGCGAGCATGACGCTGCCGGTTGTCTGCAGGAGGTTCACGTCTAGGTAGCCGCCCATGATGACGAGCTCGCGGGCGTTGGCGGCGAAAGATGGGTCGATGCGGATGGCCAGTGCGAGGTTGGTCAAGGCTCCGGCGGCGTAGATGCTGATTTCACCCGGGTGCTTGCGGACGCTTTGGACCATGAATTCGGCGGCGCTGATTTCGGTGTTGGCGGTCTTGTTGGGGTAGCCGGCGGTGAAAGCCGAGGCGACGATGCGGGTAGGGTCGCCGCTGGTTGGGTCGCTGTTCTCTCCGTTTCCGTCGTTGTCGTTGGGGGCGAAAGCGCCCTCCCAGGGGAGTTTGCCGTGGACTTCTTCCCAGGCTTGGAAGAGTTTGGGGGTGTTGAGCAGGGGGTAATCGGAGCCGTTGTAGACGGGGATGCAGCTCAGGTTACCTCGCTCGAGAGTGGCAACGGCGTGGAGGGCGGTTTGACGAGCCCATGTGTTGGCGGTGTTGGAGGTGATTCCGATGACATCCCAGCCGGCGCGGAGGACTTGGGCGAATGGAAGGAATCCGGCCGGAGACCAGTCGTTATCCAGGATGACTTTGGGCTTCTTGTACGTGGTTGTGCCATTGTTTGTGCCATTGACATGAGATGGTGCTGCCAATGCTGCCGACAGCAAAGACGAGAAAACGAGGGTCTGTTTGGCCAGCATGATGGAGGCGTTGATCAGTCGGCCCAATGAGAGAGGAAGCTGTATCAAGGATATAAACCGCCATTGCGAGCACCTACTCTCTTCTTATAAACAGCAACATCTGAGTAGTCCGTTGAGTTTTTTGCCTATCGACTCGGTCTGCGAATCAGCCCTCGCCGGCGGTTTGCCATACCGCGCGATGACGATAAAGAATCCATTGCGTAAAGCATAAAGGCCATCGTGTGGGCACATTCGGCATGGTCTCCCGGCGATTGTAGTGCGCGATAGCGATGGTAGAGGAAAGCAAAGACGGAAAGACGTTGAAGAACGGGAAGGATGCCATCATCGAAGTGGGTCTTTGCTGCGAACGTCCCTTCAGACGATCGGAACTCACGATATGAGAATCTCTGTTATCGAACAAAAGTTTATCGCGGAGGTTGCCGATGTTCTATATTTTCCCATTGAGTCTCTGTGCTCCGTGTTGTGTATGGAAAAGAAGGTGACCTTGTAGGGTTGCATCGGTGTTAGAGTCGAACATCGGTTTTACTTTCGCCATCTTCACACCGGAGCGACCCACCACACACGACCGCGGAGAGACCATGATGATCTTCGCTTGCGAGTGATTCTCCATACATGATGTAAATTCGTACGCTGTACATCTACCAACCTAATAAACATGCCACGCCATAAATCAAAGACGGCGCGTGCTGTTCGCTACCGCAGCCACAATTTGTCACCATGGACAACATAGAAAAAAGACATCCTCTCCACACTCTCAGGCCAACATCTCCCCCTCCAGAAACTTCGACAGCCCATCCTCAATACTAGCCGAAAAGCGAATATAACCCGCCATCGCCCTACTACTAGACGCAGGCGGACAATGCTCGATAATCGGCGTAACGCTCAACGTCTGCAATCCCCTCAGCTCCAGCAAATCGCGCAACCACTCCATGCCCTCCATATCCTTCAGCCAGCCAAACTCGCTCGCGCCGTACGCTGGAATCATATCCCAGCCGTTGGGCCCGGGTCGACCGGCTACGATGCCCAAGTCCAAGTTCTGAAGTGAGAGACCGGTCTCCGCGCTTCCCAAGCACTGCATGGCGTTTGCCCACTCGCATTTGTCAAACTCTTTCTCGTAGGCCAGGGAGCGCTTGACGATTCGCAGGGATTTGACGCATGAGCGGGAGAACGGCGTGAGGTCTTGCATGAAGGGCACGATTGCTTCGACATGGTTGTCGAAGTCGAATGTGAAGTGGCTATAGAGCAACTCGGCCATTTCCGAGTGTATTTGCTTGTTGGCTCGCATGAGGCCGACGCTAAGGCTTAGATTGGGGTTGTTGAGGCAGTGATACGTTGTCTCTAGGCATCGCGCACTGAATCGGTCACAGCGTACGCTGAACTTGCCGCGGATGTGTTGTTCCGTGCCTTCGCGGGCATGATATTGGAGAGGGTTGATGGTGCGGAAGCGGAGTGTTGGTCTGTGAAGATCTGCCGACGCTGGGCGAGTGGTGCCGGGGATCAGTTGGTCGTAGTCGAAGTAGTCTTGTGCGCTCTTGCTGAGTTTCACATAGGATGGGAGAAGGTCGTTGTGCTGGGTTGGCAGTACGAGCAATTGATATATCTGGAGACGGATCTCCGTAGGCAGACGGAGGAAAGGTGAGTCGCCCGGAACATCGGTAGTTTTGGGGGATTCGGCGGTCAAGGGAAGTACGTTGGGTGATGGTTGACGCTCTTCTTGTGAGCGAAAGTGCTCGACGCACGAAGTATATGAGGGCTGCATTGTTGACGATTAGACTGGCCACGAGCGGGGTGAAGTGGGATAAGAGGGGGGAATGAGGAGTAACAGGTCAGGTATACTGAGAGAGAGCCAGTGATCAGAAATGGGTGGCCGTGAGTCAAGAGAGGGCCGCTATCGCAATATTTCGTCGCAAACAAATGGGAGACGGAATGGCGGCGCGAAGATAGGCATGACCATGGTCGGGAGAAGGGCCGGCGTAATCGCGGACACGATGACATGTTCCTTGGTGAACATGTACAAGAGTACAAGAGTACAATGCCGTGAGATGGACTGAATGATGATCGTAGTATGCCAGGTACAGCACCTTGATGGTACTTGTGAGTCTGGCGTCGCGACAATTGTCATGCTTTCTTTGATGGCAGCAATATACCCATTGGGAGACTGCAACGATGCTGTCATCCTCCGTCGGCCGAGCACGCGATTGTGAGATATGTACCCAAGTACTCATCCGGCAATTGTTAATGGAGACAGAAAAACCAGGCGTCCCGATGGCCCGAAGCTGAACCCAATGTTCGTAAGTGACGTGAAGAAGGAAGAAGTCGCGACACAGCGATACGATCCCGATTATTCCCTCGCCAAATGCGCTCCAATCACACGCCGTTCTCGCCGCGGAAGATAGCTTGGCTCTCCCGAAATCGACGGCAGCGCCCACCCTCCACTGGACATCAGTTACAGCATCTGTGTACCTAGGCTCGAGCGAGGTAAATTATATCTACCAGCGACACTATCTGCGTCCTTCACGCTGGACGTTGATATGGATGTACCTCCAGCACCTGCTCTTCAGCCGTTCGCCACGTATGTCCTGGCATCATCTTGACCATGAGTACTACAGTCTCAAGACCGCAGGATGATCTCTGGACATGTCAACCCAGCTCACCCATTCGCTGCCCGACTGGACCACAGGTATCATAGTAGCAAGGTCGTGCGCAAGCTGATACCTTGCATCCTGGGACCGGTACGCTCAATGCCGCAGGAACTACTAGGCAGAAAACTGGCTGAGACCATCAGCGAACGTCAATTTCACAATGTACGGCAAGAATCAGTCTAGCGTACGCTCGCAGGTCGAAATCAGTACATATGTCTAGTTTCATACCAGTCTATTCACCGCCATTTGTTTGGCACGCAACGACCTCAGATTTGACGGCGGAACATGCACTGATCCAGTAATCGAACGCATACAACGACCGAGTATTAATCTGCATCAGCCGGAGACGCCAGTGCTCACGAAGTGAAGTGTCCTTAGCGCACGAAAGCAACCTCCACACAACCCTCCTTGATGCGGTCTGGAGAAGCATGCGATCTAATCCTGCAGGTATGCCTTATAGCTCAATGCAGTTATTGCATTCTGCATACGGAAGATGTTGTTCGGAGCCTTACCCCGATGAGAGCTTCCTCTGCATAAGAACGTCGAAGTCCAGAGTCTCTCAGCATGAGTAAACCTATTAGCAGGCTCCGTCACCGAATACAGATATGGATACCATAACTCCACTCGGCGCAGCACTGGAAGTTGATGACTTTACCATGTCCAACGACTCGCTTTGTTTCAATCCCACTGCCAACCCTCTTTTCGAGAAATTCAACTTCGACCTTGAACGGCCACCTCGCTTTCTCTTCCGAACCTTTGACCACAAAAGCTCCGGCCGTAGCGACGACCGAGTGATCGCGTCACCAGCCGCCAAATATGGGCTTCCTCATCACACGAAGGACATCTTCACTCTGGACTCGGACACTGCCATATCGATCGTCGACAAACACCTCAACCCGTGGCTACGCAAAAACAGTACTGATACGGACCCCTATCGCGACGACAACTTCATGTCATGGACCACTTCTTTGCTCTACGCCGTTCAATATGCATACTACCGCCGTTCGCGCTACAGATGCAGTCTGGACCACATCAAGATCTGCGTCGTCGACGTCAGCATGTTCCCGCCGGGCCAATTCATCCGCTCTTGCAACCTGCTGCAAGCGTACCACGGCTTGGGGAGATCCGCCGGCATGCAGAACCTCTACAGCACCACGCTCTTGGTATACATGTACACCTTTGGGGAGTATCTTTCCCAGGGTCGCATGGTTCATCACCGCTACTGCGAGACCACCCAGAGGAGGTCATCGTCTGTCATCTCCATGGCTTGTCTCGAGAGAAACGGAATCTACACACTATACCCTGAATTAGCGGACCCGACTGGTCATGGCGTGTGGGCGCTGAGAACGATCCAGCTGAGGAAACTCTGGCATGACGAGGACAACGAGGCGATCTCGAGCACCGAAGAACTCAGAGCGGCGGCGAGGCTTGCAATAGCGTGGTTCGAGAAGTCTTCCGATACCTTGGGACTCGCTGTCTACTTCTTGAGTTTTCGAAAACGAAGGTTCAGAGACGTCAGCCCGGATGCATTTTTGGGAGGCGGTCAGGCTGATTGGATGCGTCACCCGATTGACGTGAAGGAATTCGAACTCGCGACGCGTGCAGTCTCTGCTTTGACGTACGGAGGTGTTGCGGCCGATGGCGATGCCCGTGGCGATAGGCGTGATAGCGTGAACAGTCATGTTGCCACCGACTCTGTTATCGAGGATGATGTGCTGCGGAAATTGATGCGGTGCTATGTGTGTGCGGATGGATCGAGGGTTTGATATAGCCTACACTTGCTACGGCGTTTGATGCGTATGTGCTAGCTCTTCCAGTCTCTTAATGCCAGACGGGATTGGATTTGTCCCTCCTCTGATCCCTTTTCACTTACTGTCACAGTGATGCCCTAACCCTAACCCTAGTGAGCCATCTTAACAAACCGACGGAAGCATTATGTTTCATGTAAAACCAGGTCGAATAAACACATTCAAGAACTGGTGGGATGTCCTCTCGTAGATCTACATAAACGCAATTTTTCGAACGTTGAGAGTTGCGGTGAACTCCCTGTTATTGATTGTCATCAGTTCATGTGGCGTTGAGTCGACTTAGATGTCTTTGCTGCACGGGTTCTGATCCTTTCATTGGAGCCTGGAATCGTGCCATTAGAGATCATACACGTCGTAAAGTAAAGTCCACAGCCATGTCATATACTAGATATCTACACACACACACTCTCTCTTTCTTTCTCACAGCCTCCCCTTCTCCCCAGCACCCCCAACCCCACCCAAACTCTTCGCAAACCCAGCAACATCCCTGATAGCAGCCTCGTGCACCTCAGGCACAACCTTCCTAAACACAAGCGCAGCCCCATGCGTAACCCCCAAACTTACCTTCGCCTCCACCTTCACCCCCGCCCGCGCCAATTTCCTATAAAACACCATCCCCTCATCCCGCAACGGATCCAACTCGTTCATCTCGACCACAAACGGCGGCAGACCCCGCAAATCCTCAACCGGAGAATGGTACGGCCAGGCGTGCGGGTTCTCCCTCTCGATCTCGCCGGGCCCGTAGTACCAGGCGCTCGCGGCGGTGGATTTCATCCCCAGCAGATACCCGTCGTTCTCGATCAGCGAGGGCAGTTCTTTCAGCTTGCGCTCGTCGGGCCAGCCGTAGGCGCCGCTGATGTAGGGGACCGTCGCGTAGACTCCCGCGATGGCGTCGAGCCAGCCCTCGCGCTTGGCTTTCAGGGCGGTGGTGATTGCCAGGTTGCCGCCGCCGCTCTCGCCCTGCAGGGTGAGGGTTGTGATGCCGAGGTCGGCGCGGTGGGCGGCGATGTGCTGGACGGCCGAGGCGCAGTCGTTGAGGCCGGCGGGGAAGGGGTTGTGGCCGGTGGCGGTGTAGGCGTTGCGGAAGTCGGGCATGATTGCTACTAGGCCTTGGCAGGCGAGAGAGCGGATCCAGCGGCGGTGGGTTTTGGTGTCGGTGGCGATGGTGACCATGCCGCCGCCGTGGGAGTAGATGACGGCCGGGAGGGGGCCCTGAGCGGCTTTGGGGCGGTAGATGTAGAGGGTGATGTCGTTGTCGTCGACGCCCTTGATGGTTTGGGTCGAGGTTTCGATCTCGGGCTCGTCGGCGTCTGTTGGGAGGTCGTTTTCGATGTTGTTGTACATGCCGGTGATGACGGCGTCGGTGGCGGCGATGTTGGGCGTCAGCGACTCGATGGACCAGGTCGAGGGGTCTGGAGACTCGGCGAGCATGTCGACCATGCCCATGGCTTTGAGGAACTCGCTGATCTTGGGGTTGGTGCGTGGGTCGGTCGTTACGTTCATGTTCGGGTCACCAAGACGGCCGGGTGGGGTGTAGTTTGTGTTTGCCATGATTGAGATGGCTTGGTGTCTTGGTGTTGTGTCGTGTTGTAGTATCCCGGTCAAGGTTGCAGTTGTTGTTCTTGTCGTGTCTGTAGAGTCGTGAATTGCAAGACTCGGGGGATGTCAGACCTACCTGTAGTCATATATACACAACCTTGCAAGCCACGTTACAGCTGATGAATCCTACCTCTCACGCCCGCCCACTAAGGTCGACCGGTGGACACCTGGAGCCATCCTCCAACAAATACGCGAACGCTGGAGGTGTGTTTCCCCACTCCTGAATCATGACGGAGGACGGAGGGCGGAGGACGGGTTATGATAACAGCCGAGGCAGCGCAGCCATTAGTAATGACACTATGAAACGCACGGCACAACATCAGCTTACTTGTTCCTTTCACAAGTACGGCCGGTGCATATTTCCAACCGTTCCGACTCCGAATCATCTTAGGAAAGCGAGTTGGTCTTACAGTTCAGCCAGGCCACATCATGATAAGCATTCATCACAAGAGAGAAAATCCAGATACTGTAGCCAGCATCGACCAGCTGGAGAGCGCAGGATATGGCTACACTACATTGCCCTGGAACGTTCGATTGTACATCCAGTTCCATAACCAGAGCGAAGAGCTAGCTCCTATGAGCATTGCGTGAGAAGAATATGCTCATTCTCGTTCTCGAAGAAAGTGTAAAGAGATGATAACCAAAACGAACAGAAGCATCAGCAAGAAAGTGCGAAGAAGTAGCCAGCCAGCCAGCGTCCATGTCACAGCCAAGTTCTATTCCTTGGAGGAAGGGTTAGTTGTATATTCTTTTACTTGTATTCTTTTCATTTTATCCTTTTCCGAAAGATCTTTTTATGTCTAGATCATCAGCTGGTTTATTTATATTTGAGATCTCAGCAAATCGAGATTTTTGACAGGTCAAAACTTGGAGTCCAAAGGAAAAAAAAAGACCAGAAATCAGTTGAAAACAACAGTCTTGGTCCCGTTCAAGAAAACCCTCTTCTCGCTCCACCACTTGACAGCAGCAGCCAGCACCTGACTCTCCACGTTGCTGCCCTCGTCCACCAGCTCCTTGGCGCTCATGGCATGATCAACGCGCGCAACGCGCTGCTCGATAATCGGGCCCTCGTCCAAATCCGCAGTGACAAAGTGCGCCGTGGCCCCGATGATTTTGACGCCGCGCTCGTAGGCCTGATGGTAGGGCTTGGCGCCCTTGAACGACGGCAGGAACGAGTGGTGGATGTTGATGATCTTGCCGGACATGACCTCGCAGAGCTTGGGGGACAGGACTTGCATGTAGCGGGCCAGCACGACGAGCTCGATCTTCTCCTTTTCGATCAGCGATAGGATCTGCGATTCCTGCTGCTGCTTTGTGTCCTTGTTGACGGGCAGGTGGTGGAATTCGATCCCGTAGCTCTCGGCCAGGGGCTTGAAGTCCGGGTGGTTGGAGACGATGATGGGGATTTCGATGCCGAGCTGCTGGGTTTTGTAGCGGTACAGCAGGTCGTTGAGGCAATGCCCGATTTTGGACACCATGATCAGCACGCGCGGCTTCTGCGAGACGGGGTGCAGTTCGTAGTCCATCTGCAGGTCTTTGGCGAGCTGGCTGAAGGGCTCGGCGAGGGCGGCGGTGGTTTCGGCATGGCCGAAGTGGACTCGCATGAAGAAGCGCTCGGAGACCGGGTCGGAGAACTGCTGCAGGTCGAGGATGTTCAGGTTCTGGCTGGCCAGCAGGCCGGTGACGCGGTGCACGATGCCAGACTTGTCCGGGCAGGACAGGGTCAGGATGTGGTCGTTGATCATTTTGGCGGTAGTGGCTTGGGACTTGGTGGGTTTCTTTTGTACTACTGTTGCGAATCCGGCGGCGCGTTGTCGGGTGGAGAGGAGGATTGTTGCTGCAACTGCTTTAGGAAGGTGCGAGACGGGGCGAAGTGAGGTAGGTCGGAGTGCAGTGGTAGAGGTGCTCCAGAATGCGGCGGACGTGACTCTTCCAATGAGAAGCGAGGCCATCTACTACCTAATCAATGCGTATCTCAGATAGTCAAGTGCACGACCAGACTGCAAGAAGCTCGATTTCCCAATGCGAGCGAGTGGCAAGACAGAATTTGTGCCGGGGCTCCGCCGATTACGGAGCGTTTATTGACTTAGTCAGCATGAAGAGTGCCGTCTATGCCATCATGAAAGGAATGAATAAACATGTGCCAAATCAAACCACCAGCATGAAACTCTCTTTGTGCAATTTCATAATATAGTGGAGTATCTTTCTATCTTCTTAGAGTACAAACCCAACATTCACCATTCCTCAATCCCATTTTTGAGTTGGCCTTTATTTTCAATTACAAAAGGAAAGCAAAAGGTTCCGAAACATAAGTGGTAATCAGATCTGTACAAGGAAAACAAAGAGAAACGCCCGAATCCCATAATCTCGCCTTGAACGCCTTGCGATGCCAATGCTTCCCTCACGCTCGTCCCAAGATCACAAGCACCTCGTTCCTTCATACCCGCACGTCCTTTTTGAACATGGCGCCGGCAGGAGTACCCGAAGTGCCGGGGATGGGGCCCTGGTTGGTGCCACCCTCTGATGGAGGCAGAGAGTCGCCAATGCCACCAGGTGAAGGCGCGGCAGTACTGCCGCCGCCCAGAGGCGCTTGTCCCTGGCCGCCGAAGTACTTGTGGAACTCGCCTTGGTCGTCGAATGGTCTTGGGCCAAGCAGACGGACCATGTCGTCTCTGGTGAGCATCTCCTTGCGCAGGAGCTCTTCAGCAACAATGCCGACCTCCTTGTGCTTCTCCTCGAGGAGGTCTCTGCACTGCTTGTAGGCCTCGTCGACGATGCGGCGCACCTCGCCGTCAATGTTGCGCGCAGTCTCCTCCGAGAAAGGCTTCTGGAACTGTGCGTCGGCTGACTCGGATGCGTCAGGCCAGTACATGTAGCCAACCTTCTGGCTCATGCCCCACTTGGTGACCATGGCAGTCGCCAGGCGAGTGACCTTGTTGAAGTCGTCAGATGCGCCGGAAGTGACGGTAGGGAAGTTCAGCTCCTCGCTCACGCGGCCACCAAGAGTCATGGCCATGCGGTCCATGAGCTGCTTCATGTTCATGAGGTAGGCATCGGCACCGCCAGCGGGCAGGTACTGGGCGTAACCCAGCGCACCCTGTCCACGGGGGATGATAGAGACCTTGAGGAGAGGGTCGGCGTATTCGAAGTACCAACCGCAAATAGCGTGGCCTGCTTCGTGGTAGGCAACGGTCTTCTTCTCATGCGGCGAAAGGACCATCGACTTCTTCTCGAGACCACCGATGACACGCTCGATGGCCTGTTCGAAGTGGCTCATGGTGACAGTGTCGGCCTTCTCACGAGCGGCAATAAGAGCAGCCTCATTAGTGCAGTTTGCAATGTCCGCACCACTGAAACCAGGCGTGAGTGCAGAAAGACGGCCCTTGACGAGCTCAAGGTCTTCACTTGTTGTGATGTTCTTCAAGTGCACGCTGAAGATCTGCTTTCGGCCCTCCATAGTTGGCTTGTCGATTGAGATGTGTCTGTCGAAACGACCAGGTCTCATGAGCGCCGCGTCAAGCACATCAGGTCTGTTGGTGCCAGCAAGCACAACGACCTGGTCAGTAGTGTTGAAACCGTCCATCTCGGTAAGAATCTGGTTCAGCGTGCTCTCACGCTCGTCGTTGCCACCACCCATCGAGTTCTTTCCTCTAGCCTTTCCGATAGCGTCAATCTCGTCGATGAAGATGATGCAGGGTGTGTTCTTTCTTGCGTTGGCGAAGAGGTCGCGGACTCTCGACGGACCAACACCGACGAACATCTCGACGAACTCAGATCCCGAGACGCTGAAGAAGGGCACGCCAGACTCGCCAGCGGTAGCCTTGGCAAGCAGCGTCTTACCAGTACCGGGAGGACCGCTCAGCACAGCGCCACGAGGAATCTTGGCACCGAGCTTCTGGTAGATCGCAGGTTCCTTGAGGAAAGAGACGAACTCCATAATTTCTTGCTTGGCCTCGTCCATACCAGCAACGTCGCTGAATTTGACTTTGACGCCCTCCTCCATATTGAACTTCTTTGCCCGGGAGCGACCCATGCCAAAGATGCCTCCAGGGCCTCCACCACCACCAGCACCACCACCCGCTCTCTTGCTCATGTACATGATTGCGCCAATGAAGAGAAGTGTGGGTCCGAAGGCGAAGAGGGTGTTGGCCCAGCTGCCCTCTTCCTGGTAGCTGACAGGCAGCTTCTCGCTGCTAGGAATGCCGAGCTCGTTTTGCGCCTCCTCAACACGGCGCTCAAAGGCTTCGACCGATCCGATGGAGAAGTAGTAGAAGAAGCCGGGTTGCGCGGCCGGAGACTCGGGGTACATGCTGGCGACGTTCTCGCGGTGCAGGTGTACTCTGACCCTGTTGCCGTTGACCACAATGAGCTTCTCAACCAGACCCTTGTCGAGGAAGGTGTTCCTGAACTCTTGCCAGGTGATCTCTCTGCTGTTTTCGGTAGGTACGAAAAGTCTGTACATCAGGTACGCAACGAAGCCGCTGATGAGGAACTGCGAGAGGTCAAAGTTGAAATTGAACATCTCCTTCGGGTCCGCGGACTTCTTCTTCTCCTTTTGCTTGTTTCCAGGGCCAGGATCCTCGGCCGTCTTTTGCTTTGGCGCCTCTTCCTGAGTGCTCTCAGTCTTTGCTGTCTTGGCCGATTCCTCCACGGTCTGCCTTGCCATCTGTGTGGTAAGCCTCCAGAAAGTCGCAGCTCTTGCAGGCGTCATGCCTTCCTTGGCAGTCTCGTCCATCGTCTTGCGCAGCTCCGCGGGCATGCCCTCGTTCTTGATCTTGTCCAGAAACTTGTCAACATCCGCGGCCATGGAAGCCGGCATGCCCTTCTTGACCAGTCCAAACATCTTGTCAAGCTCCTCCGCCTCCTCCTTCGTGAGCTTTGCCTTGTTGTTGTTGCTGCTGTTGTTGTTGTTCTCGGGCTTCTTGGGCCCGCCAGGCGGCTGCGAAGGAGACATAGGCGAGCTCTTGCTGTAGAGGTGCTCCATGCCGGTGGCGGACTTGTTACCGTCCTTCTCCGGCTGTGTGGCATACTGGCGGGTGCGGGCGTATGCATAGAGCGGCCGGGGGATACCAGCAGGGCGGCGGGCGAGTGTTCGTGATAATGAGGCGGCCTGGATGAGCTGGCGCGACGAGCGCGTCAGCTGCTGTGGGTGGCGCAGAGCGGACGCCATGGTTGTCGGCGTGTGGGTGGTAGTAAGGTGAAAGGGTGTGTGTCGAAGGCGAGTATTTACTGCAGCGCCACCATGCAGTGAGAGTGAAATGCGTGATATAGTCGTGGTTGGTGTTGTATGGAACGATGGCGGTAGGCTCAGGCTCATGCACATGTATGATGCTGTCTAAGCGGAACTGAGGAAGGTCTGTGCCCGCTCGGTGACGATTTTCTGAATGGAGAACTGCTCCGCAATGGGATTGATTACATTTCATCGGAAAGGCAAGGATGACAATATTAAATACCGATGAAATGTAATCAATCCCATGTAGATATATCAGAAGAAGCCGATTTCAACATGAATGCATTCTATTTGGGTATCATGTCGTCGTCGTCGTCGCAAGGATACATAAAAATCATCCCAGACAATCAAATCAATTCCGTCCCATTCCCGATCCCTTCCAGCTCAACCCTACAGCTCGAACAATAGTCCTCGAACCCCTTGCCGAGGATCTCCTCAGCCTGCGCTTGCTTGTGGGCCGAGTTCTTCTTGCCACGGATCATCGTTTCAATCTTTGCGCACTTCTTCTCCTCCGTCCGTACCCAGTCTTCCCATTCCGCGAGGACCACGTCACGCTCCACGCGGTTGACTACACGCAGAGCGACGAGGAGGTCGTGCCTATATCGCGCAATGGAATCGCGGGTCCGGGTCAGCCGTCTTCCAACTTGGTTTGATGAGATCGAAGGGAGGGCAGGGGAGAGCTGTTCACCGAAAGTGGTGCGGCAGGTTCGCGTGTCCGAGGCTGTCGGGAACGCTGAGAGGGTGTCGTTTTCCACCGACGGAGCGATGAGGGTCTCCACATCGTTGAGGTAAATCGACTTGCTCATTGATGGATTTGGAGTCACGCCGAGGCGCGCCATGAACTTCCCGGCATTGCGTTCGTTAT
>Ga0265798_10003924_pt1 | contig 20871 bp, 12 predicted proteins | sample P3T30metagenome_FD_192430 | JGI IMG/M metagenome (GOLD analysis project Ga0265798, IMG submission 192430) | Plant litter microbial communities from East Loma Ridge, Irvine, California - P3 T30 | ecosystem: Environmental > Terrestrial > Plant litter > Unclassified | place: USA: California... | reverse complement strand
CGTTGTAGCCGCGCCGTATTGCGCACGGTTTGCTGGGTGGTATTGCCGGCGTTGTCTACCACTATTGCGGTATCGGGTACGCCGTGGGCACGCAGGTAGTCCCGCATTTTGGTGCCTTCGTAAAATCCTTCCTTGCCCAGCCCGCCGCTCACCAACAGCCGCCCCACGCGGCCACTGCGGTAGAGTGCCAACCCGCAGGCCAAGCGCTGGGTGAGGCGCTCGGACAGCGTACCATCTTCGTTGACCTTGTTGCCGAGAATAACCGCTAAGTCGGCGCGCTGCTGGCTGTTATGCAGGCCATCCCAGGTGATAAGCAGCATATGTACCAGCACCCAAGCGGCCAAGAGCCCTAGGCTATATTTCGCTTTCCGGAGCCAAGCAACCCGAGATAACATCACGTAAAAGCTGCGTTAATATTTGCGCTGCAACGCATCAAACCCCAGTAACTCCTCCCCCGCCAGCGCCGCCGACACGGCCCTATACAGCGGCTCTAGAGCGAGCCGGGAGAGACCTAGGGCGCGTACCAAGAGCACGTTTTCGCGGGCCTGCGTCACGGCTACCACGTAGGGCCGGCCCGCTAGCTGGGCGTGCAAATCCGTCTGACCGGGTGGCGCTAGCTGGCGCAACGCAGCGGCGAGCTGCTGGAAGCGTGCTCCCGCTGGCGGGCCGACCAGGTAGATGGATAGCGCCGTGTGGTACGGTCCAAACGTGGCCTGCGAAGTAGCTAGATGCTCGCCGGGCCGCAGGGCAAAGCGGTCGAGCAGCGTGAGGCGGCCCGCCACGCTCACGCGCAGCTCGGTGGCGAAACTGGTAAAGGCGAATTTTTCGCCTAGGTCGGTGCGGCCGGCGTGCCACCAGTCGGCCAGCAGCAGGGTGGCTGTGGGGTCGAGGTGCCAGTGCTGGGCCTGGTGGTAGCGGCTATCGGCCTGGGGCACCAGTGGGTCGGGCAGCACGACGGCCAGGGCGTTTTCGGCTACGTGGCCTTCGGTGATTTGCTCGGCCCGGCGGCCGTCTATTGACTTAAAGATGCGAGTATTGGCCTGGGTGCTGAGCAGGAGGCGGCTCTCAGCCTCGCAGCGCACGCGCAGACGAATGCTGTCGCCGGCTACCAGGCCGCCGCCGTAGCTGGCCAGCACGGCGTGGCAGGCAGGGGCGGCAGGATTGATAATTTTGAGCGGTTGGGTGCTGCGGCTGGCTACCAAGCGCGACTGCTGCCGCACCTGCGCCACCGTTAGCTCGCTCCACGGGGTAGCGTCGTCGGGCATTGGCCGGCAAGTTAGAACGGGGTAGCGTGGACTTGGTAGTCCGAGCGCGAGCGCCGCTCGCATCTATGTTGGTAGACGTTTGCTTACACAGGCTGCGAGCGGCGCTCGCGCTCGGACTACCAAGTCAAAACTACCCCAGCCAACCTAGGGGCCGAATTACCAGTTATACGGCCACCTATTCTTACATAACTCATGGAAAACTTAACTGGAAAAATTGCCCTCGTCACGGGCGCAGGTAAAGGCATTGGCAAAGCTGTAGCCGTGGCCCTAGCCAAAGAAGGCGTAAACGTGGGCCTGCTAGCCCGCTCCACCAGCCAGCTTGAAGAAGTAGCCACCGAGCTGCGTGCCCTAGGTGTGAAAGCCGCTGTAGCCTCGGCCGATGTGGCCGACGAAGCGGCCGTAACTGCCGCCGTAGCGCAACTCAAAACCGAGCTAGGACCGGCCGATATTCTTATCAACAACGCAGGCATCGGCACGTTTGCCAAGTTCTTGGACATGCCGTCGGCTGAGTGGGAGCACATCATTCGCGTCAACCTAATGGGCGTGTACTATGTGACCCGCGCCGTGCTGCCCGACATGCTAGCCAAGCAGAGCGGTGACATCATCAACGTTTCCTCGACCTCGGGTCAGCGGGCGGCCGCCGGCAGCAGCGCCTACAGCGCATCGAAATTTGCCCTTATGGGCCTTACTGAAGCCCTCATGCAGGAGGTACGCAAGAGCAACATTCGCGTGTCGGCCCTCACGCCGAGCACGGTAGCTACCGAACTGGCTATCAATAATAACCTCACCGACGGCAACCCCGACAAAGTGATGCAGCCCGAAGACTTGGCCGAATTCATGATTGCGCAGCTAAAACTGAATCGCCGCATTTTCATCAAGGAAGCCGGCATGTGGTCGACTAATCCGTAGCGAACAAGCGTGCGAAAACGGTTGTCCTTGCGAGCGCAGCGAAGCAATCGCATCCGGACGGGCTGCCTAGGTTCTGTTCAGGTGCGATTGCTTCGCTGCGCTCGCAAGGACAACTGTTTTTCTATTTGCCCTGCCGGATACCCCCGTGTGCAATCCGCCCCAAATCGGCATCAGAAGGGTTCCACCCTTCCTGCCGCTTATGCCGCGACTGCTACTTCTCCTGATTTTTTGCGGATTCCTTACCACCGCCCAGGCACAGCAGCGCCTCGCGGCGGCCCGGCAGCGCAGCTACCTCACCAAGGTTTTTCGGCTCACGGAAGCGCAGACCCGCCTACTATACCAGCGCGGCCTGGGGGCCGCCCGGCCCGATTTTTTCGCGGTGCCCGTCGATTCGTTTCCCACCGACAGCCTGCGGCCCCGGCCCTTACCACTAGGCTACTACCTGGTGGCGCACACCGAGGGCGCGCAGCTCGTGTATTGGCTGCGCACCGAAGCCGACCGCACCATCGAAACACTTGGCAACCAGGCAGACCTGGCGCTGGTGGTGCGCGACTCGCTGGGCCGCCTGCTCCCGGGTGCGCGGGTGCAACTGGGCCGCCGCCCGGTGCCCTTTGATGCCGCTACTGGCACCTACCGCCGAGCGCGGCGTGGCCACGCGGGCTTGCTAGCCGTGACCTACGGCGGGCGCACCACCTTTCACATACTGGAGCAGCCCCGGCAGGGGCTGCGCTCGCTGGGCGGCCGGGTGTGGCGGCGAGTGGTGTTTGGCTGGCCGCTGGGCTACGCCACGGGGCCGCTCTACCAGTTGGGGCGCGACCTACGGCACGCCTCGCGCGCCAACACGGGTCTGCTTGGACTGGTGCGCTCGCCCTTCAACGAGGAGGTGCGCGAAGCCCGCCAAGAAAGTCGAGATAACCGCCGCCAACAACGCTGGGCCAGCTACCTAGTATTCAGCCAGCCGCGCTACCGGCCCACCGGCGACACCCTGCGCCTGAAAGCGCGAGTGCTGCGCCGCCGCACCGGCCGCCCCTACCGTGGGCCGCTCACCCTGTACCTAAGCAGCACCACTAGCGGCACTAAGCGCCTAGTGAAGCTGCAGCCCATACGTCCGGGCTCCTACGAGTACACCCTGCCCCTAACCGATACGCTCGGCCTGCGCCCCGATACCGAGATACGAATTTATCCAGAAGTAACCCACGGCGTTTGGCTTGATGGTAATAACTTCCGGGTCGAGGACTACGAGCTCGATAATGCCCATTACGCCCTGCGCGTGGCCGAAAAAACCCAGCGCCATGGCCAGCCGCAGGCGGTGTATTTGCGTGGCACCGATGCTAATGAGCTGCCTTTACTCGATGCGCGGGTGCGGCTGGCGGTAGTGCCTCAGCGCGAGCCAGGAACGCTACCTAGGCGGCAGGTTTTCATTGCCGATACGCTCTGGACGCACACCCAAGCCCTCGACCCAGTGGGCGAAACCCGCATAAACCTGCCACCTAGCATCTTTCCCGATGTAGATTTTGGCTATGCGGTGCAGGCTACCTTCCTAACTGCCGATAACGAGCGCCACCGCGAAACTGCTGCCGTAGCCTACCAGCACGACCCCGGCCGGCTACTGCTCACGCTCAGCGCCGACTCGGTGCGCCTCAGCTACGATTCGCTGGGCATGGTGCGGCCGCACCGCGCCATGCTACATACAGAAGGTAGCAACGAGCCCGGCCAAGCCAAAATCCCGTCTCGCGCCGTGCAGCTGCCGCTGCGCGTGCCGCTTGATTTTCTGGCCGAAACCTACCGCCTTACCGACGCGGCCGGCCGCTCGGCCAGCCTCGACCTAACTGCCGATAACGCCGACCTAACCCTACGCTCGGACCGCACCGCTGACTCGGTGGTGCTGGCTGTAGACAACCCGCACCGGGTGCCGTTCTGGTACTTCGTGTACCGGGGCAATGCGCTGCGCTACCGGGGCTACGGCCCCACCTATCAGCTGCGCGTGAAGGACAAAAGCCCGGCGGCCTGGCACGTATCGCTGCACTACCGCTGGGGCGCAACCCTGCGAGTGGCCGAGTACACGGTGGGCGCGCCGCCCCGCCAGCTGCTGGTGGCCACTGACCAGCCCGCGGTGGCCTATCCCGGCCAGAAAATCAAGCTGGGCTTCACCGTCACCGACGAGCGCGGGCGGCCCGTGCCCGATGCCGACCTCACGGCCTACGCCTACAATCACAAATTTGAGGCGCCGAACTTGCCGGCCGTGCCCGCATTTGCGCGGCCTGTAGTGGGGCGAGCAGCGCGGCGGCGCTTCAAGCTGGGGGCGGCGTTCGACCAAGATGCGGCGACCCGCCAGCCGCTGCGCTGGACGCGTTGGCGCACGCAGCTTGGGCTCGATTCGCTGCAATTTTACCGTTTCCTTTACTCCAAAACCGGCCTTTTCCAAGAATACCGACCCGCGCCGGGCGGGCTTACGCAGGTGGCGCCCTTTGTGGTCGATTCGGGGCGGGTGCTGGCCCCCATTGCGGTATACGTCGATGGCCAGCCGGTCTACATCCACGACCTCAACCAGCAGGACTCCTACGCGCTGGTGGCCGACAGCGGCCGCCACACTTTAAGCCTCCGCCTATCCGACCAACTCATTACCCTGCGCAATGTGTACCTGCGCCCACAACACAAGCTCACCCTTAGTGTTGACCTCCACCACCCGCAGCCCGAGCTGACGGTGGAAAAGCGCCCGCGCCAACTCACGCCCGCCGAACAGTTGGCATTGAGCCGCACCATTTTGCTGGTCGATGAACCCCGAAATTCAACTTTCACCGCGCTGCGGCAAGGCCAGCAGCTGCGAGTGCTGCACGGCTATGGCTACGGGCTGGGTCGCCGCCAAACCGGTCCCTTCCGGCCCGATTCGGTGCTCTTGCGCCGCGCTGATGGGCTACGCCTCAAGTTTTTGTTTGAGCCGCTGTTTGCCTACACGCCACAGCCCAAGTTGCTGAAAATGGTGGATGTACCAGCAGCGCGATTGGGCCGGCTCGATGGGTTGGGACTGCCAGACGCGCTGCCACTGGCCGATTTCGCTCTCACTGAGGCCAATATCCGGCCCATGCTTTACCCTCCTCCCTTCGAGCCCGAAGCAGAGCTTGACGAGCCTACCCAGACGCTGCCCGGCCAGGGCCGCCTGGCCTTGCGCCTGCCCCCACGCCCCGATACGGCTCGCCACCTACTGCCTATGCTGCGCTATGTGCTGCTCACGCGGCCCGACCATCCCAAGTACTTGCGCCTGAGCCGGCAGGGGCGGCTGCCCGCCCTGCCCCCCGGCCGCTACCGGGTAGCCGTGCTGCTCAGCGACAGCACCTGCCTGGCACCTAGGGAGCTGGCCAGCGTGCAAGCCAATGGCCAGTTGTATTTCCAATTGCGCTGGGCCGACCGGCAGCCAGCCGGAGCGCTCAGCCGTCGCATCGGGCGGCTAGTGCGAGCGCGTTACTTCCGCATGGCGCAGACGCCAGCCCATGTGCCACCCGGCCGGCCGGCGCCCGCGCCGCAGCTGCTTCTCATGCGGCCGGGGCCGCCCCAGCCTAACTGGCGCACGCTACGCGGGCAGGTGCTGGACGCCGAAACGGAGGAGGGCCTGCCAGGGGTTACGGTATTAGTGAAGGGTACCAATATTGGTGTTTCTACCGAGGCTGACGGTAGTTTCACATTAAGAGTGCCGCCTAGCAGCTCTTCTATAATGTCCTCCTTTGTAGGATACGTTACTGCTGAGCAGAAAATTACTTACTCTGACAACCTAATCTTCAAACTGCGGGCCGATGAGAAGCAATTGAACGAAGTGGTAGTAGTGGGTTACGGGACACAAACCCGGAGTAATTTGAGCGCATCAATAACCACTGTATCAGGCCTAAGTGGCCGGGTATCGGGCGTGAACATTACCTCTGGCAGTGGCTACATCCACGGCAATGTTATGGTGCGCGGCACTAGCTCGGTTACGAGTAGTGAGCCGGTACTGCTCGTGATAGATGGCGTCGTATACAGCGGTAATCTAGCCGACATTTCACCCGAAAATATTGCCAGCACCACGGTGCTGAAGGGCACTGAGGCTACGGCCATCTACGGCGCCCGAGCAGCTGGCGGCGTGCTCATTATCAGCACCAAGGGCAGCCCGAACCTAGGCAAGCTCAAGCTGCTGCCTGCCCTCGCCCCGCCTACCCTACCCGACGTGCCCACCGGCGACCCGCGCCTGGCGCTTCGCCGCCGTTTCCGCGACTACGCCTGGTGGCGGCCCACCCTCGTCACCGATGCGCAGGGCCGCGCTACCACCGACGTAGTGCTGCCCGACGACGTAACCAGCTGGGACACGTTTGTGATTGGCTCGGATGGGCACCGGCGCACGGGTGCGGCCACCGGGCGGCTGCGCTCCTTCAAGGGCCTGCTGGCCGAGCTGGCAGGGCCGCGCTTCTTGGTAGCCGGCGACCGGGCGCAGGTGATGGGAAAGGTGCTCAACTACCGCTCCGACACGGCGCAGGTCACAACCACTTTTAAAGTAGGCCCGCAAACCGTGCGCAGCCAGGCGCGGCGCGTGGGCACGTCGGTTATCGATACGCTGACGGTGACCGCCCCGGCCGCCGGGGCCGATTCGGTACAAGTGACGTTTAGCTTGGCGCAGCCTTCGGGCTACGCCGATGGCGAGCAGCGCAGTCTACCCGTGCTACTGGCCGGCACCCGCGAGCAGCTGGGCACTTTCGCAGCCATCACGGCTGCCGACACCACCCTGACGCTGCCCCTGAACCCCGCCCTAGGGGGGGCCACGGTACACCTCGAAAGCGACGCCCTCCCCACGCTACTAGCCGAGATACGGCACGTGCAAGCCTACGCCTACCTCTGCCACGAGCAGCTGGCCTCCAAGCTGTTGGCGCTGCTGCTAGAGCAGCGCATCCGGGCGGCGCGGGGCGAGGAGTTTAATGGGCAGCGGGCGGTGAACGCGCTTATTCGCAAGCTTCAGCAGGGCCGGCCGCAGCCCGGCGCGCTGTGGGGCACCTGGCCGGGGGCCTTGCCCAGCCTCTGGGTGTCGGCCCACGCACTAGAAGCCTTGCTGGCCGCTGAGAAAGCGGGCTTTAAAATTGACCTCGACAAGCCGCAGCTGCAAGCCCTCCTGCTGCGCGAGCTCGACGAGCGCCTGGGTGCCGCCTCCTCACTGGTAGCGCTGCCTGCCCAACGGCGCGGGGCCGAACTTGCCGCCCCAGCCAACCTCGATGCCGACGAAGCCCTGCGGCTGCTGCGCGTGCTGCACCAGCTCGGCGCCCCCGCCGACTACCGCACCTACCTCGACCGCCTCGACCGCGCCCAGCCCGGCCGCCGCTCCCTCGACCGCTACCTAGCCAGCGTGGAGCTACGCCAGCAGCTAGGCCTGCCCTACCAGCTCGATAGCCTGCGGCGCTACCGCCTGCGCACCGAGCTAGGCGGCGCGTTTTACGCCGATACGGTGGGCCGCAACACCTATTACCGCTACCTGCTGCCCGACCGCGTGGGCACTACCCTACTGGCTTACCGCGTGCTGCGCGCCCAGGGCGGCCACGCCGCCGAGCTGGCGCGCCTGCGCACGTTTTTACTAGGGCTGCGGGGCGGCAGCTACTGGAGCAGCACCTACGAGGCGGCTCAGATACTGGCCACCATCGGCCCCGACTTGCTGGGGCCGAGTGGGCAGGCAGCCACGGCCCAGGTGCGCCTGGCGGGCGCGCCGGCTGCCGAGGCGGCGGGGGTTATCAGCAAGTTTCCTTTCAGCCTGAAGCTGCCCGCCACTGGCACACTTACGCTACGCAAAACCGGCACCCTGCCCGTGTACGCCACCGCCTACCAAACCCGCTGGAACCCCGCCCCCACGCCCACCGCCCATCCCTTCACCGTGACTACCACCCTAGGTGGCCAGGCTGGCCGCCGTGTGCAACTGCGCACCGGCCAACCCGCTGAACTCGTTGTGACCGTAGACGTGAAAGCGGAGGCGCGTTACGTGCTGCTCGAAGTGCCCATTCCAGCGGGCTGCTCCTACGGCGCCACCCCGGCGCGCCATCCGCTCGAAACGCACCGCGAAAACCTACGTCATCAGGCCGGCATCTTTATCGACCGGCTGCCGGTGGGCCGGCACACCTTTCGGGTGGCGCTGCAGCCGCGCTACCGCGGGCAGTATACCCTCAACCCCGCCCGCGCCGAGCTGGTGTACTTCCCTACCAAGTTTGGCCGCACGGGCAGCAAGCAGGTTGGCATTCAGTAAGTCCAAGTTTCAGACTTGGTATAGCACCGTTGCGCGGCGTAGAAACGCAAAATATTGCATCTCTACGCCGCGCAACGACTACGCCCAGCATTAGCTCCACTATAGTTTTATTAATCTGAACTGTACCTAAAGGAGCGAACGCGGGCTAAATGGGGAAAGAGCCCGTTCACCGCCCGTTTTGGATTATTCACCTAAAAAGTCAACTAGCCCAAAAAGACCCGGATAGTTTTGCGTCAGCTAAGTGCAATTCGCCATTGGTTGGTGAGTTCAAAATCAGCTCTGCTATGCTGTCCGCCATGCGTTACTCGTCCGTTGCTGCCCCCGCTCCAGCTGCGTCTCTTCGCTGCCTCGTCGTCGATAGCGACCCCAGTGCGGCGGCGGCTCTGGCAGACTGCGTGCAGCAAGCGCCTTTTCTTTCGCTGGTGGCCAGCTGCACCAGTCCCGAGCAGGCGCTAGCCTACCTGCGCACGCACCCGGTCGATGTGCTGTTTTTACCCATCGAGTTGCCCCTGCTGGCCGGCCTGCGGCTGCTGCGCCCGGCGGGCCAAAGGCCGGCAGTAGTGCTTACCTCTACCTACCCCGACTATAACTTGCAGAGCTACGGGACCTACGGAGTGGTTGACTACCTGCTCAAGCCCTTTTGCTCAACGCGCTTTCGGCAAGTGGCGAGCCGCCTGCACACCCAGCGCGCAGCGGCGGGGCCGGCCCTCACGGGCGGCCTGCTTGCCCAGCCCCGCACCGATGGCCTGTACCTGTGGGTAAACAAGCAGCTCGTGCAGTTGCGCCTGTCTGAGGTGCTGTACGTAGAGGACCTAGGCAGCCGCACACGCATCAAAACCCTGCACCAAGAGCTAGTTACCGAAGAGTCGTTTGCCGCGCTGGCCGACCAGCTGCCCGAGCCGCAGTTTTTGCGCATCAATGCTACCTGCACCGTGGCTCTGAGCCACACCACCGCTGCCGCCGGCCACGCGCTAGCCGTAGCGGGCCGGCGCTTTCCTCTAGGTGCTGCGTTGGAGGATGAAGTGCTGGCCCGCGTGTTTCAAACCAGTCTATAGGTCACCTAGAGCAGCTTCACCGTACAGTAGCGATTTACCATATTTATCACTAGCCGCCCCAAAGTCGGCACTAGCTACTAAGCCAATTGCCCTAGGCGCACTTAGCTACTCAGTGGCAAAACCTAGTTTACTCGGTCCTAAATACTGCTTTGGCGGTATTATTCAGCTTTAAAAATGCACACTGCCTAGATAGCACCTAGAAGGCTGCTTTTAGCTAAAACCAGCCCGGTTTTCTTACGTTTGAGGCGTACCTACTCTTATTGGTTCACCTTATTCTGTTATGAAAAAGTCTTTACTTGGCCTGGCGGCGCTCGCTGCGCTAGCTGCCTGCCGCGAGTCAAACACCAGCGTTAAGAGTGCTCCTTCGGCCGAGCCCATCGCAGCCACCAAAACCTTGTGCTTCGACACCACCTACGCCACTCCGGCGCAGCAGCCCCGCACTTATTCTTACACTACCGACATCGTGGTGGGCACCACCAAAACCGTGACCGTACCGGTGCAGATTGACTGGACCACTGTAGCAGACGGCGGCTGCCCACAAGTAGCCTCGGTACGCGTGTATCAGCTCGGCGCAGCCGACCTAAGCACCAACATAGTAGTCAAAACGTTGCGCGACGCCGCCTGCAAGCCCGGCCCGCTCCCCAATAGCTCGCAGCGTGCGGCTACCGGCGCCGTGTACATCAACCTAACCTGCCAGGCTAAAGCCGTGCGGGCCTTCAGCAACTTCCGCTTCATGCTCAACGGCCTAGGCTACCACGACAACCTCGAGCCAACCCTAACGCCCACTACTACCTCAGCGCGTTAGCCGCCGGGCTTTGTTTTACTTGCAGAAAGTCTCGGCTAGTAGCCGAGACTTTTTTTATGGCAGGTGCCAGCTTATACACTATCCGCGGCTTCGGCCTAGCCGTAGGCACACTTGGCACCTAGGCCTCTTGGCTGGTCCGGCGCCTTCCGTTAGCTTCCTTACTTCTCATGTCCCGCTTATCCCGCTTCTTCTATGAAAATGGCTTGCTATTAGTCACGTTTGGACTCATTGCAAGCGCCTTGGTTGGCCAGGTGCTCACTGGCTGGCACGACAACAACGACGACCTGCAGCAAATGGGGCTCGCCACCCTCACCCTAGGTCAGTACCTGCACTCGGGCCACTTGCTCGAAGCCACGTTTGAGAATTGGGAAAGCGAGTTTTTGCAGATGGGCGTGTATGTAGTGCTCACCATCTGGCTGCGCCAGAAAGGCTCGCCCGAGTCTAAAAAGCTGGATGAGCAAGAAGAAGTAGATGAGCAGCCCGACCCCGCCAAGCCTGGGGCACCCTGGCCGGTGCGCCGGGGCGGCCTGGCGCTACTCCTCTACCAGCACTCGCTGAGCCTAACATTGTTTGGGCTGTTTTTCGCAGCCTTTTACCTGCACGCCCGCGGCGGGGCTACAGTCTACAACATAGAGCAGGCCCACGAAGGCAAGCCCCTTGTGACGGTATGGGGCTACCTGCACACGGCCCGCTTCTGGTTTGAGTCGTTTCAAAACTGGCAGAGCGAGTTTGTATCCATCTTCTCGCTGGTGGGCTTATCAATTTTCCTACGCCAGCAGTCTTCGCCCCAGTCCAAGCCGGTAGACGCCCTACCGCCGAAACCGGTAAGTAGCCTACCTAGGAGGGCTACTCCAAGACCCTAGGCGGGCAGCGCAGACAGTTCTAGGTAAAACGTAGTGCCTTCCCCTTCACCGCTCTCAAACCAAATACGCCCTTGGTGCAGGTCCACAATTGTTTTTATCACCGACATGCCCAGCCCCGTGCTACGCTCGCCACGCAGCCCGGGCCGCCGCGCTTTGGTAAACTTCTCAAATAACACCCCCTGCAAGTCTGCGGGGATACCAATGCCGTTATCTGCCACCAGGAGCAGTGCATGCGCATCCCGGCGCTCAATAATTACCTCAATCCGCCCTCCATCAGGGGTAAATTTGATAGCATTAGAAATCAGGTTATTAATAACCTGCTGCAGTTTATTAATATCAAAGCTAACGTAAATAGGCTGCTCGCTGGCCACAAAGCGAAAATGCAGGTGCGTGTGTTCTTCCGAACGTTCGTACTCCTCCATTAAGGTGCGCATCCACGCCACTAGGTCGGCCCGCTCGAGTCGCATTTCTACATTAGAAGACTCTAAAAACTCGTTATCCACGAAATCCCGAATCAAGTTTACCCCCTGGGTACACGTGCGTTGCATCAGGTGCAGCACCTCTTGTATCTTGTCACTAGGCGTATTCAGTTCCCACGTGAGGTGCTCGGTTAGCTGCTGCAGCAAGACCAAGGGCGCGGCCAAATCGTGCGACAAAATTTCGAGTGTCGCATTCTTTTTCGAATTAAATTTTTCCCCGTTAATCAATACCTCCTTTTCGCGGGTAATGTCGCGCGCCGACCCCACCAAGTAATGAGCGCCAGTGGGCAGTTGTCGCCGGCACACGCTCACCTGCATCCATTGAGTGTCCTGCACGCTTCGATTTAAGCGTACTTCCACATCCTGCACTAGCTCCTCGGGCGCGGCCTGCGCCACACACTGCTGCAAGAAATGCCAGTCGTCGGGATGAACGCGTGTCAGTAAGTAGGGTAAATCGTCGTTGATATGCTCGCTGGGGTCGCCAATAATCTGCTCGTAAGCAGCACTCACATATACCACCCGCTGCTCACCTAGGTCGTAGGCAAAGTATATTTCATTGCGATGCTCGAACAGCGGCCGAAGTAGGTCTAGGTATTCAGACATGCACAAAGATACCTAGCGTTAAAACTTGTCTATACTGTTAATGCGCCTAAGGTAACGTACTTACGGTCACCCAACATTCTTACGGCGGCGGGCCATACCTAACCTATTGGTGTTCTTGCCAATATCTTGCACACCAAGTAAGGTAGAACAAGCGCTTCTCTATTGATGATAAGCCTCGCTTCTACCAGCACCAGACACCTAGAAGAAGTAACCTGCAGCTAAATCAGTAGCTACTGTTAGTATGATAATGCGTCTACTTTGCTTAGAGCGTCTTCAGAATTAATAAAAGGACACCAACCCTTACCCTGAGCTTCGAAGCTGCTCTACCCACCACCTAGGCGCCTTAGATAGAACTACGTTCGAAGCTCAGTATGACGGTTTTCAATTACTAGCACACGCTCTTAATTAAGTGACACAGCCGCTTGGTCGAACAGCTTGGTTAAGTACAGCGGCTCCCTAACCAAAACCGGCACGCTAGGGAGTTGTATTTCGCTCGGTTCATTAGCCACACTGACTACCTCAGCTTCACTAGCCTCTATGAGCGCATAAGCTACTATCTCTGCCACCGTAAGTGGTTCCGTCAAATTGGATGGTCGAGAATATATTATAAAATCAAACACCTCATATAAATCCGGCAGTACCCCATCATTGTCCTTTACCACAGCATCGAATGCATCTTTGTAGCACGAGTATTCCATATATAATACAATAATTAACTAATTGATACTATCGCAAATTTAGGTTAATAAACAACGTAAACACAAAGCATTTTTGCATTTTTTTTATTTATCAGGTTTTAATCAAAGTGTACATCGCTTGTGTGCCAAGCCTCGCTTCCCACGCTCATCCCTGCTAGCTTGTATGGGCAATAATCAGCTTCGCAGCCACCTAGTGAGTGCTCTACTGCCTGTGGCCCACTAACCAGCATGTTTTCGTTCGATTGAGCTAGAGCACAGCAAACATCACTGACTGCTAGTCAAGCAGTTGCAACGCACCCATTAAGACCCACGAAAGTAGTTAGGCTGCCTACCTAGCGATAGCTAAGCACGCAAGAAGTGCCATAGCTGGCCTAAAAGCCAGAATACCAACCGATACACCCACAAGCTAATGACCGCCAGCGTGATGAGCATAAGCAGATAAAGCGCGTTATCGCTAATGTGGCGGTTGAACATAGTTGTTGCTACTAAAGATGCTCGCTAGTGGGATGAAGCTAACGAGCATTAGCTAATCATACCAGTATCCAAAAGCTATGGATTTGGACAAATCTAATGCAGACATCGCGCTTACGCAAAACCCCTCCAAATGCAACTTAACTGAGCAGCCCGCATTAGTTGCCTTCTCACTCAATCGGCTACATCCAGGAATCCTAGCCTTTAGCCAATTTATGAATCTGTAGCTCAAGGATATAGAGCCACAGTTTTTAACTACCCCGCTCTACTTAGCAGCTTTAGTCACCTAGCAGCATCCTGCGCTACTCTTCACAGCTACTTCTTATGTAGGATAATATACCCAGAGGAAAGGGTGCCCTTAGCGAGTAACAATAACATGGGTAAAATCAGCACCCAGCCATAAGCGCCCTCGCACCGATGCGGTTGCTGCATTAGGAGTGGGAAGCGTTTTGATGGGTAGGAGTCCGGCTTGGTACTCGAGCTGGTAGTTTACCGCTGGCAGGTAATCGGGAAGGGTCTGGTGAGTGGTCATCGGGCATTCTACGCATGTAACCGGCCCCTAGGTTGCTCAAATGTGGCTACAGCGCAGCATGAAATAGTTTTAGCTTTCATTTCTCAGCAGTTATCAGCTACCAACTGCACGACTAACGACTGAGCTCCTGCATGACCCAAGCTTAGTATTATCGCACTAACAACTGTTAGCACTTCGCTGCCCATAGCGAAAATTAAATGGTACATAATCATCAAAAACTAGCATAATATAACTACGCATTACATCCATATTACTAGTGCGCAAAGAGCCCTCGTTAAATTAAAAACTTGTTTGTTAGGCATATAATAACATGATTAAACTTTACTATCAGTCTAAGGCAATGATGTGATTACTCCATCGATTAGCATTTATACCTTATAAATCCCTTACCTACTTTAAGCATACTACATGCACAGCTCTTGCCTAAATACTAATCAGATTTTCCTCAGATAGTGAACCGGCATGTAAAATCCACCGTTAGCAAGGTATGTAATCCCACCCTGCTCTCTTATGAAACGCTCGGCTCCCACTCCCGTTCATCATTCTACTGCTCCACTCGAGGCTCCAGGCTTATCTTTTGGTGTTCTTCGCACTGCGTTCGTTGGGGTACTCCTTGTTGTGCTTCTGTTAGTAGGGCTATTCCTGCTTTTGCGAGCCCGCACACATCAAGACCCCGCTTTAGCTGCTCCTAAAGCTATACATGCTCCATTGCTACGAATAGCTTCACTATCAGCCGCCATTCATTACTCAAATAAGTAACCGGCTATCTACTTGCTATATAGATAGCATACCTAGTGGCCTGTAGCATTTACAGAAGCACTAAGGCCGTAGCTTTTGCCAGGTAGGCACGACACTATTCATGTATATCATATGTAGCCGGACTCTTTTAAGCTAATTGAATGGCAAGGTTACTATGCAAGCGCAGAGCTAGCATTTACAGCGGCCCCTTTTGCACTATGCAAAAGGGGCCGCTGCCATTAGCTCAACTACGGCATTTAAACCAGCTTATAGCTCTTGGCTCATAGTTGAATTAGCTACTTTATCGCTGTAAGAATGAGGACTGGCGCTACTCATGAGCTAGTTAATGCATAGCATAAAGAGGGCACAGACCATTATTTCAAATGCATTATATCTTACAAAATTAATATTATTACGGCGTCAAAAAACCTCGTCGTGAATGCATTCTATATGCTTATATTCCAAGATAATGAATTTACAAAGCGTGCTAAATCAGTCACTATTGTTGTGTACCCTCAACATCAATTACTCTGAGATGATAAACCCAATGATTGATTTTTCTTGAAATTTATTTTCATCTCCCCACTTTTTCACTTGGAATTATGCAATTGTCAATTAACTTTCTACTTATATAGTACGGACTAGCAATTCTGTATTCAGCTCTTCCATTCATTCCCACCACGCTTCGGAGTATGCTTACCAATTTCTTAATTACCCTGCTTTGGGTAATCTGCGGCTTAGCAATTTATTGCTACTTAGCTATTTGGGCTTTTATCTTGTTTGGTCTTATCTCAGTCGTCAGCTTCTGTGCTTTTGCGCTTGTGCAACAGGGCTCTCTCTCCCAAGAGCCTATAGAGTGATAGAGCGGCGATAGCTACGGTAAGAGTTGTCTGCTTCGTACGCAAAGCGCTAAAAACTCTTTTGCCACATGCAGGTCAACGTTGCGGCTATTGAGTTGGCCGCTTAATATTGCAGGTGCAAAATATTACTGCCTAACCACTCGTGTGTAAATAAGGCATCATCTGCATTGCGCTATGAAAGACATCAACGCCTTTCTTTATGGCAAAGTAGTTGCCCGTAAAATGAGGGCAATTGAAAACACCTTGCAAGTGCTGGCTGAAAAGCATCAGGACTATTTTGCCAGCCAACGGTCTAGGTATGCTGCAGAAGGCGAGCACCGCCCCGCCACGCTGGGCGAGTATGTGCAGCCACAGTGGGTTAATTTGCAGCCTACGCTTTGGGTAGACCCCGCCCTACCTGCCGACATTGCGGCCGAATGCACCGCCTACTTCCAGGCAGCTATTAGCTAAAAAGCCTCGCTTCTTTATAGCTTTAGATTAACGCACCTACTTGCACAGTAGGGCAATTGCCGCGAGCACGCGACTACCCTGCTGTGGTAGCCGAGCGGCCGCCACCTTTCCAAGAAAGATGCGCAAATACATCATGAGGAAGCAATAGCGCACCATAGAGCATATCTGTGCGTTGCTGCGCTTTGGTGCGCCAATAGCTTGTTATCCACTCTATTTCTTCAGGTGTAAAGGGAGTCATTAAGCCTTCGTTACTCGTAAGCTTATCCCACCCCCTACGGGCCAAGAGTTGCCCAGCGTGTGAGAGAAAGGCCTGTAGCTCGCTCAATTGACGCGGCCCTGTGCTATACTCTACGCTGATATAATGCCCTGCCGGATGCTCAAGCAGGCGGCCAACCGAATTCTCAAAGTAAACGTGAGACGTAGTAGAAGATGTAGTATTAAACACAGATTAAGTTCGATATTACTTTGAACAGTAAATTACCTAATGCAAAGCTAGTTAACTATACTTGCAGTTGGGTTAACTCCTATCAAGAACTACGAAAAAACCTGCTTTGCGGATTGCCTGCCCCGTCTGAACCAAGTATCGCATTAGCTATGTCCTGCAAGTGGTAAGCTCTCCGTAACGCTACGGAGACACAGCTGCCTTTATCAGGCACCTAGCATTTATTCCACTTAGTGAGCGAAGTCGACTACACAAGCTCTACGCCTGGTAATACGCACCTATGCTTAGTCTAACGCGTAGGCTTTTCGAGAAATACTATGTGCCACCCTGCTCCACGCCAACCCATTAGTTTAAAAGTCGGCTCGGAATCAGGGCCGGTAGGAGCACCTGGGACCATATGAATTGACTTTGGCTGTGGTAGCTTTTTAGGCAACAACTCCGGCCATATTAAATCTACCAGATACTCTTCTTCACTATTTGTAATCCGCATCGCTTCCTATCTGTTTTAGCTACTCATTTCCTACTCTGTTGCCACTAGTACGGAGGTAGTTACTGCACAGTTTTTATGCATATCCTCCCAAGCCACAACTTTTTTAGTTAATGTAAGACAGGCCCTAGGTGTAGCTTCCAACCTCATCAATATAGTTGGCCATGCTACAAGCTATCTTCCTAGGCCAGTGTAAAGCGATTACGCTATCCAAACCTATATAAGCTGTCGAAGCTGCCGCTCGCCTATAGCTAGCTATTCAGTGGCCCGGCTCTTTTAATCGTTAGCTTGGGCCTGCTATGCCCGCGGGGCAGTACATTGCACTGAGGAAGTTCCTTAGTTTTCGTCCTACAAAGTGAGTAGGAAATAAGAGCAGCGATTACTGCAATAGCGGGTAAAAATAATAGCATGCCTCCCTAGCCTTTCTGGCACTAAACGGCTGGCGTCGTCAGTAAGTAGCTAGGGGCAGATGATGCTACATATAAGTGAAGGTGGTCAAGCTTGGCCGTATAGGCAACGCAGTAGGAGTCATTAGCTAATTATTGGCATGCACTACTAGCCCTAGGTTCCCGGATTCAGTACAAAGGATTTCATCATTTGTAGTAGCATACCGTCTGTGGCGCTTAGCCCAGGCGCACTCAAGTTCAGTTGCTCCGGCTTCACGTACCCTGCCAATTCGGCAAACTCAGCTGCCGAAGCTGGCCGAAAGGCCATAGACCAATCGGCAAAGCTGCGCTGCGCGATGGGTTTATCAGCAAATTTGAATACTTGCTCATGGCGCCCATCCTGAAGCAGTCGCGCGTATAGCATAGCCAAAGTGGCCTCATCTCCCTCAATAATCTGCATAAACTGTCCATCGCCATACACGAGGGCTCCCGTGATGTTTTGCTGGGCATTTGCCGCTCGCGCTTGTGCCAGTAGAGTGGTTAGCTCGTCGTCTGTCGGGCGCTTTGTAGCCCGACTCAGGTAAATGATATGATGCATAAGGGCGAAAGTATACGTGCGAGCCTTAGCAATCAGTACTTGTGGTGAAGTAGCCAAGGTTCGGCCTGTATTACGTATGGTTTATAGAGTTGCAAAAGGCAGTTGGTATCAACCGGCTGCCTTTTTACAATCGGCTCTATACATCCGCTACCTAGGGCCTAATATGACGTATATTCTTAGCTGCAATAGTAGATTCTTTCTAATCTATACAGCGCTAATTGCCTTAACAACTTATGGCGTTTCCCAATCATACTCCAAGCCCTTCATTTCAAATGGGTTTCTACCATTAGCAATACACCAAGTATAATTTGCCCCAGAACACTGTTTGTAGCAAGCTAATGCTAGTCTTTCCTAGGTCAGAGTCAAATGTCAGTATTCGCAGGTAGCATAGGGCTTAGTAGCAAGCCAGCATCAGTATAAATACTCTAGAAATAACTCCTCTTAGCAGCTAGGCTTTTGATGGAGCAAATTCCCTTAAGAATACGAATGTCGCAGCAGCAATCTTTCTTCAAAAGCTGCTGACAAATGCAATAAAAAAAGCCCCCTCGGGCAAGAGGGGGCTTTTAGTGGCTCCGCTGGGATTCGAACCCAGGACCCGTACATTAAAAGTGTACTGCTCTACCAGCTGAGCTACAGAACCGATACCTTTGTATTTACAACTCGCGGTGTATTACCGTTTTTGTGGGTGCAAAAGTACAGCACCATTTTGAATCTGACAACCTTGCTGTTAAAAAAAACTTATCCATTCCGAGCCATAGTATTGCTGAGCAGCTTTATTATGTTGCCTTTCTGCGATTTGGCGTCACCAACAGACACAAAAAAAATATCTGTTGCTACTAATCCCTTACAGCTTGCCAATATCAAAGCAGCCGACTCCTTATTCGAGCAAGGCCAATTTGGGGCCGTACTACCGCTTTACCGAGCCCAAATTTGGCAGCAGCAACAAGTATCAACGCGCCTTTTGTTGCGACTAGCGTACGCCGAGCATCAGCAGATGCACTATGCCGCCGAGATACTCTATTTGAACATGGCTTTGGTCAGACAGCCTCGCTTGAGTACTTGGCGGCAGCTAGCAAACCTAGCGCAACGGCAGCGCCTAGTAGGCTACCCCACTACTTGGCAGCAAGAAATAAGGGTGCAAACACAACGTTACTACTATCCCGTGCTACAGGGCTTACTGAGTGTGGCAGTGCTGCTAGCAGTAGGGCTACTACTACGACGCAAACGTAGTAGCCGAGGTGTCTGGATAGTCTATAGCATCTACCTGCTTGGTATCAGCGCTTATCTCTATTTGCTACGACCAGTGTCGACTAGTATTGTCGCACGCCCTGGTGTAGCCTTAATGGCTGGACCAGGCGCAGGTGCCGCTTGGTTAAGCACTGCAGCCCCCGGCGACCGCCTGCCTATACTTGGGCGCCAAGATATCTGGCTACGTGTGCGTTGGCAGGAGCGTGTAGCCTATGTACGCGCCGACGACACCTTCGTGCTTGAATAGAAGGTAAGTCTATTACTATGATATCATCAAGTGTAATGTGTATCTAATTATTGATTTACTTCAAACTGCTTCTGTTATAACACTCTATAGTCTATTTACTTAGTCCTCTTTTGCTTACGCAGAAGAAGGCCAATGCAACTCCAGCTCGCAACCTATTTGTTAATATTTCTAATATATTAGAATTTATACTATATAAACGCTCTGATGCGCAAGTACATATCACCAATATAATCAATTGCTTTGCTTAATAAATCTTATTTTCAAATACAAATAAAATATCGATTTTATCCGTAAGTAAATGAATGCCGCTTATAACTCACCTTCTTCCTTACGAAATTTATTTAGCACCATTTTATCCATTAACCCTGGCAACCATTTATTTAAGAAAACCACTAATTTGCCCTCATTAGTAAGCACAAAACTGCGTTGACGTTTCTCCACGGCTTGACGCAAGTGCTGAGCTACTTCTTCACTTGTCATCATTTTGTCCTCGTCACGTGGAGTATCATTCTGAGTTTGTCCATCAGCAAGCAAGGCAGTGTGGCGAATATTAGATGCTGTAAATCCAGGAGCAGCCGTGAGCACATTTACCCCCTGAGGCAATAGCTCAGTGCGTAGTGCCTCAAGAAAACCGTTCATGGCAAATTTAGACGCTGAATAACCTGTACGCCCTGGTAAACCCCGATAGCCAGCGATACTACTAATGCCTACTATAGTACCCTTAGAAGCAAGCAAATAGGGCAAGGCTGCTTTCGTGGTATATACCGTACCAAAGAAATTAGTTTGCATGAGTTGCTCTAATACCTTGACATCGGCATCAGCGAATTTTGCTCGCATACTTAGCCCTGCATTATTAATAAGTACATCAAGTCGTCCAAAAGCAGCTATGGCCTCAGATACTGCACGAGCAGCGTCAGCTAATATGCCTACATCGCCTTGTACTGCGTGGCATTCAATACCCGCAGCTTCTAATTCAGCACTTGTAGCAGCCAGTTTCGCTGCGTCGCGCCCTGTAATAACAATATGTGCACCTACACGGCCAAACTCCCATGCACAAGCCCGGCCAATACCAGACGTACCACCTGTAATGAGAACAACTGTTTTTTCCATTATTAGAAACAAGAAGATAAATTGTTCTATCGCAACTATAGTAGAGTTGGTTTACTCTTATGAGTCATGAATTCGATACATAACTCACTGATAAGTATCAGTAAAGAGCGCTTATCAAGAGCTCTTCGCTCACCTATCTGCAAAATTACTGAATTGAAAGATACTTTTAGCTAAGTTTAGTAAACAGCTGATTTGGCTAGAAACGAGCAGAGCCCCCTGCCGAGCGCTGGTAAAAGCGCAGAGGCAGGGGGCTCTGAGTTATAAAGTTGGCGGCGACCGACTCTCCCACCGGTGAAGGCAGTACCATAGGCGCACCGGGGCTTAACGACTCTGTTCGGAATGGGAAGAGGTGAACACCCGGGCTAAAGCCACCATTGCTGG
>Ga0265798_10003920_pt1 | contig 20895 bp, 20 predicted proteins | sample P3T30metagenome_FD_192430 | JGI IMG/M metagenome (GOLD analysis project Ga0265798, IMG submission 192430) | Plant litter microbial communities from East Loma Ridge, Irvine, California - P3 T30 | ecosystem: Environmental > Terrestrial > Plant litter > Unclassified | place: USA: California... | reverse complement strand
GCGGCATGGTCTACAAGGGCTCGGTGCGCGTGGGCGGCGACAAGTTCGACGAAGCCATCGTCAACTACATCCGCCGCAACTACGGCATGCTGATCGGCGAACAGACCGCGGAAGCGATCAAGAAGGCGATCGGCTCGGCGTTCCCGGGTTCCGAAGTCAAGGAAATGGAAGTCAAGGGCCGTAACCTGTCCGAAGGCATCCCGCGTTCGTTCACCATCTCGAGCAACGAGATCCTGGAAGCGCTCACCGATCCGCTGAACCAGATCGTGTCGGCCGTGAAGAATGCGCTGGAACAGGCCCCGCCCGAGCTGGGCGCCGACATCGCCGAAAAAGGCATGATGCTGACCGGCGGCGGTGCGCTGCTGCGCGACCTCGATCGCCTCTTGATGGAAGAAACCGGCCTGCCGGTGCTGGTGGCCGAGGATCCGCTCACCTGCGTGGTGCGCGGTTCGGGCATGGCCCTCGAGCGCATGGATAAACTGGGTTCGATTTTCTCGTACGAATAAAGCGCACGTGATTTACCAGGGCGGGCAGGGCGCGCGGTCACAAGCTGCGCGCCGCTGCCCGCCTCCGTATTGATCGCCCGCGTTACCACCAACGGACGTCATGGAATACAGTCCTCCGCCGCTGTTCAAACAGGGCGCCCCAGCACGAGTCAAGGCCATGTTCTGCGCGCTGATCGCGGTCGTCCTGCTATTTGTCGACGCCCGCATGGGATTGCTGTCCGGGGTGCGCCAGGTAGCCGCTACCGTGCTCTATCCGATGCAGATGGCGGCCCTGATGCCGCGCGAGGCGTTCGCCAATATGGACGACTACTTCTCGTCGCTGTCCACCCTGCAGAAAGAAGTGCAAGCCCTCAAGCACCAGGAGCTGGCGCGCGCCCAGCAGCTGCAGCAGGCCCAGTTCCAGATGGCCGAGAACGCCCACCTGCGCCGGCTGATGGAAGGCAAGCAGCAATTGCCGGTGCAGTCGCAGATGGCCGAGATCCTGTACGACGCGCGCGATCCGTCCACCCGCCGCATCGTGATCAACCGCGGTTCGCGCGACGACGTGACCCTCGGCCTGCCGGTGATCGACCATGCCGGCGTGGTCGGCCAGGTCACGCGTGTGTTCCCGTTTACTTCCGAAGTCACGCTGCTGACCGACAAGGACCAGGCGATTCCGGTGCAGGTGCTGCGCAGCGGCCTGCGCAGCATCGTGTATGGACGCGGCCACTCCGGCCAGCTCGATCTGCGCTTCGTGGCGCAGGACGCCGACATCCAGGTCGGCGACGTCCTGGTAACCTCGGGCCTGGACGGGATGTACCCGGCCGGCCTGGCAGTGGCGCGCGTGACCCAGGTCGAGAAGGCAACCGGCTCGTTCGGACGAGTGGTCGGCCAGCCGCTGGCCGGCATCGACCGCAACCGCCAGGTGCTGGTCATCATGTCGCACAATCCGCTGCCACCGCGCCCGGCGCCCGAAGCCCCGACCAACGCCGGCCGCCGTAATATGCCGAAGATGGAACCGGTGCCGCAGCCGCCGCTCGCGGCCACGCCACTGCCGGCGGCTGGTACACCCACGCCAGCTGCGCAGCCTGCAACCCAGCCTGCCACGCCGCCCGCCGCCCAGCCAGCGCCACGGCCGGCCACCCCACCCGCACCAACCGCGACCGCCCCCGCGCCGGCCGCCCGAACGGAGTAAGCCGCCATGCCCGGTCGCCGTCCGCATTACATCCTGCTGCCCGTCAGCCCGCTGTTCATCGCCTTCAGCCTGGTGTGCGCCTTCATGCTCAACCTGATGCCCTGGGGCCGCTGGGTCGGGGCACCCGACTTCGTCGCGCTGGTGCTGGTGTTCTGGGGCATCCACCAGCCGCGCAAGGTCGGCATCGGCGTCGCCTTCTGCATGGGCCTGTTGATGGACGTGCACGACGCCAGCCTGCTGGGCGAGAACGCGCTGGCCTATACCTTGCTGTCTTACCTGGCCATCATGATCCACCGCCGCGTGCTGTGGTTCCCGCTGATGACCCAGGCCATGCATGTGTTCCCGCTGCTGCTGCTGGCCCAGGCCATCCAGCTGGTGGTCCACTTCGTGGTGTCGGGCCGCTTCCCCGGCCTGTTGCCGTTCGTCGAGAGCGTGGTGGCGATCGTCCTGTGGCCGGTGATTACCTGGCTGCTACTGGCGCCGCAGCGCCGCGCCGTCGACCGCGACCACACCCGTCCGATCTGACCAGGCCCGTTCCAGCATGACCGAGTTCAAGGATAGCGACCGCGAGATCCACCAGTTCCGGATGCGCCTCACGGCGCTGGTGGCGCTGGTCTTCATCTGCTTCGGCCTGCTGGTCGCGCGCGTGGTCTGGCTGCAGGTGCTGCACCACGACCAGTACGCGGCCCAGGCCGAGGACAACCGCATCGCGCTGGTGCCGATCGTGCCCAATCGCGGCCTGATCGTGGACCGCAACGGCGTGGTCCTGGCGCGCAACTATTCCGCCTACACGCTCGAGATCACGCCCTCCAAGCTGGAGTCCAATATCGAGTCGGTGATCGACGAACTGGCCAAGCTGGTCGAGATCGATGCACGCGACCGGCGCCGCTTCAAGCGCCTGCGCGAAGAATCGCGCAGCTTCGCCAGCGTGCCGCTGCGCACCCGCCTGACTGACGACGAAGTGGCGCGCTTCACCGCCCAACGCTTCCGTTTCCCCGGCGTCGAGGTACAGGCGCGTTTGTTCCGCCAGTATCCGATGGGCGAAGTCGCCTCGCACGTGATCGGCTATATCGGCCGCATCAACGCCAAGGAAGCGGCCGCGATCGAGGAGGGCGACGACGCCTCCAATTACAACGGCACCGACCACATCGGCAAGGAAGGCGTCGAGAAACGCTACGAGCGCCATCTGCACGGCCAGACTGGCTACGAGCAGGTCGAACGCTCGGCCGGCGGGCGCGCGATCCGCACCCTCAAGCGCACGGCGCCGGTCCCCGGCAGCAACCTGATCCTGTCGATCGACATCGAGTTGCAGAAGGTGGCCGAAGAGGCGTTTGGCGACTATCGCGGCGCGCTGGTGGCGATCGAACCGTCCACCGGCGACGTGCTGGCCTATGTGTCGCGCCCGGGGTTCGACCCCAACCTGTTCGTCGACGGCATCGATACCCAGAGCTGGAACGAACTCAATACCTCGCTGGATCGTCCGCTGATGAACCGTCCGCTGTCGGGCACCTATCCCCCTGGCTCGACCTTCAAGCCCTTCATGTCGCTGGCGGCACTCGAGATGGGCTTCCGCCGTCCGCACGACGCGATCCGCGATCCCGGTTTCTTCATGCTGGGCGGGCACCGCTTCAACGATGACAAGCCGGGCGGCCACGGCATCGTCAATATGTACCACTCGATCGCCCACTCCTGCGACACCTATTATTACCAGCTCGGCAACGAGATGGGCATCGATAACATCTCCAAGTTCATGCGCGAATTCGGCTTCGGCCAGCCGACCGGGATCGACCTCGATCACGAGAAGGTCGGCGTGCTGCCGTCCAAGGAGTGGAAGGCCGAGCGCTTCAAGCGCAACCGCGCGGCCCAGAAATGGGTGGGCGGCGACACCATCTCGATCTCGATCGGTCAGGGCTTCAACCACTACACCATGCTGCAACTGGCGCATGCGACCGCGATCCTGGCCAATGACGGCGTGGTGATGAAGCCGCACCTGGTCAAGATGATCGAGGATGGCGTCACCCGCGAGCGCAGCCTGACCGTGCCCAAGGAAACCCGGCGCCTGGCGATGAAGCAGGAACACCTCGACTTCATCAAGGATGCGATGGCGGGCGTGATGCGCGAAGGCACCGGCCAACGCGCCTTCGCCAGCGCCGCCTATACCTCGGCCGGCAAGACCGGCACCGCGCAGGTGATCGGCCTGCGTGGCAAGAAGTACGACGCCAATGCGATCGACGAACGCCATCGCGACAACGCCCTGTTCACCGCCTTCGCGCCGGCCGAGCAGCCGCGCATCGCGCTGGCGATGGTGGTCGAGAATGCCGGCTTCGGCGGCGTGGTGGCGGCGCCGATCGCGCGCAAGGTGCTCGACTACGCCTTGCTCGGCAAGCGCCCGGCGCCGCCGCCGGAGCCGAAAGCCCCGGTCAGGAAAGCAGCGCCGGCCCCGGCGCCCGCGCCGACCCAGGTGGTCGCCGCTGCAAGTCCTGCCGCCACCGCCACCCGAACCGAATAAGCCATGGCCCATATCCCAGAACGACGCTCGCTGCGGCGCCGCCTGCGCCCCTATTTCACGGTGTTCGACCTGCCGCTGACCCTGATCCTGGGCATGCTGGTCACGATCAGCATGGTCACCATGATGTCGGCCGGCGCCAGTTTCCCGGACCGGGTCGAGCACCAGGTCCGCAACTTCCTGCTGTCGTTCGCCGTCATGTGGATCGCCGCCAACATCTCGCCCCAGACCCTGATGCGCCTGGCGGTGCCGATCTATACGATCGGCGTGTCGCTGCTGATCGCGGTGGCCCTGTTTGGCCTGATCAAGAAGGGCGCACGGCGCTGGCTGCATATCGGGGTGATCGACATCCAGCCATCCGAGATCATGAAGATCGGCCTGCCGCTGATGCTGGCCTGGTACTTCCAGACCCGGGCCCAGGTCGCCGAGTGGAAGCATTACATCATCGCGGCCGTGATCCTGTTCATTCCAGTCGCCCTGATCATGGAGCAGCCCGACCTGGGCACCTCGCTGCTGGTCGCCTCATCGGGCCTGTACGTGATCTTCCTGGCCGGCTTGTCGTGGAAGGCAATCGCCGCGGTGACGGCGTCGGTGCTGGCCTTCCTGCCGATCGGCTGGTCGATGATGCACGACTACCAGCGCCAGCGGGTGATGACCCTGATCGATCCGACTTCCGACCCGCTGGGCAAGGGCTTCCACATCATCCAGTCGATCATCGCGATCGGCTCGGGCGGCGTGACCGGCAAGGGCTATATGCAGGGCACCCAGGGTTACCTGGAATTCGTCCCGGAACGCACCACCGACTTCGTGTTCTCGGTGTACTCCGAAGAATTCGGCCTGGTCGGCAACCTGTTCCTGCTGTTCGTCTACCTGCTGCTGATCGGGCGCGGCCTGATGATCGCGGCCAATGCGCCGAATGCCTTCGGGCGCCTGCTGGCCGGCTCGATCGCGATGATTTTCTTCACCTACGCCTTCGTCAACATGGGCATGGTGGCCGGCATATTACCCGTGGTGGGCGTACCGCTGCCCTTCATGAGCTATGGTGGCACGGCCTTCATCACGCTCGGCCTTGGCGCTGGCATATTGATGAGTATTCAAAGACATCGTAAACTAGTGCAGACGTAGACTCTGATAAAGGACAGCCAATGGGCGTTCGTACAAGCTTCCTGGCGGTCATACCGGTTGCCATTCTCGTATCGGCCTGCAGCAGCACGGGAGAGCACAAGAAGCTCAATCCCTTCCCCTGGCCGCACAAGCCGACCGCCAAGCACGGCAAGGCGCCTCAGCTGCCTGCCGCCAAATCGGGGCGCGGCGGCTACTACAAGGATGACGGTCCGGGCGACAATATTCCCGACGGCCTGCTCGAGGTGCCGGACGCCGTCGTCAAGACCGAGCCGTTCAACAAGTGGACCAGCCGTCCGTACACGGTGCTGGGCAAGACCTATACGCCGCTGGGGAACGATGAGCCCTACAGCGCGCGCGGCGTCAGCACCTGGTATGGCGTCAAGTTCCACGGCCAGCGCACCGCGTCCGGTGAACTGTACGATATGTACAAGATGACGGCGGCGCATCCGACCCTGCCGATTCCCTCGTATGTGCGGGTGACGAGCCTCGATACCGGCAATTCGGTGGTGGTGCGCATCAACGACCGCGGCCCTTTCCATTCGAGCCGCGTGATCGACGTCTCGTACACGGCCGCGCTCAAGCTCGGCCTGCTGGGCAAGGGCAGCCACGAAGTCGAGATCGAGCGCCTGTTCCCGGGCGATCCGATCGTGCCGCCGCACCGGATCGCGGCCGCGCGCCGTGAAGTGGCGTCGATCGCGCAATCGGCACCGCCCGAGATCGAGGCGCTGATGCTCGAAGACCGGATCCATGCCGACAGCGCGGCGCTGGTGAGCCAGGCCGAGCCCGCGCCGGCAGCGTCCATAGCGCCAGCGACGTCCACAGGCAGCTACTTCATCCAGCTCGGCGCCTACGGCCGCGCAGGCACCGCCGAGGCGATGAGCGAGAAGATCGTCAATGCGGGTGTCGAACTTGGTACGCTCGAAGTGGTCAAGGTAGGGGCCTTGAACCGCCTGTATGGCGGCCCGTATGCCAGCCGCGCCGAGGCGGCGGATGCCATGCGCGCGCTGCCCTCGCGCCTCGGCTTCAAGCCGATCGTGGTCAGGCGCTGAGGCCTGGCGCCATGAAAAATGGCCGGCGAACCGGCCATCCATGGACGCGCAGGAAAAGCGCTTATGCCTTGGCGGCGCCGCGGCGGCGGCGGGCGAAGCCGATGGCGGCCAGGCCCGCGCCTGCCAGCAGGATGCTCGATGGCTCTGGCACCTCTGCCGGGAGTTCGACTTTCGTGTAGTCGAGCATGACCTGGCTGCCGGTCAGCAGCAGATCGCCGCCAATCTTCAGCTTGAAGTTCAGTCCGTTATTGTCGAGCAGGTGCTGGATGATCGACTGGTTCGACGTAACGCCAGCAATCGTGAAGCTCCCGGTGTAATCCTTGCTGACCAACATGTCGGTGTTGTTGACGACCGATTTGTAGTAGGTGCACTTCTCTTTGCGGCCAACTTTCTCGCACTCCTTTCCGTCATAGTGCAAATAGGAGTAGGCATCGGTAACCTTCTGCGAGGTCGTCAGTTTGGTGCTGTCGGTACCAAGCAACAGATCGCCAAACCACAGCGCGGCGCTTTCCTGCTGTGAGGTGCGGACCGTTGTGTTGACGACGTCGACTTCACGGTATTTCCAGTCCGTCCAAGGGTGATCCTGGTACTTGCCAATCGTTGTCTTTTGCGTGGTTGGGGAACTGGACCAGGTGTCCGTACCATCGTCGGTGAACGTGAAAGAGTACGACAAGCTGTTGATGGTGTAGTCGCCAGTCAGGCTCGACAGGCCAGTGAAGACCGGTTTGTGGTTGCCATTGGCAAGCATGCCGTTGGCGATGTTGCCGTTCAGTTCAAGGATGGCGGCCGAAGCGGACGTCGAGATGACGCTGGCGGCAACGAGCAGACTAGCAATAAAGATCTTTTTCATTATATTCCCCGTAGAAACTTAAATTTGTTTAAATCAATTTAACTTAACATATAGCAAGTACCATGCCACTTGCCCAAGTCTTTGTTTTGATTAACTTTAATTTTCTTAAGTAAATATACTGTAAAAAATTTCGACAAAAAAAGCGCACTCCATAGTGAGCTTTTGGCAAGACTTCACGTCATACCCTTAATCGCAGTCGCGCAATCCAGCATCGCGTTAGGTGTCGGTGATCTGCGCCAGCCTTGCACGCGCGGCGGGTTCGATGGCCCGATACTGGTAGGTCGTACGGCTGGTTTGCGGCCCGCGCGGCAGCACCTGCACGCCACGCACGCCCCGACGCTGCAACTGCGAAGCCAGCGTTTGGGCCGCACTGTCGGTCTTGAACACGCCTGGCGACATCGCCCAGCGCAGCGGCGCATCTCCCTGCATGATGTAAAAATTATCGACACCGCGCTTCCTGAGTTCGGCAGCGCGGCGCTGGGCGCCGTCGCGGCCGCCGTTCGGCGGCAGGTATACCAGGCGCTGGTCACTTCCTGAAACGGCGTCTCGGCCCGTGACTGGCGAGCGCTCAGATCCAGGCTTGCGACGCGTGTCTCGAACCGCCGCGCTTCAGCGGTATTGAACAGACCGGCCTGGACGCAGATGACCAGGTTTGGCGCGCTTGCGGCCGTGGGCGCAAGGGCCGGCTTCTACTGGCTTGGGCTGATGTTCGAGGACGGCCTTGGCCGCGAACGGGATGCGGCCAGGGCGCGCGCGTGGATGAGGCGCTGGCGCAGCAGGTACGCGCCCGCCTGCGCCAGGCCGGCACGCGCGGCTAGCGGCTATCAGCTAGCGGCTATCAGCTAGCGACCAGCGGCTAGCGACAATCGCCCAGCGCCGCGCCCGCGTAGTTGTCGGCGATATCGGCCAGCCGCGTGCGCAGCGCCGGTTCGATCGCGCGGTACTGGAACGCCGTGCGCGTGCCCTGCGGTCCGCGCGGCAGCACCCGCACGCCGCGCACGCCCTGGCGCTGCAGCTGGTCGACCAGCTTCTGGGCCGCGCCATCGGACTTGAACACGCCCAGCGAGATCGCATGGCGTAGCGGATTGTCGCCTTGCATGATGAAAAAGTTGTCGACGCCGCGTTCCTTCAATTCGGCAGCACGGCGCTGGGCGCCTTCGCGGCCGCCGTTGGGCGGCAGGTAGACCAGGCGGCTGGTCACTTCCTGGAACGGCACCTCGATGCGCGACTGGCGCGCGGCCAGGTCGAGGTTTGCAATGCGCGACGCAAAGCGGCGCGCATCGGTCGTGCCGAAGGGGCCGGCCTGCACGCAGGCGACCAGCTCCGGTGCGCTCGTGACCGCCGCGGCCGGGGCGGTCGGGGTGGTTTCCGGCGCCACGGCGTCGGCCGGCGTGGCTTCCTCGGCTTCGGCGGCGTCCAGCGCGCGCTTGGCCTCGACCGCCGTCAGCTGCGTGATGCGTTCGGGCGCGAGCTGGTTCTTCGACCGCATCGGTTCGCGCTCACCAGCCCCAGGCTGACCCAGCACGCCCTGGCCATAGGCCAGCAGCGCCGCGTTGGCAGCGAGCAGCGTCCAGAAGACGAATTTCAACACTGGGACTCCCCTTTGATCCATGCGGCCGCCTGCAGCCCGACCAGCACGATATTATCGACCACCTGGTGCGCAATCTTGAGGGCCGGCGCGATGAAGGGAGCCGCGCCGCCCGAGACGATGCAGGCCGTGGCGCCGTGTCCGGCCACGGCGCGCTCGATGGCGCCGGCTTGTGCCGACAGCACGCCGGACAGGATCGCATCGTTGGTATTGTCGCCGAACAGCGCGGGCAGGGCGCCGGCGGCCACTTGCGGCAGTTGCGCCGTATTGCTGGCCAGGCTGGACGCCATCAGGGCCAGGCCGGGCAGGATCATGCCGCCCACAAACAGGCCGTCTGCCTTGATTGCATCGACCGTGGTCGCGGTGCCGCAGGTGGCGACGATGAGATCCCGGCCGGGCGCCAGCGCGCGCGCACCGATGGCGGCGGCGAAGCGGTCGCAGCCCAGGCGGCCCGGCTCGCGGTAGCCGTTGCGCAGGCCGGCTCGCGCCAACGTCGAGGCAAACCATTCGACCGCGATCCCTTCAGGCAGCACGGCGGCGATCCCTGCGGCCAGCTGCGCGCCAGCCACGTTCGACACCAGCGCATGCGTCACGCCGCCGGCCGCCGCCCATGCAGCCGCCAGTTCGCTCAACTGCGCGTGCGGGACAGCGCCATGGATTTGCCATGTGCCGAGCGCGGCATCGGCGTCGACCACGGCCCACTTGACGCGGGTATTGCCCGCATCGACCAGCAACATCATGCCTTCACCCGCAGCGACACATCGCCGGCCATTACCGTAATCCGGCCGTCGACGGTGTCGAGCAGCAGGCGTCCGCTGTCGTCGACCCCGGCGGCGCGGCCTTCGTGGCGCACTTCGCCGTTATCGAGCAAGACCACGGTCTCGCCCTGCCAGGCGTGGCGCAGGTTCCAGCGCGCGGCAAACGCTGCGAAGCCGCGCACGGCGAACTCGCGCAAGCATGCTGCCAGGCCGTCGAGCAGGGCCGCCATCAGGGCGTCGCGCTCCATGCGCGCCAGCCATGGCAGGCCGGCGGCGCTGCGGCCCAGCCGCGCTTCCATCTCGTCCGGCATCAGGAGATTGAGGCCGATGCCGATCACGGTCCAGGTGCCGCCGCCGGGCGCGGACTGGGTCTCGACCAGGATCCCGGCCAGCTTGTCGCCATCCTTGAGCAGGTCGTTCGGCCATTTCAGTTGCACCGGCTGGCCCAGTGCGCCGAGCGCCTCGGCCAGCGCCACCCCGATCGCCAGCGGCAGGCCGGTGAGCGCCTGCGGGCCGCCGTCGAATTTCCAGGCCAGCGAAAAGGTCAGCGAGCCTTCGGGCGACGACAACCAGCTGCGGCCGGCGCGGCCACGACCAGCGCTCTGGTGCTCGGCGACCAGAAGCAGCGGCGCGTCGATCGATGCTGCGCGCACCAAGAGGTCGGCATTGGTGGAGCCGGTCTGCGCCACCACCTCCACCTCGACACCGGCAGTCGACAGGGCGCGGATGCCAGCGGCGTTCATGCTTCCCCCTGGCGCTGCTTGGTTGGCGCGCGCGCAAACAGGCGATCGAACACAAGGTTGGGCAGCAGCCGCAGTACCTTGGCCACGACGCCCATTTGCCACGGCAGCACGCGGTAGCTGTCGCCGCGCGCGATGGCGGCGGCGGCCTGCGCCGCGAAGCGCTCGGCGGGCATCAGGAAGGGCATGGGAAAACGGTTCTTGCTGGTCATGGGGGTATCGATATAACCGGGGGCGATCGTCACCACCCGGATGTTGGTCGCGCGCAGCTCGAGCCGCAGCGCCTCGCAATAGCTGTGCACTGCCGCCTTGCTGGCGCAATAGGCGCCGGCGCCGCGCATGCCGCGCACGCCCGCCACGCTGCCGATGCCCACCAGCCGGCATGGCGTCGCCCGCAGCTTCATGGCCGCGATGAAGGGGGAGAAGGTAGCCACCGTGGCATTCACATTGGTCGCAAACACGGCGTCGAACACGTCCAGGTCGGCCGGGCGGTCGGTGAGCGTGCCGTGCGAGATGCCGGCGCTGGCGATGACGATGTCGGCGCCGCCGTGGGCGATGAAGTCGCGCGCGGCGGCGGCCAATGCGTCGCGATCGAGCACGTCGACCGTATAGATGTGATGGCGTTCGGGATTGGGCAGCGAGGCGGCCAGCGCCACCAGGTGGTCACGGCGGCGCGCCAGCAGGCCGAGGGTGGCGCCGCGCGCGGCATACTCGCGCGCCAGGGCGGCGCCGATGCCGCTCGAGGCGCCGGTGATGAAGACGCGCTCCGCCGCCGGCGCCGTCATTGTGCGATCAGCGCTGGTTGCGCACGATGGCGACGTCGATGCCGCTGTCGAGCAGCTTGGCGCGCGCCTTGTTGACCGCTTCGACCTGCGAGTACGGGCCCACGCGCACGCGGTGCAGCACGCCGCTGTCGGTGCTGCGGTCGGTGATCGCGGCCTCGAAGCCGAGCAGGGCCAGCTTGGCGCGGGTGTTCTCGGCGTCGGACATTTCGCGGAAAGCGCCGGCCTGCAGGTAATAGATATAACCGTCGGTCACGGCCGCGGCGCCGGGGGCGGGCGCGGCGGTGTTGACCGGGGCGGCCGGCGCCGGGGCGGCGGCCACGTTGGGGCGCGGCTCCTGCATGCCGGCGATGGCGGCGCCCAGCGGATCGGAGTCGGGTTGCGGTCGTGGCGCCGCCGGCGTGGGTGCCGGCGCAGCGGGCGGGGTCGCCGGCACTTGCGGCACCGGCGCCCGGTTGCCATACATCGGCTTGTTCGGATCGGACGCCTGGCTCGGCTCGAGGTCGGCCGGGCGCCCCATCTTGTTGGAACGGTCGGTGAAGGGCGACGCGCCCTTGGTGATCACCAGCGCGACCGCCACCGCGATACCCAGCCCGATGATCAGGCCGATGATGATGCCGGTCAGGGTGCTGCCGCGTTGGCGCAACGGGGAAAAGGAACGGATGACGGTCATGACGCTTTCTATCGGTAGGGTGCTTACATCTTGTCGGGGGACGACACGCCGATCAGGGCCAGGCCGTTGCGCAGCACCTGGCGGGTAGCGGCGGCCAGTGCCAAACGGGCCAGCTTGAGCGCTTCGTTATCGTCGAGCAGCCACTTGTGCGCGAAATAATAGCTGTGCAGCTCGCCGGCCAGTTCGCGCAGGTAGAACGCGACCTGGTGCGGGCCCAACTCGGCTTGCGCGCGCTGCAGCATCTCGGGATACGCCGCCAGCTTGGCCAGCAGCTGCGACTCGTGCGACTCGGTCAGTGGCGACAGATCGACCTGCGCCAGGGTGGCAACGTCGCCGCCCCAGTTGGCCAGCGCCGAGCAGATGCGCGCGTGGGCGTACTGCACGTAGTAGACCGGATTCTCGTCGTTGGTCGCGAGGGCGACATCAACGTCGAACACGAACTCGGTGTCGGCCTTGCGCGAGATCAGGAAGAAACGCACCGCATCGCGGCCGCGCGTCACGTCGCCATTGCCCGACCATTCGATCAGGTCGCGCACGGTGACGTAGGAACCGGCGCGCTTGGAGATCTTGACCTCTTCGCCGTTCTTCATCACGGTGACCATCTTGTGCAGCACATAATCAGGATAGCCCTGCGGGATGCCGATGTTCACCGCCTGCAGGCCGGCGCGTACGCGCGCGATGGTGCCGTGGTGGTCGCTGCCCTGGATATTGATCGCCTGGTCGAAGCCACGGCGGAATTTCTGCATATGGTAGGCGACGTCGGGCACGAAGTAGGTGTAGGTGCCGTCGGACTTGCGCATCACGCGGTCCTTGTCGTCGCCGTAGTCGGTGGTCTTGAGCCACAGGGCGCCGCCGTCTTCATAGGTTTTACCGGCATCGACCAGGGCCTGGACCGCGCTTTCGACCTTGCCGTCGGCGTACAGCGACGACTCGAGATAGTAATTGTCGAACTTGACACCGAAGGCCTGCAGATCCTGGTCTTGCTCGTTGCGCAGGTAAGTAACTGCGAAGCGACGGATCGATTCGATATCTTCCACATCGCCGCTGGCGGTGGCGGGTGCGCCATCGCTGGCCGAGACGGTCTTCCTGGCCAGGAAGTCGGCCGCGATGTCGCCGATGTAGTCGCCGTTATAGGCCGACTCTGGCCATTCGGCGTCGCCCGGCTTGAAGCCGCGGGCGCGCGCCTGGACCGAGGTCGCGAGGGTTGCGATCTGGACGCCGGCGTCGTTGTAATAGAACTCGCGCGTCACTTCGATGCCCTGCGATTCGAACAGCGACGACAGCGCATCGCCCAGCGCGGCCTGGCGGCCGTGGCCGACGTGCAGCGGGCCGGTCGGGTTGGCCGAGACGAATTCGATGATCGCGTGGTGGCCTTTGCCGGTATCGGCGCGGCCGAAGTCTGCGCCTTGTTCCAGCACGCTGCGCACCACCGACTGCTTGGCGGCGGCTGCCACGCGCAGGTTGATGAAGCCGGGACCGGCGATGTCAAGCGATTCGATCAGGCCCTGGGCGCCCGGTTCGGCCTGCAGCGCGGCGACCAGGCGGGTAGCCAGTTCGCGCGGATTGGTCTTGAGCTGCTTGGCCAGCTGCATCGCGATATTGCAGGCGATGTCGCCGTGCGATGGGTCGCGCGGACGCTCCAGCACCACGTTCGGGACGAGGTCGGTGCCGGCAAGGATCGGGGCGAGGGCTGCCTGGAACAGGGCAACGATCTGTTGTTTTTGTTGGGCGAGCATGGAATGGTCGAAAATTGTGGGTGCAGCGGTAGACGGCGCCTCTTAATGAGGCAAACAGCTGACATTATACTAGTTTGATGCCACGCTTTGGCGGGCTGCGGCGTTCGCCCTTGGCGCTTCAGCAACCTTATTAAGCGTCACCAAAGGCATAACCGTTACAATGGGAGCCCCTTTTCGCAACATTTTATTCGCCATGACTGACAAGCGTCCAACGCTCTCCCTGAAACCCAAGGCCAGGCCGGCCGCCGACCGGCGCGCTACGGGTACGGTCGGCCGCAAACCGGCCCCGGCCGGCACCGGGCCGAAGGGGCAGGGCGGTCATGGCAAGCCTGGTCCGAGTGCATCCGGCCAGCCGCGCCCGGGCAATCCCGATCTGCGTCCGGTCGGCAAGCCACCGCGGGTAGAGGGCGGCCAGTTGCCAGGTCAAGCGCCGCATGCGGCGCGTGAAGAAACCGCCCCGCGCCTGCGCCAGAGCCACGAAGTCAAGGTCGCGCCGCAGCGCGACTACCGTCCCGACCTCAAGACCGATTCGCTGGCGCTGGCCTTGCTCGGCGCCGCCAGCGCCGTGGCGCGGGTGCGCGGCGGCAGCGCGCTGCCCCAGGCCCTGGCCGGCGTGTTCGCGGCCTATGACGCTACGGCGCAAGCGCGTGGTGCGATCCAGGACGTTGCTTACCGCACCATGCGCCAGCTGGGCCGCAGCGAGACCCTGCTTGGCCTGATGACCAGCAAGGCGCCCGAGCCGCCGATGCTGGGCGCCCTGTTGTGCGCGGCCCTCTCCCTGCTCGATTCACCCGAGGGCGAGCCGGCGCCGTACGAAGCGTTCACCGTGGTCGACCAGGCCGTCACCGCGGCCGCGGCCCACCCCGATTTCGCCCATGCCAAGGCGATGGTCAATGCCGTGCTGCGGCGTTTCCTGCGCGAGCGCGCAGCGCTGGTCGAGCAGGCCCTGCGCGAGCCGCTGGCGCGCTTCAATTATCCGCAGTGGTGGATCGACGCCATGCGCGCCGCCTATCCAGCGAATTGGGAAGCGGTGCTCGCGGCCGGCAACGTGCACCCGCCACTGACCCTGCGCGTCAACGCGCGCAAGACGGATGTTGGCGCTTACTTGCAGACCCTGGGCGACGCCGGCCTGCAGGCCGAGCAGGTCGGCCCGCGCGCGGTGCGCCTGGCGCAAGCCATCAACGTGGCCCAGATCCCGGGCTTTGCCGATGGCCTGGTATCGGTCCAGGACGCCGGCGCCCAGCTGGCCGCGCCGCTGCTCGACCTGCACGACGGCATGCGCGTGCTGGACGCCTGCGCCGCCCCCGGCGGCAAGAGCGGCCACATCCTCGAGACGGCCGCCGTGCAACTGACCTCGGTCGACAGCGACCCGGCGCGCCTGGCGCGGGTGGGCGACAACCTGGGCCGCCTGGGCCTGGAGGCCACCCTGCTGGCGGCCGACGCCGGCGCCAGCGACTGGTGGGATGGCCGCCAGTACGACCGCATCCTGGCCGACGTGCCGTGCACTGCGTCGGGCATCGTGCGCCGCCATCCGGACATCCGCTGGTTGCGCCGCAAGTCGGATACATCCCAACTTGCAACACTTTCATCGAAAATACTCGACAACCTTTGGCAGATGTTGCTGCCCGATGGTAAATTGCTGTTCGTGACATGTTCGCTCTGGCCCCAGGAATCGGAGGCGCAGGCAGCCGCTTTCGCGGCTCGCCATGACGCTGTCCGCCTCGACGCGCCAGGCCAACTCCTGCCGCTCGGCGGCGCCGGACAGGATCATGACGGTTTGTTCTACGCCCTGTTCCAGAAGAAAGCGGCGTAAGTTTTTCTCTACGCGCATTTTTTAAGGCCCCGGCTCACCCGTGACGTTACGTTTTTTACGCCTCCTCGCCTGCCAGCTGCTGCTGGTGTTCGCGTGCGCGCAGGCGCAGGCGGCGGATGGCATCGAGATCAGCCGCGCCGCCATCGAATCGAGCGATGACGGCTACCGCCTCAATACGGTCTACGATTTCGAGCTCAATAGCGGCCTGCGGGACGCGCTCCAGCACGGCGTACAACTGCATTTCACTACCGAGATCGAGCTGGTGCGTCCGCGCTGGTACTGGCGCGACGAGCGCGCGGTCTCGAGCAAGCGCACCATCCGCATTTCCTACGATGTGCTGACGCGCCAGTATTACGTGCTGGTGGTCGGCTCGTTCCAGGAACGCTTCCAGAACTTCGAGGACGCGATGTTCATGGTGCGGCGGCCGACGCGCTGGCTGATTGCACCCAAGGGCAAGCTCAAGCCGGGCGAGGTCTACGAGGTCTCGCTGCGCATGTACATGGACCGCGAGTACCTGCAGAAGCCATTGCAGGTGAATGCCTTCAACGACTCCGACTGGCGCCTGACCTCCAGCCGGAAGACCTTCAGCTATCGTGCAGAGTAGGCCGGTCAACCAGATCCTGCGCTACGCCCTGATGGTGGGCGGCGCGATGGTGTCGATCCTGCTGTTCCTGCTCGCTTCGGCCTCGGCCAATTCCGAATTCCTCGGCCGTTACTACGGCTGGCTGATCGGCCTGAACGGCGCGATGGCGTTCCTGCTGCTGACGTTTGTCGTGGTCGCCCTCGGCCGCCTGTATTCGCGCTACAAGGCCGGCAAGTTCGGCTCGCGCCTGATGGCCAGACTGGTGCTGCTGTTCGCCGGGATCGGCATCCTGCCCGGCCTCGTTATCTTTCTGGTGTCGGTGCAGTTCGTATCGCATTCGATCGACTCCTGGTTCGACGTCAAGATCGAGTCGGCCATCGAGTCGGGCCTGAACCTGGGCCGCGCGGCGCTGGACGAATCGCTGGCCGAACTGGGCTCTACTGCGCAAACCGCCGCCGCGACCCTGGCCGGCCAGGGCGATATGAGCGCCCAGCCGGTGCTGGCGCGCCTGCTGGCCGACACCAGTGGCCTGCAAAGCGCAATGCTGGTCGACGAGAAGGGCGCGGTGCTGGCCGCCGCGCTGGAAGACCGCGGCGCCAACCTCGCGGTCGACGCACCCAACGAACGCATGCTGCGCAGCGCCGCGATGCCGGGCGGGTATGCGCTGGCCGAAGGCGGGGTCGATCGCGACCTGGGCGAAGAGACCTTCGATGGCGTCTCGAGCGCACTGGACGCCGTCACCGGCCTGCGCCTGCGCGTGGTGCTGGCCGTGCCCGAACCGCCCGGCGCGCCGCAACGCTACCTGCAACTGCTGCAATCAGTGCCGGTCAACCTGGCCTCGAACGCAGAGGTGCTGCGCTCTGCCTACAGCGAATACCGGCTGCGCCTCGAGGCACGAACCGGCCTGCGCAAGATGTATATCGGGATGCTGAGTCTGACCTTGCTGCTGGCGATCTTCGGCGCCATCGGCAGCGCCTTCCTCATCGCTGGCAACCTGGCGCAGCCGCTGCTGGTGCTGGCCGAAGGCACGCAGGCGGTGGCCGAGGGCGATCTGTCACCGCGCCCGATCGTGGAGACCAGGGATGAACTGGGGACCTTGACCCAATCGTTCAATGCGATGACCGGCCAGTTGTTCGAAGCGCGCAGTGCGGTCGAGCGCAACCGCGCCGCGCTGCAAAGCGCCAAGGCCCACCTTGAGTCAGTGCTGGCGAATATGTCGGCCGGCGTGATCGTGCTCGATGCCGAGGGCGTGGTGGTCAACTCCAACGACGCCGCCTACCGTATCCTGCAGGTCGAGCCGGGCGCGATGGCCGGGCTGCTGGCGAAGATCCCTGGCCTGGAACACTTCTCGAACTGCATCACGCGCGCCTTCTCGGCCCAGAGCGCGCATTCGGCCTCGGAGCGGCGCAAGCGCGCCCACTGGCAGCAGCAGATCGAGATCCCGCGCGATGTGCATCGCAAGCCGAACGCGGACGAACACGAACACGACCTGGTGCTGCTGGCGCGCGGCTCGCGCCTGCCGGTCGGCGCCGACAGCGGTTTCATCGTGGTGTTCGACGATATCTCGGACGTGATCACGGCCCAGCGCTCGGTGGCCTGGGGCGAAGTCGCGCGCCGCCTGGCGCACGAGATCAAGAACCCGCTCACGCCGATCCAGCTGGCGGCCGAGCGCATGCAGATGAAGCTCGAGGACAGCCTGCCACCGAAGGAGGCCGAGCTGCTCCGCCGCAGCACCGCCACCATCGTCAACCAGGTCGACGCCATGAAGCGCATGGTCGACGACTTCCGTGACTACGCCCGCACGCCGCCGGCCACGCTCGAGCAACTCGACCTGAATGCGCTGATCGGGGAGATCCTCAACCTGTACCTGGCCGAGGACGGCCACGACATCATCCACGCCAGCCTGGCGCCGAACCTGCCGCGCGTGATGGGCGACGCCACCCAGCTGCGCCAGGTGATCCACAACCTGATCCAGAACGCCCAGGATGCGCTGGTCGAGCGCGGCCCGGATGCACCGCTGCCGCGGGTGGACGTAAGCACCGAGGCGATCCACTATACCGGTGCCGATGGCCTGCTGGGCGTCGCGGTGCGGCTGGCGATCGTCGACAACGGTCCTGGCTTCGCCCCGCGCATCCTGGCGCGCGCTTTCGAACCGTATATCACCACCAAGGCCCGCGGTACCGGCCTCGGCCTGCCCATGGTCAAGAAAATCGTGGACGAACATGGCGGTCGGATCGACGTCGGCAATCGCAGCGATGGAACTGGCGCGGCGGTGTCGATTTTGCTGTTAAAGTTGGCAGGAGTCTCCTGAAACGAAGATTTGTTGAATCAAGCCGGCGAGGATCCAGATTTCGCCAGCTTGATCGTTCAACGAGCCTTCATTTCAGGACACGCAGACTCAGCCCCATCACCAAACTTGGCTTAAGTGCAAAAAAACTTATAAAATTGCACACATGACGGGTAGAAGATCAGGAAGGTAGAAAACGATGGCGAACATACTCGTAGTTGACGATGAAATGGGCATCCGCGAACTCCTGTCGGAGATTCTCGGTGACGAAGGCCATGCCATCACCCTGGCCGAGAATGCGCAGCAAGCGCGTGAGGCGCGCGCGGCCGCGACACCAGACCTGGTGCTGCTCGATATCTGGATGCCGGATACCGATGGCGTGACCCTGCTCAAGGAGTGGCAGCGCGACGGCCTGTTGACCATGCCGGTCATCATGATGTCGGGTCATGCGACCATCGACACCGCGGTCGAAGCGACCCGCATCGGGGCCTTGAATTTCCTTGAAAAACCGATCGCCCTGCAAAAGCTGCTCAAGGCCGTGCAGCAGGGCCTGACCCGCGCGCAAGAGGTGGCGCGCGCACCGATGGCGCCGCCGCGTCCGATCGCGCCGAGCGCGCCGCCGGTGGCCAACGATGCCGCGATCGCCTCCATCGCCCAGCCTGGCGCGCCGATGTTCGCGGCGCCGAGCGCCCAGCCTGGCGTTGGCCTGGGCATGAGCAATGGTTCACGCATGGTGCATGCGTTGTCGCAAGGTGAGGGCACGGGTTATACGCTGTCGTTTGACCTGCCGCTGCGCGAAGCGCGCGACGCTTTCGAGCGCATGTATTTCGAGCACCACCTGGGCCGCGAAGGCGGCAGCATGACGCGCGTGGCCGAAAAGACTGGCCTCGAGCGCACCCACCTCTACCGCAAGCTCAAGCAGCTGGGCGTCGAACCAGGCAAGCTCTCCAAGAAAGGGGGATGATGGCCCACGCGGCCACCATCCTCGTCACCGGCGCCAGCGCCGCCGCACGCGAACAGGCGATCGCGGCGCTGCTGGCCATCTCTCCCACTTCCGCTCCCGGCGCGCCTGGCGCCGCGGAGGGGATGTCTGCTCCCGCACAAGACCTCAGCGCCGTTATCCTGGAAGGACTCGGCGTGGCCGCCACGCCCCTGGAATCCGGGCCCGGCCTGCAGGTGGTGCGCATCGCTCCCGGTTGCCTGTGCTGCGACGGCAATTTGGTTTTGCGTGTAACATTGAATCGCCTGCTACGCCAACGCCCACGACGTCTGTTCATCGGTTTGGCGAGCAGCGAACACCTTGATCAGTTGCGATCGTGGCTTGCAGCCCCGCCATACGATCAGCTGTTGGCACTGAGCCCGACCGTCCAGGCTTGATTAAAACTTGACGGTCTTGAAATCGGTTCGGACAGCCCCACCTCTGAAGCGAAGTGAACAGCCTGCCGTACGCCGCCATGCGGCAGGGTTGCACTAATTTCTGATCGAAGGAGTCATCATGAACATGATCTATAACAGCGAACAGTACAGCGTCGTCGAGTTCGGCGTCGACCGTGAACTCGAAGCGCTGCGATTTGGCGGCTTCGAGATTGTCGACAAGACCGGCCGGCGCGAAGCATTCATTGGCGGGCGTCTCGCGCAATCGTTCCGGCGCGACGTCAACAACCTGATTGCCAGCGAACCGACCATGGAAGAAATCGACGACTTCCTGGGCTCGTATGACACCCTCATGAGCCAACCGGTCGTGCTGCACTAAACTTGTCGGCGCCATTGTCCCGAAAGACAGTGGCGCTGTCGCAGGCACCGGCGGCGTGTTAAGCTGCGCGCCATGTGCCAGCTACTCGGAATGAACTGCAATGTCCCCACCGACATTGTCTTCTCTTTTACCGGCTTCGCCCACCGCGGCGGCCGCACCGACACCCACCATGACGGTTGGGGAATCGCCTTCTTCGAAGGCAGCGGCGTACGCCATTTCGTCGATCACCAGGCCGCCATCGCCTCGCCGATCGCCGAACTGATCAAGCGTTATCCGATCAAGTCGACCAACGTCATCGCCCATATCCGCAAGGCCACCGTCGGCCAGGTGGCGCTGGAAAACTGCCATCCCTTTGTCCGCGAACTGTGGGGCCGCTACTGGGTCTTCGCCCATAATGGCGACCTCAAGGACTTCGCGCCGCCGCTCGACGGCGCCTTCCGCCCGGTCGGCACCACCGACAGCGAACTGGCGTTCTGCTACCTGCTGCAATGCATGCGCCGCGAGTTCGGCGATGTCGCGCCAAGCCGCGAAGCCTTGCGCGCTCTGCTCGAACGCATCATTCCCGGCATCGCCACGCACGGCACTTTCAATATGATGCTGTCTGACGGCACCGCACTGTTTACCCATTGCTCGACCAAGCTGTGCTACGTGGTGCGCAAGTACCCGTTCGTGACGGCCTGCCTGTCGGACGAAGACCTGTCGGTCGATTTCTCGCAGGTGACCACGCCCGATGACCGGGTCGCGATCATCGTCACTGAACCGCTGACGACGAACGAGGAGTGGACCCATTTCGCACCGGGCGAACTGAAAGTGTTCGTGGACGGGCTGCCAGGGTGAGTAAACTTGGTTCCCGCCTGTGATGTGACCCCTTGAAGTGAGACTCCACTTCGAGGGGTCTTATGAAGTACGACGAGCAATTTAAATTTTCAGCCATTGAGGCCTACTTGGTCGGGCCAGCAGGCTTCACGAAAG
>Ga0265798_10003919_pt1 | contig 20896 bp, 18 predicted proteins | sample P3T30metagenome_FD_192430 | JGI IMG/M metagenome (GOLD analysis project Ga0265798, IMG submission 192430) | Plant litter microbial communities from East Loma Ridge, Irvine, California - P3 T30 | ecosystem: Environmental > Terrestrial > Plant litter > Unclassified | place: USA: California... | reverse complement strand
TCGTCGTCTGGGACCACAACCGCGACCTGCTGCCGCAGCGCGCCGCCCACATCATGTCGGACCCGAAGGCGCGCCCCTACGTCTGGGGCATCGGCTATCACTGGTACGAGACCTGGGCCAAGGGCCAGCCGATGCACCGCAACGTCGCCGCGGTGCGCGCCGCCTACCCTGACGTGCCGCTCCTGATGACCGAGTCGTCGATCGAGAAGTACGACCCGGCGCGCCTGCAGGACTGGGCAAACGGCGAGCGTTACGGCAGCGAGATCATGGCCGACCTGGCCGCCGGCTCGGCCGGCTGGATCGACTGGAACATGCTGCTCGATATGCAGGGCGGCCCGAACCACGTCGGCAACTACTGCTTCGCGCTGCTGCACGCGAGCGACGACGGCCAGCTGGTCTACACGCCGAGCTATGCCTACATGGGCCACTTCACCCGCTACATCAAGCCGGGCGCACGCCGCGTCGGCGCCACCACCAGCCGCAGCACGCTGGATACGGTCGCCTTCCGCAACCCGGACGGCAAGCTGGCGGTGGTCGTCATGAACCGCACCGACGCCGCGCAGCGCTACCGCCTGATGATCGACGGCGTCGAGACTGCGGTCGACATTCCGGCCCGCGCGATCCAGACTGTGCTACGTTAACTCTTCTGCAAGCGAGAACCAGGAAGGGTTGTGGCGACAATCAAGGACGTGGCCCGCATGGCCGGGGTGGGCACCGGAACCGCGTCGCGCGTGGTGCGCGGCACGGGCTCGGTGTCGCCGGATAAACTGGAGCGGGTGAAGCAGGCCATCGACGCGCTGGGCTACCGGCCCTCGCACACCGCGCGTTCGCTGCTGTACGGGCGTTCGCGCATGATCGGCGTGTACATCCCGATGCTGGCGGGGACCTTCTATACCGCCATCCTGCAGATCATCGACACCGAACTGCGCGGCGCCGGCCTGCACATGATGATCGGCTTCGGCACCGGCAAGGGCGGTGCGCGCGAAGAGGCGGTGGATGGCGTCAACCTGCTGCTGGGGCGCGGCTGCGACGGCGTAATCGTCCTCACCAGCCCCTTGCAGGACGAGGACCTGGCGCAGTTCGGGGCGCGCAGCGCACGCCTGGTCGCCTTGAACTACCTGCTTGCCAGCATTCCCGAGCAGTGCTTCACGGTCGACCACGTGCTGGGCGGCCGCCTTGCGGCGCGCGCGCTGCTCGAGCAGGGTCACCGCGAGATCGCGGTGCTGGGCGGCCCCTGGGCGGTGCAGGACAACGTCGACCGCATCGAAGGCTTCATGTGCGAACTCGAAGCCGCCGGCATCGACACCGGCGCGATGTGGGTCAGCGAACAGGATTTCTCGTCGAGCGCCGGCTGGTCGGGCGCGCGGGAACTGCTGGCTTCCAAAACGCGCTTCACCGCGCTGTTCTGCGCCAACGACGAAATGGCGCTCGGCGCGATCTCCTGCTTTTATGAAGTCGGCATCCACGTGCCGCGCGACGTCTCGGTGATCGGCTATGACGACGCGCCCAGCGCCGCGTTCGCGGCGCCGCCTTTGAGTTCGGTGCGCATTCCCTGGCGCGAAATGACGGCCAGCGCGGTGGCGGAATTGCTCAACCTGTGCGATGGCGGGAGCCGCGAGGTCGTGCGCGGCTTTGCCGTCGGGGTGGCGATGCGGGCGTCGATTGCTCGGCCGGGGGCGGGCGTGCGGCCGTCGCCATGATGGCCTGGCGCGTGCTGGCGCCGCGACGACGCCGCAACAACAGGTGCAGAGGATAGTCAGTGCTTCACCTACTGCCGGAAACCTCCATGCACACTATCCCACGTCCCCTCAGGTACGGAATCTCACTTCTGTCAGGCGCCGTCGCCATTTACGCGCTGCATTACCTGGCGCCCGGCGTGCAGGCGCCGCCCATGATCCAGGCGAATGCATACCGCGACCCTTGGCTCTTCATTCATGCGGCGGCGGGTGCCGGCGCGCTGCTGTTCGGGACGATCCAGTTCTCGATCCGGCTGCGGGCACGTTTTCCGAAGGCGCACCGCCGCCTGGGCCGGCTTTATGTCGGCGCCTGCATAGGCGGCGGCGTAGCCGGCCTGGCGCTGGCTGCCGGCGCGACCGGCAGCGCGAGCACGATCGGTTTCGGCGCGCTGGCGCTGGCCTGGATCGGCGCTACCTGCCTGGCCTGGCGCCGCGCGCTGCAGGGACGGTTCGGTGCGCATCGCGCCTGGATGGTGCGCTCCTTTGCATTGACGCTGTCGGCCGTCACCCTGCGCCTCTACCTGCCGCTGGCCTTCGTGCTGCCATTTCCCTTCGCCGCCACCTACGGGGCGATCGCCTTCCTGTGCTGGGTGCCGAACCTGCTGTTCGCGGAGATCTGGCTACGCAAGGACACGCCATTGTTCGCATCCTCCGAACGGTGAATTCGCGTGCGCCGCCTTACGTGCGCATGGCCGCTCCTTTAGAGTGGCTTTGCGCCGCCCGGCCAACGACTGCACTGGAACCCAATGACACCTGCAACCCACCGCGATCAGCTGATCAGCATGCTGGCGGAAGCCGCTGAAATCGAACACTGCCTGATGTGCAGCTACCTGTATGCGGCGTTCTCCCTGAAGCAGGGCCTCGATGAAGACCTGCTGCCGCACGAGCTGGCGGCCGTGAAGCGCTGGCGCGCCGAGATCGTCGCGATCGCCACCGAAGAGATGCTGCACCTGGCCCTGGTCAACAACCTCCTGATCGCGGTCGGCTCGCGGCCGCACTACCGGCACTACAATTTTCCCGCCACCGCCGGCCAGTTCCCGGCCGACGTCGCGGTGGCCCTGCTGCCTTTCGATGGCGCCACGCTCGACCACTTCATCTATGTCGAACGTCCCAGCCAGACCGACGAGCGCGATGGCGGGACCATCGAGAAGCCCGCGTATTCGCGCGACCTGGCGCGCACGGACCTGATTACCGACATCCCCTGCGATTACGAGACGGTGGGCGAGCTGTATGCGGCGATCGCCGCCGGCGTGTCCTACCTTGCCGGCCAGCTCGGGGAGGCGGGCCTGTTCGTCGGCAAGCGGGAAGCCCAGCTCACCGAGGACGACGTGTTCCTGCCGCAGCTGTGCAGCATCGAGAACGAGGTCGACGCCTTGCGCGCGCTGGCGCTGATCGTCGAGCAGGGCGAGGGGTCCGAGGTCTGCCACGAGACTTCCCACTACGCGCGTTTCCGGACCATCCGCGAGCAGTGGCAGGCGCTGGCGGCGCAACGGGGTGACTTCAAACCCTGGCGCGACGCGGCCCGCCATCCGGTGATGCGCTCGCCCGCCAGCACCGGGGTGCGCATCCAGATCGTGAGCGAGCCGGCGATCACCTTGCTCGACGTCGGCAACGCCAGCTACTTCCTGATGCTGCGCATCCTGGCGCTCATGAGCGATACCGTCAACTGCCTGCTGCCGCGTCCCGTCGTGATGGGGCAGGCGATGGCGCTGATGCATGCGCTGGCCGACATCGGCTGCGCGCTGACGGCGCTGCCGGCCAATCCCGAGCATCCGGGCGTGAACGCCGGCCTGACCTTTACGCTGTCGCGCACTGCGCTCGGCTACGAGTCGCCGGATTCCGCCGCCTGGCTGATCGCCGAGCGCATGGAATTGCTGGCGGGGCATGCCGAGTCCGCGGCGCCCGCGCTGCCGGCGCTGGCGCGCTTCGCCGCTATCTTGCGCGACGGCGCAGCAGCCTGGCGCCGGGCGCACGATGCGAAAGGAGGAGGCCCGGCAGCACTTGACGCGTCGAATGACGACGCGCCGGGTTTCACGCCCTACCAGCCGGAAGTCGTGCGCGGATCCACCGGCACGATCTGGTTCGATGCGCGCCGCTGCGTGCATTCGCGCCACTGTGTGCTGGAAGAGCCCGAGGTGTTCAAGGCCAACCAGGAGGGCGACTGGATCTTTCCCGACATGGCCACGCCCGAGCGCCTGGGACGGGTGGCGCGTCGCTGCGTGTCGGGCGCAATCCGCTACGCGCGCCACGACGGCATCGACGCCGAAGCTGCGCCGCCGGTCAACCTGGTGCGGGTACGCGAGAACGGCCCGCTGGCCTTGAACGCTGCGATCCGCATCCATGCACCAGATGGCGGGGCAGCCGAGGAACTGCGCGCCACGCTGTGCCGCTGCGGCCAGTCGAAGAACAAGCCCTTCTGCGACCAGTCCCACATCACCGCTGGTTTCAGCGCGTCTGGCGAAGCGTTGGCCCGGCTGTCGCCGCAACTCGAACAGCGCGCCGGGCCGCTCGAGGTCACCCCGCTGCGCAACGGCCCGCTCGACCTGCGCGGCGCCGCCGAGGTCATCACCGGCACTGGCCGCACGGTCGACCGTACGGCCGCAGTGCGCCTGTGCCGCTGCGGCCAGTCGCGCGACAAGCCGTTTTGCGACGGCAGCCACCGGGCGGCCAGGTTCGTCGCCGACGGACGCGGCGTCTAGGGCACGCCGACGCAGGGCCCGCGCATCAGGTGGCCGACACCATCCGTTTGGTGGTTCCAGGCGCGATGCGCAGCAAGATGGGCAACAGTCGCGCCGGACCGGGCAGGGCCTGTGGACGCCTTTTATCCAGTGCGTCCAGAGTGGCCTTTGCCACGTCTGCCGGCGCCATCTTGCTGACCTGGCGGCCGGCATTCATCGGCGTGTCGACCGTGGGCGGCAACAGCTCGAGTACGTGGGTTCCCTGCGACGCCAGTTGACGCCGGAGCCCTTCCGTGAAGCCATGCAGTCCGGCCTTGGCTGCGCCATACGTCGGTGCACGGGTGGGAGACACCAGTGCGAAGCCCGAGGTGACGAACACGATCGCCTTCATGGCTGGCCAGCGTTCCAGCGCTTCGGCCGTCAGCCACATCGGAGCGAGCAGGTTGAGCGACATCTCCTGGTGAAGTCCGTCCAGGGGGGCGGGGCCGTGTGTGAAATCGCGTTCGGTGAAAACACCGGCATTGTTGATGAGGATATCGAGCCGACCGTACTTGCGCGCGACTGCATCGAGCATCGCGCGACGGTCGGCAGCCACTGTCACATCGGCCTTGATTGCCAGCGCCTTCGGATAGGCGCTCGAAAATCGCGCAATCCCGTCGTCCGAGCGGGCGCAGACAATCACCCGGGCGCGGCGCTGATCGGATGCGTCCGCAAGAGCCAGCCCGATGCCCGAGGTTCCGCCAGTGATGAGTACGACTTGATCCTGCATAGGTGCATCTCCCGCTGCGTGGTTTGTAGTGGTTACCATTGGATACCTACTGTAAGATGGAAACCAGCTTTTGACTAGGAGGCACTTTTTTGGAAGCAAGTAACCTCGAAGAAACCAGCTTCTGCCAGCGCATGAACTGCGCCCTGTCGCGTGTCGGCGACAAATGGTCGGTACAGACGGCCATGCAGCTCGAGACGGGGCCGAAGCGCTTCAGCGAGCTGCGCCGAGGCATCGGTGGCATATCGCACAAGATGCTGGCTGCCACCCTGCGCGCCCTGGAGCGCGACGGTTTCGTCGCACGTACCGTGTATCCAACGAAACCGCCGAGCGTCGAGTACGCACTGACGGAATTCGGCCATGAGATGGTCGTGCCGATCAAGGCCTTGAGCGCATGGGTACTGGACAATCTCGGGCGGATCGAGCGTGCCCGCCGCGACTACGACGCCGAAGCGGGTTAAGGAGAGGGTAGAGGCGCCCGCACCCGCATCCTACGTTGCGCCCGACAGGCCGATGCGCCTGCTCGCTACACTGCGCACGATGTCCGCATCGTGCGTCACCAGCAGCATTGCGCAGCTGGACGCCCGCACGTGCTCCAGCAACAGCGCGAACACATCCTGCTGCGTGACCGGGTCCAGGCGCGAGGTCGGTTCGTCCGCGAAGATCAGGGCGGGCTTCATCAAGAGCACGCGCGCCAGCGCGATGCGCTGCAACTCGCCGCCCGACACCTGGTGCGGCAGGCGATCGAGCAGGGCGGACGCAAGGCGCATGCGTCCCAGCAGCGCTTCCAGGCGCGACCAATCCAGCCGGTGCAGCTCGACCAGGTCGCGCAGCGACTGGCGCAGGCGGATGCGCGGCGCAAAGGCGGCGCCCGGGTCCTGCTGGATCTTCTGGAAGGCGGTCGGCGCAAGACCGCTTGCGCGTTCCACTTGGCCGCTGTCCGGCTTCGTGAGACCGAGCACGATATTGCCGAAGGTGGTCTTGCCCGATCCGCTCGGACCGCTCACCGCCACGACTTCGCCGGCGGCGATCCGGGCGTCGACCCCGGCGAACAGGGTGTGCTGCGCGTAGGATTTGGCGATGCCGTCGACGCGGACCACGACGTCGCCCGCGCTCGCCGCTTGCCCTGCCGGCCAGCTGCCCGGATCGGCCGCCAGCAGTCGCCGGGTATAGTCTGCGCGTGGCGCGTCCAGCACCTCGGCCGTCACACCCTGTTCGATCATCGCGCCGTCGAGCATCACGGCCAGCTGGCCGCCCAGTTGGCGCGCCAGCCAGATATCGTGGGTGATGCACAACAGGCTCATGCCCTCGGCTTGGGCCGCGCGCAGCAGTTCAAGCACTTCGCCGCGGCGGTCGGCGTCGAGTCCCTTGGTCGGCTCGTCGATGATCATCACCGGCGCCCCGGCCGCATGGGTGGCGAGGAAGGCGACCCGCTGCGCCATCCCGCCGGACAGCATGAACGGATACTTGCGCGCCGCATCACCAAGACCGAGCGATGCCAGCGCACGCTCGGCCAGGCCGCGCGCGCCGCGCTTCTGCGCCTTGCCGACCAGCGAATAGGTCTCAAGGATCTGTTCACGCACCCGCATGGTCGGGTCGAGCGCCAGCCAAGGCTCCTGCGGCAGCAGCGCCAGGCGGCGTCCCCAGCCTGCATGGCGGCTGGACTGGTCGGCGGCCGCTGTGGACTGGCCGCCGATCGCGACTTGACCCTCGCAGCGCAGCGGCGCCGGCAGGTTGCCCATGATGGCTTGCGCCAGCAGCGACTTGCCGGAGCCGCTTTCGCCCAGCAGGGTCAATACGCCGCCAGCCGGGATCGTGAACGAGATATCGCGCACCAGCGCTTTGTCGCCCAGCAGGACAGCAAGATTCTCGACGACGAGTGCGGGATTCATGCGGCCTCCCGTTCCGGCGCCAGCAACAGCAGGCCGAGCAGGGTAAGGAACAGCAGCAGCACCGGCGCGCCGATCAGCCACGGCGCCTCGCCGTAATAGGGCAGCAGTTCGATCATCATGACGCCGAGTTCCGGGGTCGGCGGCTGCAGGCCCACGCCGACGAAGCCGAGCGCCGACATCGCCAGCACCGCGCCGGCAAAGCCGAAGCGCATCAGCGTGAACAGGCGTGGCAGCAGCTCGGGCAGCAGGTGACGGCGCACGATGTGGAGCGGGCCGAAGCCGAGCAGGCGTGCCGCCTCCACGTGGGGGCTGGCGAGCAGGATGCGGCTGGCCGCGCGCACCACGCGGAAGTACTCGACCCACAGCGCTAGTGAGATGCCGACGTACAGCGGCCAGAAGCCACCCGGCGTGAAGGCGCTCAACAGCAGTACCAGGAGAAGGCCGGGCAGCGCCAGCACCGCATCGGCAAACGCCGCAAGCACCCGCTCCGGCCAGCCGCCGCGCCACGCGGCCAGCAGGCCGAGGACGCTGCCGGGGATGGCGGCGGAAAGCACGCTGACCGTTGCCAGCGACAGCGACAGGCGCGCGCCGTGCGCCAGGCGCGCCAGCATGTCGCGGCCGAGCTGGTCGAAGCCGAGCGGATGCCCGAGGCTCGGCAATTCCAGGTAGCGCTCGAGCTGCTGGCGCGCCGGGTCGATGCCGACCAGCCAGGGGCCGAACAGCGCGAACAGGGTGATCGCGCTGACCAGCACGATGCCGGCACGCTGGCCGAGGCTCGGGCGCCGCGGCGCCTCGATGACGACGAGGTCGGAAGAAACGGTGTGTGGTGTGCTCATGCGCGGCGGCGTGGATCGATGAAGGCGCAGGCGGTATCGACCAGCGCGTTGAACAGGACGAACATCAGGCCGAGCACCAGCGCGGTGCCCTGGATCATCGGCACGTCGCGCCCGAAGATCGCGTGCACCAGCGCGTGGCCGATGCCGGGCCAGGCGAAGATGGTTTCGACCAGCACCACGCCTTCGACCAGGTAGACCAGCTGCACGCCCAGGTAGGCGACCACCGGCGCGGCGACGTTGCGCAGGCCGTGGCGGCGCAAGGCCTGGCCCATGGTCAAACCTTTGGTTAGCGCGAAGGCGAAATAGGCGGAGCCACGCACCTGTATCATGGCGTCGCGCGCCACGCGGCACGATACCGCTGCCATGCCCAGCGCCAGCGTCAGCGCGGGCAGCACGATGCTGCCGTGGTCGTCGTGCCCGGCCGCCGGCAGCACGCCCAGCTGCACCGAGAACACCAGCACCAGCACCAGGCCGAGCAGGAAGGAAGGCAGGGCGCGCAGCACGGTCGAGACGGCGAGGGTGGCGCGGTCGAGCAGGCCGCCGGGTTTCAGTCCCGCCAGCACGCCGAGCGTGGGGCCGATCAGCAGCGAGAAGCCCATCGCCAGCACCGACAGGCGCAGGGTCGGCCACAGCTGGCGCTCGATCTCGAGCATGACCGGTTCCGCGGTCACCTGCGACACGCCGAGGTCCAGCACCAAGAGGCGCCGCCACCAGTCGCCGAGCGCCACCAGCCAGTGGCGGTCCAGGCCCAGTTCGAGGCGCACCGCTTCGGCCGCGGCGGTGGTCACCATGTCATAGCCGTAGCGTCCCGCCGCGATGCGGTAGGCCATGTCGCCCGGCAGCATGCGGGTCATGAAGAAGCACAGGGTGCCGACCAGCAGGGCGACCAGCAGCGCCTGCAGCAGGCGCTGGGCGAGCGCGGTCGCGATGCCGCGCCAGGCGCGTGTTGATGCCATGCTTATTTCCATAAGAGCTGAGAAATCCTGTAACTGCGTTCGAACGGATCGATGCTGGCGCCTTCGATGCGGCGGCTGACGGCGCACACCTGGCGATACCAGACCACGGGGATCAGCGGCAGCTCCGATTGCAGGATGGCCGCCACCCGGGCGCGCTCGCCCCCATCGGCGGCGCCCGACGCCAGGCGCCCCAGCAGCGCCGGCACTTCGGCATTGTGCCAGCCCATTGCGCCCCAGTCGCCGCCATCAGGGCCGAAGTCCTGCCGCAGGGTCGCCACCGGGTCCGGCAGGTTGCCGAAGTTGCGCGCCACCAGGCCCATTTGCAGGCCACCGCTGCGGTGGCCGGCCGGGATGTCGCTGGAGTTGCCGATGATGACGCGCACCGCGATGCCGATCTGGCGCATCTCTTCCTGCAGCGCAGTGGCGATCAGCGGCAGCTCGGGGCGGTCGACGAAGGTGGTCAGGTTCAAGGCCAGGCGCTGGCCGGCGCGCTGGCGGATGCCGTCGGCGCCAAGCTTCCAGCCCGCTTGTTCGAGCAGGGCGCGCGCCGCGTGGGGATCGGTGCGCAGGGCCGGCAGCCCGGAATCGTGCCAGGCCCCCATCGAAGGCGGGAACAGCTGGGTCGCGCCCAGGTCGGGGTCGCGCAGCAGGGCGCGCGCGATGCCCTGGCGTTCCACGCACAGCGCGATCGCGCGCCGCACCCGCACGTCGGCCAGCAGCGGGTGGCCACTATTGAGCTTGATGAAGGTGGTGCGCGGCAGCATCTGCGACAGCAATACCGCCTTCGTGCTGCGCTGCAGCCTTCGGATGCTCGGTGGGTCGAGCGAGAACGCCAGGTCGGCCTGGCCGCTTTCCACCAGCAGGGTACGGGTTTCCGCGCGCGCCACGCTGATGTAGCGCGCCTTCTGGATGCGGCCCGGTATCGCCAGGCCGCCATAAGCTTCGAAACGCACAATGTCGAACTGCTGCGGCATCGAGATCGAGGCGATCTTGAACGGCCCGCTGCCGATGATCCGGATGACCCGCCCCCCGGCGTCGAAGGACGCGGGCGCCAGGATCTGGCACGACGAGTGGGTCAGCAGGTAGGGCAGCGGCGCGAACGGCCGCTGCAGCGTGAATACGATCGCGCCGTCCTGGCTCGAGATCGCGCGGATGCCGGCCATGGTCAGGACGCCCGGCCGCCCGTGGGCGCGGCGCAGGCAGGCCAGCACGTTCTCCGGCGTGACCTCGCTGCCGTCGTGGAAGCGGCGGTTGGCGCGCAGCGTAAAACGCCATTCGAGGCCGTCGCCGGAGACCTGCCAGCGCGAGGCCAGGCGCGGCTGCAGGCGTCCGCGGTCGTCGACGTCGAGCAGGGTCTCGACCACCTCCATGCGCGAAAACATGTAGCCGGCGCGCGAAGGGTCGAGTCCGGTCAGCTCCCACGGGCCGACCACGGTCAGGACGTCGGCCGCGGCGGTGGTGAAGGTGTGTGAGTGCGCCTGGCCGCGGTCGTCGGCGCACGCGCCGCTCCAGGGCAGCAGCGACGCGCCGGCGCAGGCAACTACCAGGCGGCGCCGGCGGGAAGGTGGAACTGGTCGCATGGGGTTCTCAGAAGCGGTAGCGCAGGTTCAGGTGCGCGGTGCGCAGCATGCCGGGCGTGACCCACACGCTGCTGTAGGAGCTGGCGTAATACTGTTTGTTGAACAGGTTGTCGACGTTGAAGGCGACGCGCAGGCGCGGGTTCGGGGTCCACGATGCGACCAGCCGCGCCGTGGTGTAGGACGGCAGCATGAAGTTAGTGGATGCGGCCACATCGCCCATGCGCTCGCCGACATAGCTCAAGCCGCCGCCCAGCATCGCGCTGCTAGTGCCCAGCTTGAAGCGCGGCGTCAGCAGCAGGGTGGCGCTGTGCTTCGGCACGTTGGGGAAGCGGCTGCCGGTCACGATGGCGTTGTCGCCCTTGGTGACGACGGCGTCGGTGAAGGCGTAGGCCAGCGACAGGCGCACGTCCTTCATGACGTCGCCGGCCATGTCGACTTCGATGCCCTTGCTGGCGACCTCGCCGGCCGATGCGGAAAAGTCCGTGTTGCGCGGATCGACGGTGAGCACGTTGTCCTTGGTGATGCGGTACAGCGCCACGGTGGTGCTCAGCTTGCCCTCCAGGCTGTCGATCCTGGCGCCGATTTCATACGAGCGGCTGCTCTCGGCCGGGAAGGCTTCGTTGTCCAGGCTGATGCCGCTGTTGGGACGGAAGCCCTTGGCGGCGCTGGCGTACAAGGACAGGGTGGACAGCGGCTGGTAGACCAGGCCCACGCGCGGGCTGGTCGCTCCCAGCGATTGCGCATTGCTGCGGGCCAGGCGCCGGTTGACCACGGTCTGGTCGTAGCTGTCGCGGCGCAGGCCGAGCAGGGCCTTCCATTGGATGGAAAGGTCGAGCTGGTCCTGCAGGTAGACCGCGCGCGAACGCTGGGTCTCGCGGGTCGAGGCATTCAGGGTCAGGGGCGCGGCCACGCCGCCATATACGGGCGCGTAGATGTCGATCGTGTGCGGGAACTCGTTCGACGGGTTGCGGCGCAACTGGATGCGATCGTCGTCGAAGGCGTAGGCGTCAACTCCGACCAGCACATGGTGGGTCACGGGTCCGGTGGCGACTTTGCCGACCGCCTCGATGCGCCCGGACCGGTCGATGCCGTACCAGTCGTTCAGGCGACGCTGGCGGCGCAGGGTGCGGCCGTCGGCTTCCAGGTTGTTCGGCTGCGACGAGAAGCCGCGCAGCGAACTGTCGCGGTAGGACACGCCGCCCTGCAGCGACCAGGCGCCGTTCAATTCGTGGCGCACGAAGAGCTGGTGGCCGACCGATTTCACTTCGACCTTGCCGTCGTCCGGCTCGCCCAGGAAGCGGGTATTGGGGATCAGGCCCAGCACCCCCTTGACCGCGACCACGCCGCGGTCGAACGGCGTGCGCTGCTTCGACGCCTCGATCTCGTAGGACAGCGTGGTGGCTTCGCCCAGCAGCCACAGGAAGGACGGCGTGAGCTGCATCCGCTCGCTGTCGACGTGGTCGCGGAAGCTCCCGCCCTGTTCGACGGCGGCGTTCAGGCGGTAGGCGAAATTCTGGGTCAGGGGGCCGGTCAGGTCAGCCGCCACGCGTTTCAGGCCATGGCTGTCGATGCCCGCATCCGCCGAATACGCGGGCGCGAAGCGCGGCTTCTTGGTGACGATGTTGACGGTGCCGCCCGGTTCGCCGCGTCCGTACAGGGCGGAGGCCGGCCCTTTGAGGATCTCGATGCTGTCGGTGTTGGCGCCGTCGCGCACGCCGTTGTAGCCGCGGCTGGAACTGAAGCCATTGACCAGGAAGTCGGAGCCGAAGTTCGGGTCGCCCGTGAAGCCGCGCATCGCGTAACTGTCCCACAGGCCGCCCAGGTTGCTCTGGCGCGAGATGCTGCTGGCGAGATCCAGGGCGCCGGCCAGGGTCGTCATTCCCGCTTCGTCGAGCAGGTCGCCAGTGAGAACACGTACGCTCTGCGGCAGGTCCTTGAGCAGGGTGTCGGTCTTGGTGGCGCCGGTGACCGACAGGCTGCGGTAATGCTGGCGCTGCCCTTCGATCACGACTTGCTGCTCGTCGGCCAGGGCGGAGAAGGGGCAGGCGGCCAGGGCCAGGGCGAGTGCAGTGAGGCGGTACGGAACGGCAGCAGCGGTGGACATCGTCGGCTCAGTCTGTTGAGAATAGCCTCTCATTATTGCACGGAGGCTACTACAAGAGAAGAGCCAGGACGGCCTAGTTATGATGCATACGCCGCGTTTTCGCGCTGAGCGACAGCGCCGACACCAGGAAGTAGAAGGCGCCGAATCCGGCGTAGCCCACGACGGTGGCGATGGTCGGTTCGGCCTGGGCGCCTGCCTGGAACATGAACACGGCGCCGGCCAGCGCCGACTGCGCGCCGCTCAGGATCATCGCCCATTGCGCGCCGTTGGCTTTCCAGCGGCGCCGGCCGGTGGCGAGCTGCAGCAGGCCCGACAGGATCGCCCACGCGCCGAACACGGCCAGCACCCGGTGCATGTCGGGCAGGGCGGCGCCGATCGCAAGGGCGACGGCCAGGCTCACGACCATGTTGAGCGCTTGCGGCTTGTTGGCGCGGATGCCGCCGCTGCGCCGGCCATCGACCAGGTTGGCCAGCGCATCCCAGGCCGGGTAGACGACCATGAGAGCGGCAGCGACGGTCGGCAGGCTGGCGCCCGGGCCGAGCGCCACCGCGATCCAGGCAATCGAGAATGCCGATCGCGCATAGTAGTACTGCTTGAGCCAATGTTCCTGCGAGATGGCAGTCGTGGTCATGTTGTTGCTCCTTAGGTTGGCTACCTACCAGTTGGTAGATTAGTTGCGAAAAAAAATGGGGCGATCGCCCCGATGTGTCAGGCGGCGGCCGTCAGGCGCGCCAGTTGCGGGTCGAGGATGGCGCCGAAAATCGCCGTGTTGCCATAGGCGCGCGCCGACAGCATCGCGCCGTGCACGGTCGCCATGAAGGTTTCCGCCTCGATGCGCGCGGAGGCGGACAGCGCGATGCTGCCGTGCAGCGCGCCGCGTTCCAGCACCCTGGTAAGCCAGCCCGAGAGAAAGCGGAAATAGGCGCGGATCTCGTGGGCCACCGTGTCCGGCAGCACCGGCAGCTCGTTGGCCAGCAGGGCGCAGACACAGAAGGGCGCGCTGGCGTCGCCGATGCAGGCTTTCCAGTAGCCGATGTAGGCGCGCAGCTGGTCGAGCGGCGCCGGCAGCGCTTGCTCGATGCCGGCAATGCCGGCCTGCGCTTCCTCGCGGTAGCGGCTGACCAGCGTCACCACCAGATGCTCCTTGCTGGGGAAGTGGTGGTGGATGCTCGGCTTGCGGATGCCGACCGTGCCGGCGATGTCGGCGTAGCTGAATCCGTTGTAGCCGCCGGCGCTGATCAGGGTGCGGGCGCAGGCCAGGATGTCGTCGGCGGTGGTGGATGACTTTTTCATGATGCGATCCTACCTACTGGTAGGTAAAGAGTCAAGCGTCCGCCGGTTCCGGCGTCAATGCGTCACCGTCGGCTGTCCGCCCGGTACGCCGGCAACCCGGACCGGCGTCGATTCTTGCCATGACACCGGGTCGTAGATCTGATCCAGGTCGGTCTGCGCTTTGCCGAAGTGGTAGAGCCGCGCCGAGATGACGTCGTCCGCGATCTCGAGCAGGCCGAAATTCTGCTGCCTGCTGCCGACTGTGACGCCAGTGCAGACGGCGGCGCCGGACGAGGTGAGTTCGTGCAGGCGCAGCCCTTCGGTGTCGGATGACCTGGTCCGGTTTTCGTGGACGTCGCCGCTCAGCACGAGGATGCGGTGCTTGGCGGCGAGGCCGCGCAGCCAGTTCAGGTCGTTGGGATAGTGGCGCCAGTCGTTCAGGGTGGTGGCGCTGGCGAACAGGTGGATGGTGTCGGCGCCGCCGCTGGCGATCGCGGCGCCCAGCTTCTCGCGCTGCGCCGCGCCAAGCAGGGTGCGCTTGGCCGCCGCCACGCCCAGCAGCGGGGTGCGGTAGGTGCGCACGTCGCTCAGGTGCAGCAGCACCTTGTCGGACAGCTTCACGCTGGGCGTGTCCAGCGGCGCCTGGGGCTGCTGCCAGAACACCGGATCGCCATGCTGCTCGGGGAAACTGTAGGGTTTCAGGCCGGTCGCCAGGGCCTTGCGGAACGCCGCGTGGAAGGCGGTCGAGCGGTCGATCTTGTCCGCCTGCGTGGGCGTGCGGCGCACCGAGGCGCCGTGCGCGTTGTCCCACAAGAAGTCATGGTCGTCCCAGGTCGCGAACACGCGTCCCGGCTCGATGCTCCTGACCAGCTTCAGGAACTGCGGCTGCTGCATCAACTGGGTGTAGCGGGTGTGGGCCAGGTAGGCGAATGCGTTGATGTCCATGTCGATCGGATGCGGCACCGTATTGATGTCGAGGTAGAGCAGGTCTCCCAACAGAAGCAGGTAGTCCGGCTTTTCCTGGGCAATCCGGTCCCAGACCGGCTGGTCCTTGAAGGCGTGTGTGCAGATGCATGAAGCGAAGGCGATGCGCATGTCGGTATTCCTCTGTCGTTGAATGGCCGATCGCTAGAGCGGCGGAATAGGCGGTTTTTTCTGGTCGTCGCCGGTGCGCATGCCCCAGAGCGGATCATCTTTGACGTCCTCGCCGGTGTCCCAGGCGCGCAGCGTGCGCACGCAGACCGCCTGGCGGATGTAGCGATGCCAGACGAAGGCGAGATCGAAGATGATGATGCCGAGCCACCACAGGTAGATGAAGGGCAGGCAGGCCGCCGCATCCGCGAGGCGCACGCCGGCAAATCCGCCGCGCCCGGCCAGCACGATGCCGATGCTGAGCAGGAAACCGCTCGCCACGAGCAGGCGCCGGCCGCGCGGCGCGTGCGCGCGTGGGATGATCCAGGCTGCGAAGACCGTCACTGCGGCGGCAGCGCACAGCGTCAGCCGGCCGGTGTCGGCGAGCGATGCCGGCGCCGGCCCCAGAGGATTCTGGAATACCAGTCCGATGCCTTCGGCAAGTTTGGCAGGAAGCAGTAAGGTCGCGGCCATGCCGAGCGCAAGACAGAGCAGCGCCAGGAATCGCCAGCGCGACCCTGGTCGCACCAGGCGTGGCACGCGCGCGGCCACTGTCACCGACGCGAGCAGGGTTCCGAGGGCCAGGGTCGGGAGCAGGCTGCCGACCAGTCCCGCTGCTTTTGCGAACGAGACCAGGGACAGCGCGGCCAGCAGCGTCGCCACGGCGGCCAGGTGCAGGCCGAAGGCGAGCACATAGGGAACGCATTTCGCGAAGTGATCGACCATCGGCCGGCTTTCCGGCGCGTCGATCTGGGGCGGTGAGCTGCCCGGCGCCGGCTTGACGACAGTTTCGATGAAATGCCGGAACAGGTCCACATCCTTCCAGTAGTCGACGTGGGCCTTGCCCGGCCACCAATAGCGGCTGTAGCCGTGATCGTGCTTGAAGGTGTCGAATTCGAAGGCGTCGCAGTTCTTCAGTGTCAGCATGCGTTGCGCCGCGTCGAGCCGGAAGCCGACCGGATCGCCGAAGTCGAAGTAGTTGCGCCATTTGATCGGGCGCGGCAAGGTCACGGCCGCGGCGCCCGTCCTGGTGGAGCTGATCGTGAGGCGGCCGTCGATCTTGGTCGAGGTGAAGGAGAATTCCTGCCACAGTTCGGGCCAGAGCGCGATGTGCTTGTCGATCGGCGAGCCAAGTGTCATGAAACCGTGCATGTGCGCGACCCATGCGCCGACGGCGGGTTTGCCGATGCCGTCGGGGTCTTCGATCTCCGTTGAGGAGAGGGCCTGCAACAATGCGAGCAGGCTGATGACCGTTCCTTCGCTGTGCGCGACCAGGTGGATCTCCGGATCCTGTCCGTACAGTTCCCTGAACCCGGCGACGATGGCGTTGAGCGCGCTGTGGAAGCGGTACAGGATCTTGTTGCGGTATTGCGGGAACTCGGTGACTGTCTGGACGTCGCCGACGAAGTCGCGCAGCAGTGCGCCGACCTCGAACTTCGGTGCACCTGCCCGCGCCGCCAGCTGCGCCAGGCGTTCGATCGTGGACACACCCTCGGCCAGGGTGTCGACGGCGTCGATACCCTGTCTGAAATCGCAATCGGCCAGCTTCGGTTTCTCTATCTCCTTCGGATTGAATGGAAAGCCTTTTTCTTTGCACTCGGCCAGCTTCTTTCTCGCTTTCTTCTCCAGAGGTGTTCGCACGTTCTTGTCGTAGAGCCGCTCGGCGCGGCTGACCACCGTGTGCGCCCATGCCTTGGTGTCTTCGAGCGTATCGTTGGAGCGCACCAGCGCGATCGGGATGTCGGCCCAGAACACCTCGGCGAACCCGATCGCGGACAAGGCCGCGTCGTCGGTATCGAGCTGGCTCCAGCGCACCTTGCTGCCGTTCGCGATATTGAAGTAACCGAGCGGCAGCACCGGAATGGCGGGCTTGCAGCCGTCGCCGAAGCGGTGCGCCACGGCGCGGATCGTCTCGCTCCGGTACTGCTGGCCGACGCCGTGGATCGCGATGACGATCTTGGTGATCGTTCTTGTCCGCGCCGGTTCAAGGCCGGTAGTGTCCAGCGGCGCGGTCTCGGCTTGCTGTGGCAGGGCGGTGTCGGCGGCGTCGGGCCGCGTGCCGGTTTCCATCATGGTGCTTCCTCCGTGGGTGATCCGATCAAGCCGGGCAGCCGCCCGGCGTCGTCAAGCGGCGTAGGGCGTGTGGGTCTGGAAAGCGGAGATGGGAGGGGCCGTGCTCACGCAGCTGTGGCGTGGCGCGCGCGAAGCGGCAGGGCGCAGGAATGAACGCATACAGTCCCCCTAGTAGGACAACGTCAGTCTGTCATTGCTTTTGATTTTTTTCCTACTGTACTGTATTTACTTGTCATATCGCTACATAAGGCTAGAAATATCGGCCAACTGTTTGCGTACATACAACGCGCATGGTGTGGAAATGTTGTCAGTGCCTATACAAGGGAGTCGCAATGCGTCGAGCTGGATGGGGAATGTTTGTGGCTGCCATGGTCGCGCTTGCGGGGTGCGCCACGCATCCGCCGGGATCGCCGTTCGAGGAGACGTATCGCAGCGCCCTGATGCAGGCGCCGGCGAGCGGCTTGACGGTCCAGTGGTTCGGCGTGACGACCCTGCTGTTCCGCGACGGTGACGACGCCATCCTGATCGACGCCTTCCTGTCACGGCCGTCGCCGCTGTGTACCCTGTTCGGCAAGATGGAGCCGGACCGCGTCGCCGTCAGGAACGCGCTGGCCGGACCCATCGCCGCCGTCTTCGTCGCGCATGCCCATCACGACCACGTGCTCGACGCGAGCGCGGTCGTGCATGAGAAGGGGGGCGCTGCTGTTCGGTTCCGAAGCGGTGCTGAACGTAGCCAGGGGCGATGGGGTGCCTGACGAGCGCCTGCACCTGCTCAATACCTTGCGCGACGAACCGGTCGCCGGCTTCAGCGTCCGCGCCTTCGCCACGCCGCATTCGCCGACCTTGCTGGCCTACAGCGCCGGCCAGAACCATAGCTTCCTTCTCGAACGGGGAGGGCGGCGCATCCTCGTGGTGCCGAGCGCCGCGTCCAGCAAGGGGATGTTCGGGACGGCCCGGGCCGACGTGGTGTTCCTCGGTATCGGTGGGCTCGGCCAGCAATCGGACAGCGTGATCTCCGACTACTGGGAAGAAGCGGTGAGCCAGCGCGGCGCCAGGCGCGTCATCCTGGTCCACTGGGATAACTTTCTCTACCCGCCAGGACCGGCGCTGCAGACCTTCGCCCCGCCATTGGACGACGTGCCACACAGCCTCGAGGTGTTGTCCAGGCTGGCCCGCGCCGACGGCGTCGACCTGCGTTTCATCGCACCGTTCCAGCCGGTCGGATTGCCGCAAGCGTCAAAGTCCGGGATAATCGCCAGTCCACCTGCCACTCCGTGAATAGCCCCGATGTTGACCTCGAATCCGACGCGTATTGCCCTTCTCGTTTCACTGCTCGCCGCTCAAGCGGCCCACGCCGCTGACCCTGTCGCCCCGCAACCGGCGTCGGTACAGATCGGAGTCGCCTCCTTCAACCTGGCCTGGGCCGGTTCGCAGCAGGACTTCGATCGCCACGCCGCCGTCTGCAATGCGGTTTCCTGGTGCGACACCCGCCCGAAACGCGGGCCGGGCGGCGCGCGTCCCGACGAGGCGGCGGTGAAGGCCGCCGCCCAGTGCGTGGCCGATACGGAGCGCCAGGCCGGCGGCCCGGCCATGGCGGCGATGATGGTTCCCTGTAACGCCTACCTCGGCCGCAATACCAGCACCCCGCCGACCAGCCTCGATTACGCCGCCAAGCTGGCCGGCCTGACGGCCACCATCGACAAGCTGATCGAGACCCAGGGCGTGCGCGTGCTGGCCTTCCAGGAAGTGCGCTCGGCCGCGGTGGTCAAGACGCTGCTCGGCCGCTACGCTGACCGTTACGAGGTGTGCGACGCGCCGCACGAAGGCTTCCAGACCGTGGCCTTCGCCTGGGACCGCAGCCTGAGCAAGGAAAAAGGCAGTTGCAGCGTGAACCGCGAGCTGGCCGTGAGCGACGACCCAACCGACCCGAAGGCGCGCAAGGTGCGCCCAGGTCTGGGCCTGGAACTGCAGCTGCCGGGACGTAAAGTGAGCTTCCTGAACGTGCACCTGAAGTCGGGCTGCGCCAACATCGTGCCGACGCCGACCTACCAGGCGCGCCTGCTGGACGATCCGGCGCCGGCTTGCACGGTGCTGAACCGCCAGGTCGCGCCGCTCGAGCGCTGGCTCGACAGCGTGGGCAAGGACAGCCCGGAATTCGTGCTGCTGGGTGACTTCAATCGCCGTATCGATGAGGAGGCCGCGGCCGACATCAAGCCGGAGCAGGTGCGCCTCGACGGCAGTATTCCTACCGGCGTGCCGAAGCAGGATGCGAGCGGGAAGGTGGCAACGCGTTACCTGTGGCAGGAACTGTCGGACGCCAAGCGCCCGCTGACCCAGGTGCCGCTGCAGGCCGAATCCAGCTGCCGCGGTTTCACGGGGCTCGATCACATCGTGTTGAGCAGCGAACTGGCATCGCGCCAGGCGCCGGGCCTGGTGTCGCGCAAGACCGGCGTGATCCAGTCGCCGGCCCAGCGTATCGAGCCGAGCGACCACTGCCCGCGCAGCGTGACGCTGACGTTCTAAGTCAGTTCATCCACGGCGAGGCTTCACTCGTCGTGGAATTCCTCGGAATTCGCGAACAGCTTCCATGAGGCGATGAACAGCGCCGCGATTACCGGCCCGATGACGAAGCCGTTCAGGCCGAACAGGGCCATGCCGCCGATGGTCGACAGCAGCACCAGGTAGTCGGGCAGCTTGGTGTCCTTGCCGACCAAGATCGGACGCAGCACATTGTCGACCAGGCCGATTACCAAGACGCCGTACAGCGCCAGCACCGCGCCCTGCCAGATCGATCCGGTGAACAGGAAGTAGATCGCCACCGGCCCCCAGATGATGGCCGCGCCGACTGCCGGCAGCAGCGACAGGAAGGCCATCACCACGCCCCACAGCACCGGTCCCGGCACGTCGAGGAACCAGAAGATCAGGCCGCCCAGCGCGCCCTGCGCCATCGCGACCAGCACATTGCCCTTCACGGTGGCGCGGATCACGGTCACGAAGTTGTCGAACAGCGGCTTCTTGTAGCGTGAGCTCAGCGGCACCGCGCGTTTGATGCGCGCCGAGATCGTGCGGCCGTCGCGGAACAGGAAGAACAGCAGGTACAGCATGACCGTCATGCTGACCAGGAAGTTGAGCGCGCTGGAGCCGATATTCACCGCATAGCGCGCCGCCAGCTGGCTGGCCTGGGCCACGCCGGCGGCGAGCTTCTCCTGCACCGTGCTCAGGACAGTCGGGTAGTAGCGCTCGTACAGCGAGCCGGCCCAGTCGGGCAGGCCGGCGATGATCCGGCGCAGCATGGCGTTGAAATCGAGGTGGCCGCCGCTGACCATCGCGTACAGGCCCAGGGCCTGGTCGACCAGCGAGGCCGAGATCAGCGTCAGCGGCAGGATCACCATCAGCACGATCAGCAGCAGCGTGATCAGGGCCGCGACGTTCGGGCGGCCTTTCACTTCCCGCAGGATGCGCTCGTGCAGGGGCGCGAACACGATCGCCAGCACCATCCCCCAGAATACCGCGCCGGAGAAGGGCAGCAGGATCCAGAAGAAGGCGAGGGTGACCAGCGCCAGAAGGAGCAGGAAGGAGTTTTGCGGCAGGGTGTACTGTTTCATCGCTTGGAATCGGCTGTTGTTTCCGGTTGATAATACTCTATCAATACCCGATAATCGCGGTCTTTTCCCGATTCGTGCGCGCTTGTCCATGCTGAAGACCCTGAGCCCGGCCATCTGGCTGGCATTGTGCGTGGCCCCCGCCATCGCCCAGACCACCCCTCCCGCTGCCGACCAGCCGGACGCGCCGGACAGCCCCGGCACCCGTGAAGTGCGCGGCCGCGTCGAGGAAAATGCGATGCGCCAGGCGGCGGACGCCTTCGGCACCAG
>Ga0265798_10003917_pt1 | contig 20903 bp, 20 predicted proteins | sample P3T30metagenome_FD_192430 | JGI IMG/M metagenome (GOLD analysis project Ga0265798, IMG submission 192430) | Plant litter microbial communities from East Loma Ridge, Irvine, California - P3 T30 | ecosystem: Environmental > Terrestrial > Plant litter > Unclassified | place: USA: California... | reverse complement strand
AGCGAACGGGGCAAGCGCCAGGTGCGCCTCCTCGCCGAACGGCTCGGCGGCGTTCCCTTCGACGCGGCGTGGCACTCGCCCCTCGAGCGTGCCGAAGAGACGGCCGCCATCATGACCGAGCGCATGCCGGCGCTCGAGTCGCAGCCCTCGACCCTCCTCTTCGACTGCGTGCCGTCCGGCCCGACGTCCGACATGCCGTCGTCGTACAAGCCGTTCTTCGGCGGGGTCACCGACGAGCAGATCGAGGCCGGGCAGGCCCAGATGGCCGACGCCGTCGCCGAGTGGCTCACCCCGGCCCGAGAGGACCGCCACGACCTGCTCATCACGCACAACTTCGTGATCGGATGGTTCGTCCGCGAGGTGTTCGGGGCGCCCGACTGGCGGTGGATGGGCGTCAACCAGGCCAACGCGGGGTTGACGATCATCCGGGTGCGATCGGCGAAGCCACCCGAGCTCGTGACGCACAACGACCTCGGCCACCTTCCGGTCGAGCTGCGCACCGGTCTTCCCGTCGAACAGCCTTTCTGACCCGTCGTCCGCCCGGGCCGCCTCTCGTCAGGCGGGGCCGTGCGAGGTCCCGGCCCGGACGGTCTTGCCGTACCAGGTCGTCGCGTTCGGATTCGCGTTGTACGGCTCGATCGTCCCGTACCCCGCGCTGCGGTACAACCCTCCGGCAGCCGCCAGGCTGTCGTTCGTGTCGAGGACGATCTCGTCGGCACCGAGAGCAGAGGCCCGACGTTCGAGCTCGTCGAGAAGGGCCCGCCCGAGTCCCTGCCCCCGACCGGTGGGACGCACGTAGAGGTGCTTGACCTCGTACCGCACGGCCCCCGAGGCCGAGGGGGCGATGAGTCGGATGCCTCCGCACGCGGACGGCTCGGCGGCCCGGCCGGGGTCCGAGTCGGCCGTCTCGCCGTCGACGACGACGAACACGCCGCCCGGGGGAACGAAGGCCGTGGCGTCGGGCAGGGTCGTGGTGTAGCTCCCCTGTGCCGAGGGGAACGTGTTCTCGCGCTCGGTGAAGTACTCGGTCAGGAGGGCGGCGGCATCGGGGGAGGAGACGCTCGTCTCGCGGAACCGGGGCATGCCCTCCATGGTAGGTCGGGGTTCCGCCCTCGTCCGTCCGGGTGCCCCCGGTAGATTGGACGGCATGACTTCGCGCATCGCCGTGGTGGGAGCCACCGGCACCCTCGGCTCGTTCATCGTCGATCTCGTCGAGCGCACCCCGGGCCTCGAGCTCCACGCCGGTCTCTCGTCCCGTGACGATCTCGACGACGTCCTCGGAGCCGACCTCGTCATCGACGTCACGCATCCGGCCGTCAGTCCGGGGATCGTCGAGCACGTCGTCCGTGCCGGCATCCCGGTGCTCGTCGGCACCTCGGGCTACAACGCCGAACGGCTGGCCCGTCTCACGACGGTCGTCGCCGACGCGGGTGGTCCCGGCGTCCTGGTGGTGCCGAACTTCTCGATCGGCTCGGTCCTCGCGACCCGGTTCGCCACCCTGGCGGCGCGATTCTACGAGTCCGTCGAGATCGTCGAGGCACACCACCAGGGCAAGGTCGACTCGCCCTCGGGCACGGCCGTCCGCACGGCCGAACTCATCGCCGAGGCCCGCCGCGACCTCGGCCCGGTGTCGGCACCGCACGCCGACCAGCGGGCCAGGGGGCAGCAGGTGGCGAGCGTGCCGGTGCACAGCATGCGCCTGCGCGGCATCGTCGCGAAACAGGAGGTCGTCTTCGGCGGAGAGGGCGAGACCCTCACGCTCACGCACGACACGCTCTCGCAGCGCGCCTACGAGCAGGGACTCCGCGTCGCCATCGAGGCCGCCCCCGGCGTCACCGGGGTCGTCGTGGGTCTCGACGCCGTCCTGCCCCTCGAGTCGTGAAGGGACGTACTGCGGCGCTCCTCATGGCGCTGCTCCTGCTGCTCTACGTCGTGCTGGTCGGTCAACGGGCCGTGCTGTTCCTGTCGACCGGCGAGCCGGTGGCGATCGCGCTCGGCGTCGCCCTGCTCGTCCTTCCCCTCCTGGGGCTCTTCGCCCTCGTGGTCGAACTGCGCTTCGGCCTCCGCACGCAGCAGATCGTCCGACAGCTCGCGGACGAGGGTGCGCTGCCGGTCGACGACCTGCCGCGCCGCACCTCCGGTCGGTACGAGCGAGAGGCGGCGGACGCCGCGTTCCCGGCCTACAAGACGGCTGTCGAGGCGGCTCCCGACGACTGGCGGGCGTGGTTCCGGCTCGGCCTGGCGTACGACGCCTGCGGCGATCGCCGACGGGCCCGCCAAGCCCTGCGTTGGGCCATCAAGCTCCGGCGCGAGACGACCGGTTGATCACGCCGGCCCGGTTCGGGCGGGTGGTCAGAGCGCGTCGACGAACGCCGTCAGCGCGTCCTCGACCGTGCGGTGCTCGAACACGAAACCGTCGCGTTCGAGCGCCTCGGGCACGACCTGCTGGCTGGGCAGCAGCATCTCGCGCCCGGCCTCCTGCATGGCGGTCGAGATGACGACCTCGGGCACGCCCAGCAGGTAGGGGCGGTGCAGGTCGGCGGCCAGGGTCCGCGTGATCAGGTCGCTCGTCGCCGGCGTGGGGCCGACCAGGTTCACGGGGCCCGAGACGGACGACGTGAGCAGGTGCACGATCGCGGCGGCCTCGTCGTGCAGGCTGATCCAGGGCCAGAACTGGTCGCCGGTGCCCAGTCGCGAGCCGAGGCCCAGCTTGGTGAGGGGCAGCAGGGGCTTGAGCGCGCCTCCTCCGGGGCCGATCACGATGCCGGTCCGCAGCGTCACGACGCGCGTGGCCTCGGGGGCCTTCTCGGCGGCGGCCTCCCAGGCGACGACGACGTCGCTGAGGAATCCCTCACCCCGGCCGCTCGACTCGGTCAGTCGTTCGCCCGGGCGGTCGCCGTAGACGCCGACGGCCGAGCCGCTGAGGAACGTCGCGGGCGGTGTCGAGGCCGCCGCCATGCCGTCGACGAGCGTCGACGTCGCGGCGAGGCGCGACTCGAGGATGTCGCGCTTGTACCCGGCCGTCCAGGGCAGACGACCCAAGGAGGCGCCGGCCAGGTTCACGACGGCGTCCGCGCGGGCGATCAGGTCGTGGTCGACGATGCCGGCACTCGGCACCCAGGTGTACTCGTCCTCGGCTCGGGGTTCGTGACGCACCAACGAGAGCGGACGGTGGCCTGCCTCGCGCAGCTGGCGGGTGAGTTCGGTGCCGATCATGCCGCTGGCGCCGGAGATCAGGACGGTGAGTGCGTCGGTCATGGGGACACCGTATTCCGGCCCGCTGGGGGAGCGTCCGCCGGCGGCCACGGTGCTTCCCGGCGGGGGCGCCCTGCGAGGTAGAGTCGACGCCGTGCCCGAGACCGAAGCCACCCCCGCCGTGCCCTCCGCCAAGACCCCCGAGTTCCGCTCCGACGTCACCGTCGAGTTGGTCCGCTCGAGCGCCCACGACTCCGACGTGCTGTTCGCGGCCCGGGTCTCCACCATGGGCGAGCTGACCCTCGACGGCGCCCAGGCGTCGGCCGACGGTGCCCAGGCGACCAAGGGTGCCGGTCTCATCAACTACCTGATGCGCGATCGCCACGGCTCGCCGTTCGAGCACAACTCGATGACCTTCTACGTGCAGGCGCCGATCTTCGTGTTCCGCGAGTTCATGCGTCACCGCATGGCGAGCTACAACGAAGAGAGCGGTCGTTACCGCGAGCTCAACCCCGTCTTCTACGTGCCCGCCCCCACCCGCAACCTGCAGCAGGTCGGCAAGCCCGGCGCGTACGACTTCCTGCCCGGCACGCCCGAGCAGTCCGCCCTGGTCGACGAGGCCACCCGCGCCGCGTCGGTCCAGGCGTTCGAGGCGTACCAGCGCATGCTCGACGCCGGCATCGCCCGTGAGGTCGCGCGCATCGTGCTGCCGTTGAACATCTACTCGTCGATGTACGTGACCGTGAACGCCCGGTCCCTGATGAACTTCCTGAGCCTCCGGACCAAACGCGAGGGCACCCACTTCCCCTCCTTCCCGCAGCGTGAGATCGAGATGTGCGCCGAGAAGATGGAAGACCTCTGGGCCGAGCTCATGCCCCTCACCTACGCGGCATTCGGGGCGAACGGGCGCGTCGCCCCCTGACGGCGGTCCTCGCCGACGCGACCCGCGCCTCCTGACCGGGGCGTCGGACGCGGCGCGGGGAGGTCGGGCCCGACGCGAGACAGTACGCTGGAGGGCGTGTCGAACATCAGCAACCCCTTCGGTCAGGTCCTCGTCGCCCTCGTGACGCCGTTCACCGCTGACGGCGAGGTCGACTGGCCGGCCGTCGAGAAGCACATCGACGACTGCATCACCGCGGGGGCCGACGGCATCGTCGTCACCGGCACCACGGGCGAGACCAGCACCCTGACCGACCCCGAGAAGCTCCGTCTCGTCGAGGTGGGCAAGTCGGTGGCCGCCGGCCGGGCCAAGATCATCACGGGTGGCGGGTCCAACGAGACCGCGCACGCCATCCAGCTCTACAAGGCCAGCGAGAAGGCCGGCGCCGACGGCGTCATGATCGTCACCCCCTACTACAACAAGCCCACGCAGGCCGGTGTGCTGACGCACTTCCGCATGATCGCCGATGCGACCGACCTGCCGGTCATCCTGTACGACATCCCCGGCCGCACCGGCATCCCGATCAAGTACGAGACCCTGCTCCGGGCCGCCAAGCACCCCAACATCGTCGCGGTGAAGGACGCCAAGGGCGACTTCGCCGAGGTCAGTCGTGTCCTCAACCAGACCGACCTGCTCTACTTCTCGGGCGACGACGCGAACGTGCTGCCGCACCTGGCCATCGGCGCCTCGGGCCTCATCGGCGTCACCGCGAACATCGCTGCAGCCCCGTACCGCACCATCGTCGACGCCGTGAACGCCGGCGACCTGCACACGGCGACCGAGGCGCACCAGATGCTCGAACCCCTCGTCCGCGCCGTCATGACCCACGTGCCCGGCACCGTCGCGGCGAAGTACATCCTGCACGGCCTCGGTCGCATCTCGAGCCCCCGGGTGCGCCTGCCCCTGGTCGGCCCGGAAGACAGCGAGGCCGCTCTCATCGAAGACGAACTGTCGCACGTCGGGTCCATCCCCGGCCTCGACCTCAGCCGCTTCCGGCCCGACCGCAACGCGGCGGCCGGCGGTGCGCTGCCCAAGGTGCACGGCACCACGCGCTGACCTCCTGATCCCCGCCGACGACGACGTCGGCCGCACACCTCCCGCACACCGGGGCACGAGCCCCACACCAATCGAAGGAACAGATGCCCACGACAATCCACGCTCCCCGAGAACTCGCCAAGGGCACGCTCCGCGTGATCCCCGTCGGCGGTCTCGGCGAGATCGGCCGCAACATGACGGTCTACGAGATCGACGGCAAGCTGCTGATCGTCGACTGCGGCGTGCTCTTCCCCGAAGAGCACCAGCCCGGAGTCGACCTGATCCTTCCCGACTTCTCGCCCATCCGCGATCGCCTCGACGACATCCTGGCCGTCGTGCTCACGCACGGGCACGAGGACCACATCGGTGCCGTGCCCTACCTGCTGCGCCTCCGCAAGGACATCCCGCTCATCGGCTCGCAGCTGACGCTCGCGCTGATCGAGGCGAAGCTCAAAGAGCACCGCATCACGCCGTACACCCTCGCCGTCAAAGAGGGCGGGCGTGAGTCGCTCGGGCCGTACGACCTCGAGTTCATCGCGGTCAACCACTCGATCCCGGACGCCCTCGCGGTCGCCATCCGCACCTCGGCGGGCACCGTGCTCCACACCGGCGACTTCAAGATGGACCAGCTGCCGCTCGACGACCGCATCACCGACCTGCGGGCGTTCGCCCGCCTCGGTGAAGAGGGCGTCGACCTGTTCCTGCCCGACTCGACGAACGCCGACGTGCCCGGGTTCACCGCGCTCGAGCGGGACATCGGGCCCGTGCTCGACGACGTGATCCGCCGGGCTCCCCGCCGCGTGGTCGTCGCGAGCTTCTCGAGCCACGTGCACCGCGTCCAGCAGGTGCTCGACGCGGCCCACGCCAACGGCCGCCGTGTCGCCTTCATGGGGCGCTCGATGGTGCGCAACATGGGCATCGCCGCCGACCTGGGCTACCTCAAGGTGCCGGACGGCGTCCTGATCGACGCCAAGAAGGCGAAGGACCTTCCCGACGACCGCATCGTCTACATGAGCACCGGGTCGCAGGGCGAGCCGATGGCCGTCCTCGCCCGCATGGCGAACCTCGAGCACCAGATCGAGATCGGCGCGGACGACACGATCATCCTCGCGTCGAGCCTGATCCCCGGCAACGAGAACGCGGTCTACCGCGTCATCGACGGCCTCACGAAGCTCGGGGCCAAGGTCGTCCACAAGGGCAACGCCAAGGTGCACGTCTCGGGGCACGCCTCCGCCGGCGAGCTGCTGTACTGCTACAACATCCTGCGACCGAAGAACGTCATGCCGGTCCACGGCGAGCACCGTCACCTCTACGCCAACGCGGCGCTGGCGGTCCGGACCGGTGTGCCGCAGAAGAACACCATCCTCGGCGAGGACGGCATCGTCGTCGACCTGCGCGACGGCGTCGCCGAGGTCGTCGGCCAGCTCGACATCGGCTACGTCTACGTCGACGGCTCGACCGTCGGTGAGATCACCGACGCCGATCTGAAGGACCGCCGCATCCTGAGCGAAGAAGGCTTCATCTCGGTCTTCATCGCCATGGACGCGTCGACGGGCCGTGTCGTCGTCGGGCCCGAGATCCAGTCGCGCGGCTTCGCCGAAGACGAACGGGTGTTCGACGACGTCAAGCCGAAGATCATCGCAGCCCTCACCGAGGCCGCCGAGAACGGCACACGAGACACGCACGCCTTCAGCCAGGTCGTGCGTCGCACGGTCGGCCGGTGGGTGAACACGCAGCACCGTCGTCGTCCGATGATCGTGCCGGTGGTCATCAGCGCCTGAACGACTCGTTGACGACGACGGCCCGCGGGGGAGAACCCGCGGGCCGTCGTCGTCCCCGGGACCGACCGCGGGCCTCCTTGATCCCCGGGGAGGAGATCTCAGGCGTCCGGTCATCCTCCGGGGTGAGGCGGGGACGCTCCTGGCCTCGCTACGGTGACGTCTGACACGTCAGTACATCGACCGGGGGTAGCCGTGCGCATCGCCAAAGTCTGGGTCTTCCCGATCCTGCGCATCCTGATCTTCGTCGCCATCGCGGCGGCACTCGTCAAGCTCGCGTTCTTCGCGGCCCCGGCCGCCGGTGACGACACCGTCGCCGTCCCGACCGGCGAGCTCGTCGAGCCGCAGATCGCGGTGGCCGTCGGCACGATCACCAACGACGTGGCCGTCGACGCGACCGTGGTCGCCGACCCGGCGGCTCCCGTGCCCGCGACGCTCGCGGGCACGGTCACCGGAGTCGACGTCGTCAAGGGGCAGGCGGTCGCCGCGGGCGACCGGCTCGCGACACTCCGGTCCGAGACGCCGCAAGAGCCCCTCGTGGCCGCCGACGGCACCGTGACCGAGCGCAAGCCGATCGTCAAGACGGCCGTCATCACGGCACCCGTGGCCGGGACGATCACGTCGGTCGCCGTGATCAAGGACCAGACGGTCGTCGTGGGTGACGCGGTCGCGCAGGTCGCGCCTCCCACGTTCCACGTGACGGGATCACTCGCCGCGGACCAGCTGTACCGTCTCGTCAGTCGGCCGGCCGAGGGGTCCGTCGCCATCACCGGGGGGCCGGCGCCGTTCCCGTGCACGGCGCTCACCGTCGGAGGGAGCACCTCGTCGTCCGCGGGGCCGGACGACGGCGGGGAGGCCGGTGCGCCGACGGGGGACTCGTCGGGCCAGAGCGTCTCCTGCGTCGTGCCGGGCGACGTCACCGTGTTCAGCGGACTCGCCGCCAGGCTGACCATCCCTGCCGGTGTCGCCACCGACGTCCTGACCGTGCCCCTCACGGCTGTGGAGGGCGCGGCGGGCAAGGGCGTCGTCTCGGTCGTCGGAGCGGACGGCTCCACCGAGAAGCGCGACATCACGCTCGGCATCAACGACGGCACGATCGTCGAGGTCACCGGCGGCCTGGCCGAGGGCGACCTGGTGCTCGAGTTCGTCCCGGGCGCCGCTGCGGCGCCGCAGGGTGACTGCGTCGACCCCGCCACGGGCGCGGACCTCTGCAGCTGATGGCCCTGATCAGGCTCGAGGCGGTCACCAAGACGGTGCCGCTCGCCGACGACCGGACACTGGACATCCTGACGGGCGTCGACCTCGAGGTGGACGCGGGCGAGCACGTCAGCATCGTGGGGCGTTCGGGGTCGGGCAAGTCGACGTTGCTCAACATCCTCGGTCTCATCGACGAGCCCACCACGGGGACGCACTGGTTCGACGACGTCGACGTGCGCGCGATCCGGCGCGGTCGGCGCGATCGGCTGAGGGGCGCCCAGGTCGGGTTCATCTTCCAGCAGTTCAACCTGCTGCAAGGGCGCACGGCACTCGAGAACGTCATGACCCCGCTGCTCTACTCGTCGGGTGCCGAGTTCTGGCGTCGGCGGTCCATCGCGGGCGAGATGCTGGAGCGCGTGGGTCTCGGTCACCGGGCCGACTCCATGCCCCATCGCCTGTCGGGCGGCGAACAGCAGCGCGTGGCGATCGCCCGCTCGCTCGTCCGCCGGCCGCGCGTCATCCTCGCCGACGAACCGACCGGTGCGCTCGACGTCGAGACGGGCGCGGGGGTGATGACGCTGCTCGACGGCATCGCGACCGAGAACGAGGCGGCCCTGGTGACGATCACCCACGATCTCGCGGTCGCCGCGCGCGCCTCGAGGCATTACCAGCTCGACGAGGGTGTCCTCTCGGCATCGGCCGACGGAGCTCTCCGGACACCGACGCCGACGTCGTCGCCTGTCGCGTCGACGTCGTCCCCCCGCGACGAGGTCGACGCGTGAGGCGTGTGGTGGCCGACGTGGTGGGGGCCTTCGCCGAGGCCTGGGCCGAACTGCGCGTCAACAAGCTCCGCGTGCTGCTCAGCCTGATCGGGGTGGCCGTCGCCGTCGCGGCCCTGACCGGCGTGGTCGCCCTCGGCGGGCTCGCCGAGCAGTCCTCCCGCGAGAACGCCGAGCGGTTCGGTGGCCGTCCCGCGAACTACTACGTCAACGCCTATTCCGACGGCGCCACGTCGCCGAGCACCGAGGCGATCGCGGACGCCTTCGCCACGACGACGGCACGCTACGGGATCGAGCAGACCAGCCGCGTCGTGTACGGCAATCGAGCCGTCCAGCTGCCGGACGGGGTGACCGAGGTCGGGGCCGTCACGGTCGACGTCCCCTACGGCGAGATGCACCGGGTCGTCATGACGGAGGGGTCGTGGTTCACGGACGGGGACGCGTCACGTCTCGCGCCGCCCGTCATCGTCAACGAGGTGCTCTGGCGGCAGCTCGGCTCCCCGCCGTTGTCGTCGCATCCGACCTTGCTGGTCCGGGGGTCGGACTCGGCGACGCTCGTCGTCACCGGAGTCTCGGCGGCGACCGAGTACGACGGCCCGCAGATGTACCTGCTGCCGATCACCGACTACGACCTCGCCCTGGCGAGCTACGGCGCCGAGACCCCGCAGTACGAGATGTGGCTGCCGCCCGAGACCAGCGATGCCCTGAGCGCTCAGGTGGCGTCCGACATGGGGGCGAGCCTCGGCGACGACGTGCAGGTCGACGTGTCGCGACAGGACTACGCCGCCGGCGGCGACGCCGACCCCTTCGGTCCCATCAAGCTGATCATCACGGGGGTCGGCGTGCTGGTGTTGCTCCTCGGCGGTCTCGGCCTCGTCAACATCGCGCTCGTGACGGTCCGTCAGCGCATCCGCGAGATCGGCGTGCGTCGGTCCTTCGGGGCCACGGCTCCCCGGGTCTTCTTCTCGGTCATGCTCGAGAGCGTCGTCGGCACGGTCGTGGCGGGCGCCGCGGGCGTCATGGTGGCCGTCCTCGTCGTCGAGAACCCGACGGTGCAGGGTTACATCGCCCAGGGCGCCGTCAGCGACCTCCCCCCGTTCCCCGTCGAGGCGGCGCTGATCGGCCTGGCATCGGCAACGGCCATCGGGGCGGTGGCCGGTCTGCTGCCGGCTCTCGTGGCGATCCGTGTCAAAGTGATCGACGCCATCCGCTACTGACACACACCGGAGCACCTGCGGCCGCTGTCGGTGCTGAGAGGTACCTTGGAGCCCATGGCCACGCCCACCAAGTCGACCGCGCGCGCGCGCTCGTCGTCGCGAGCGTCGCAGACCTCCGGCGCCACGAAGGCGACCAAGAAGCTGCCCGCACCCCGCCAGCCCGACCCGGTCCGCGAGGGTCCGGGGCCGTTCGTCGCGGCATGGATGGGGCTCGCACACCTGACCGGCGGCGCGTTCCGGCTCCTGGGCAAGGAGTCCTTGGCGAAAGACGAGCGACGGGACGGCGTGCCGTTCCTGCTCGTCCTGCTCGCGATCGCCGGGGCGGTCGTCGAGTGGCTGAACCCGACCAGCCCCGTCGCGATCGGATTCGACGCCTACACGTTCGGCGGGCTCGTGGGACGCGTCGCCTACGCCCTGCCGGTCATCATGGTCCTCTTCGCGGGCTGGCTCTTCCGTCACCCGGCATCCGTTCACGACAACACGCGCATCGGCATCGGACTCGGCCTCTCGATCGTCTCGATCAGTGCGCTGTGCCACATCTTCGGCGGGCAGCCCGAAGCCGCAGCAGGGCTCCGCGCCCTCGCCACGGGTGGTGGCGTGCTGGGCTGGGTCGTCGCCTCCTGGCTCGTGGCCCTCGCCACCGAATGGGTCGCGGTCCCTCTGGTGGTCGTCCTGCTGGCGTTCTCGCTGCTGATCATCACCAAGACCCCGCCGAACCGCATCCACCGTCGGCTCGGCGAGCTCTACTCCTACCTCTTCGGTGAGACGACCTCGGCGGCAGCCGGGGCCGACGGTGATCCCGACCTCGTCGACCTGGCCGAGTCCGAGTCGCTGCCCTGGTGGCGGCGGAACAAGGATCAGCGCGAGGACGACCCCGCGTACGACACCCCGCTGGTGAAACCGGACGAGTCCTCCTCCACCGACACGCTCGGGCGCCGTCGACGGAAGAAGCCCGTCTTCGAGCCGGGCGTGGACGACGGGGGCAGTGCTGCCGCGGCGGGTGCGGCAGGGGCCGCCGCGCCGACGACGGCTCCGACCGACGTCTTCTCCGCCGACCTCCTCGGCGATCTCGATCGGGCAGAGGACGCCGTCCGTGCCCAGGGGTTCGACGTCCCGTCCGTTCAGCCCACCGCGGCGACCACGGTGCTCCCGGTCGTTCCGTCCGAGCCCGTCGGCGAGAGCGACGCAGCGGCCGACTTCCTGGCGGTCGACCCCGACGAGGCTGCACCGCCCTCTCTCGACGAGGTCGACGACGGTGCCGAGAGCGCCCCGTATCGTCTCCCGGCCGCCTCGAGTCTGTCGGTGGGCGAGCCCGCGAAGGCGCGCAGCGAGGCGAACGACGCGATCGTGGCCGCCATCAGCCAGGTGCTCGACCAGTTCAACGTCGACGCCAAGGTGACCGGCCTCAAGCGCGGTCCGACCGTCACGCGTTACGAGATCGAACTCGGCCCCGGCGTCAAGGTCGAGCGGGTCACCGCCCTGACCAAGAACCTCGCCTACGCGGTGGCCTCCAACGAGGTACGCATCCTGTCCCCGATCCCCGGCAAGAGCGCGATCGGCGTCGAGATCCCCAACACCGACAAAGAGATCGTCGCCCTCGGCGACGTCCTGCGGTCCTCAGCGGCGAGCAAGAGCGTCCACCCGCTGACCATCGGCGTCGGCAAGGACGTCGAGGGCGGCTACGTCGTGGCCAACCTGGCCAAGATGCCGCACCTCCTCGTGGCCGGCGCCACCGGGTCGGGCAAGTCCAGCTTCATCAACTCGATGATCACCTCGTTGTTGATGCGCGCGAAGCCGACCGACGTCCGCATGGTGCTGATCGACCCCAAGCGGGTCGAGCTCTCGATCTACGCCGGCGTGCCGCACCTGATCACGCCCATCATCACGAACCCCAAGAAGGCCGCCGAGGCCTTGCAATGGGTCGTCAAAGAGATGGACATGAGGTACGACGACCTCGCCAGCTTCGGCTTCCGACACATCGACGACTTCAACCGTGCCGTCGTCGGCGGCGAGATCGTCCTCCCCGCCGGCAGTCAGCGCAAGCTCAAGCCGTACCCCTACCTCCTCGTGGTCGTCGACGAGCTGGCCGACCTCATGATGGTGGCTCCGCGCGACGTCGAGGACAGCATCGTCCGCATCACCCAGCTCGCCCGTGCCTCCGGAATCCACCTGGTCCTCGCCACGCAACGCCCCTCGGTCGACGTCGTGACCGGACTCATCAAGGCGAACGTCCCCTCCCGGTTCGCGTTCGCCGTCTCGAGCGTCACCGACTCGCGGGTGATCCTCGACCAGCCCGGGGCCGACAAGCTCATCGGTCAGGGCGACGGGCTGTTCCTCCCCATGGGTGCCTCCAAGGCCATGCGCGTCCAGGGCGCGTGGGTGCAAGAGAACGAGATCGCCCAGGTCGTGGCCCACGTCACCCGCCAGGCGCGTCCCGACTATCGCCCCGACGTCGCCGCGGTGGTCGAGAAGCGCGAGATCGACGGTGACATCGGTGACGATCTCGAGCTGCTCCTCGCGGCGGCCGAGCTCGTGGTCAGCACACAGTTCGGTTCGACGTCGATGCTCCAACGGAAGCTGCGCGTCGGGTTCGCCAAGGCCGGCCGCCTCATGGACCTCATGGAATCGCGCGACATCGTCGGTCCGTCCGAAGGGTCGAAGGCTCGCGACGTGCTCGTCACGACCGAGCAGCTCCCCGGCGTGCTCGCGAAGCTGCGCGGCGGTGACGCGGCCCCCGAGACCGGCGCCGGTCGCACCTCCTCGGGTTCGGCCTCCGCCTCGCGGGGCGACGCCGGAGACTACGACGGCGACCCGGTCGAGGCCATGACCCGTGGGTACGCGGAAGACGACGACGCCGGAAGCGAAGACGCCTGGCACCTGACGGGCAGGGAGTAGACCATGAGCCACGACGACGCCGCCGCCCGCCCGCCCGCCCCGCGTTCGGCCTTCTCGTTCCGCGGACGGGTGGCCTCGAAAGGGCCCGGGCCGGCCAGCACCGCCAACATCGCGAACGTCATCACGGTCGTCCGCATCCTCATGGCCCCGTTGTTCATCGCCTGGTTGCTGATCGACGACGGGGCGGATGGTTCGCTCCGTGTCTGGGCTGCTGTGTTGTTCGTCGTGGCGATCCTGACCGACAGCCTCGACGGCATGCTGGCCCGTGGCCTCGACCTCGTGACCGACTTCGGCAAGATCGTCGATCCGATAGCCGACAAGGTGTTGATCGGCGGAGCGCTCGTCTCGCTCACGATCCTGGGCGAGCTGCCGTGGTGGGTCACCGCTCTCATCCTCGTCCGCGAGGTCGGCATCACCGTCTACCGTTTCGCCGTGCTGCGTGATCGTGTGATCCCGGCGTCCCGCGGCGGCAAGGTCAAGACGGTGCTGCAAGCGGCCGCGGTCACCCTGGCACTCTTCCCCCTCTGGAACGTCGTCGGCGAAGGCATGCACTGGGTCAACGGCGTGCTGATGACCGCGGCAACGGTCGCCACCCTCGTCTCCGGGGCGGACTACATGCGCGTCGCGATGAGGCACGGGCGGGCCGCCGCGTGACCACGGCTGCCGACCTCGTGGCCGAGTTGACGAGCAGGGGTCTCACGGTCGCCGTCGCCGAGTCCCTGACCGGCGGCGCCCTGGTCGCCGAACTCGTGTCCGTCCCCGGGGCCTCGGCCGTCGTCCTGGGAGGGGTGGTCGCTTACCAGACGGAGCTCAAGCACACGCTGCTCGGCGTCGATGCAGGACTGCTCGCACGACACGGGCCGGTGCATCCCGACGTGGCCGCGTCCATGGCCGTCGGGGTACGGGACCGGCTGACGACGGGCGGCCACCCGGCCGACATCGGTCTCGCGACCACCGGCGTCGCCGGCCCCGACCCCCAGGGCGGACACGCACCCGGAACGGTCTTCGTCGGTCTGGCGGTACCCGGTGACGTCCGCGTCGCCGAGCTCACGCTCGCGGGCGACCGGCAGGCCATCCGAAACGCCACGGTCTCCGAATCCCTCACAGCACTCGATCGATGGCTGGTCGAGACGAGGGAATAGCCGGCGTTTCGGTCTCGTTACATCTCTCGAGTTCACAACAGGTGCACAGTCCCCGATGGCTACAGTCGTGGTCAGTCGGTCCGAGCACCATCCGCCGTCCCCCATCTGCAACCATCCCGTCAGATGGGTCGTCCCCGAAGGAGGGTCCCATGGTCCTGGTACGTCAAGAAATCGGCGACGTCCTTCGCGACTTCCGTCTGCAGAAGGGTCGCACGCTCCGTCAGGTCGCGAGCAAGGCCAGCGTCGCCCTCGGCTACCTCAGCGAGGTCGAGCGGGGTCAGAAAGAAGCGAGTTCCGAGATCCTCGCGTCCGTCGCGGACGCCCTCGAGACGCCCATCTCGGTCATCATGCGCGAGGTCGGTGACCGCATGGCCGTCATCGAGGGGCTGAACCCGATCCCCGACACGCTTCCGGACGACCTCGTCGCCGAGTTCGACTCCGACCTCGCGGTCCGCTGACCGTCCTTCGTCGCCACGAACGCCCCCGGCTCCCGCCGGGGGCGTTCGTCGTCCGGGGTACCCTCGTCTGATGCGCAAGAGCGAGTTCGCCCGGGCCGTCGAGGACGAGTTCGGAGAAGCCTACGGTCGGGTGGTCACCCGGGATCTCGTGATCCAGTCGCTCGGTGACAGGACCGCCGACCAGGCGATCGCGCAAGGCGAGTCACCCCGCGACGTGTGGCTCGCCCTCTGCGACGCCGAGGGCGTCCCCGTGGGCCGTCGCCACGGTGTGGGGTTGCCCGAACCGACGGACTGAGGCGCAGCCCGGTCGGGCGTGTGTTCGACACGCCGAGGCCGATGGGTCGAACACCTGTTCGGACGGGTGGTAGCGTCCTCCACAAGGACGTGGACGAGCGAGTTCTACACGTCGGGCCCCCACCGCCACTGCGATGTCGGAGGTGGCCCGTAGCGTTTCTCGCATCGACGTCCCGCGTCACCGGCACTTGCCGGCGACACCAGCCTTGTCGTAGCGACGACGACCTTGCACCACCGGTCGGCGTCGACGCGACAGCCTACAGGCGCACGGACGACCACCACGAAGGAGAACGACATGCCCTCAGTTGAAAACCGCGAGAAAGCACTCGAGACGGCTCTCGCCCAGATCGACCGCCAGTTCGGCAAGGGCGCCGTCATGCGCCTCGGCAGCGACGAGCGTGCTCCCGTGGCGGTGATCCCCACCGGCTCGATCGCCCTCGACGTCGCTCTCGGCATCGGTGGCATCCCTCGTGGCCGCATCGTCGAGATCTACGGTCCCGAGTCGTCCGGTAAGACGACCCTGACCCTGCACGCCATCGCGAATGCCCAACGCAACGGCGGCATCGCTGCGTTCATCGACGCCGAGCACGCTCTCGACCCCGAGTACGCCAAGAAGCTCGGCGTCGACATCGACGCGCTGCTGGTCTCGCAGCCCGACACGGGTGAGCAGGCTCTCGAGATCGCCGACATGCTCGTCCGTTCGGGGTCGATCGACCTCGTCGTCATCGACTCGGTCGCCGCGCTCGTGCCGCGTGCCGAGATCGAGGGTGAGATGGGCGACTCGCACGTCGGTCTGCAGGCTCGACTCATGTCACAGGCATTGCGCAAGTTGACCGGTGGGCTCAGCCAGACCGGCACCACGATGATCTTCATCAACCAGCTGCGCGAGAAGATCGGTGTCTTCTTCGGCAGCCCCGAGACGACGGCCGGCGGAAAGGCGCTCAAGTTCTACGCGTCCGTGCGTCTCGACATCCGCCGCATCGAGACGTTGAAGGACGGTACCGACGCGGTCGGCAACCGCACCCGCGTCAAGGTCGTCAAGAACAAGATGGCTCCGCCCTTCAAGCAGGCCGAGTTCGACATCCTCTACGGTGTGGGCATCTCGCGCGAGGGCAGCCTCATCGACTTCGGTGTCGAGCACGGCATCGTCCGCAAGTCGGGTGCCTGGTACACGTACGAAGGCGACCAGCTCGGTCAGGGCAAAGAGAACTCGCGCAACTTCCTCATCAAGAACGCCGCCATCGCTCAAGAGATCGAGCAGAAGATCCTCGCCAAGCTCGGAGTCGGTGGTGCCAAGCCCGTCGAAGCGCCCGTCGAGTCGATCGAGGCCAAGATCGCCGCTCGCAAGGGCGCATGACCACGCGCGACGACGACGCCACGGGGGCGGGTCCCGCTGTCGACGGCGTCGACAGCGGGCGGCTCGCGCCGGTCACGCCCCTCTTCGGTGTTGCGACCGGATCGTCGACGTCCGGCGAGAGGGTCGCTCCAGCGGCTTCGGACGCTCCGTCCCACGATTCCGAAGCCGTCCTGACGGCCATCAGCGCCCACTGGGTCGGCGACGCGTCCCCGCTGGCCTCGGAGGCCGACCACCCGTCCGCGCGAGGTTCTCGAGCGGGCGCGGCCGGTCGGCCCAAGGCCACCGGGTTCGACGATCAGCCCGACGACGGGCCGGAGGACCTCGAAGCGCAGAAGCGACGGGCGGAGAACGTCAGCCTGCACGCCCTCTCGCGCCGTGGTGTGTCTTCTCACGAGATGGAGAAGCTGCTTCTCTCGCGTGACCTCGACGAATCGGTCGTCGCCGACGAGATCGCTCGGCTCGAGCGGGTGGGCCTGCTCGACGACAGCGAACTGGCCGCGACCCTGGTCCGGTCGAAGCAAGAGCGCAAGGGGCTGGGCCGCGGGGCCGTCACGTCCGAACTCCGCGCCCGTGGAATCGATCCGTCGATCATCGACGAGGCGCTGTCCGACACGGACGACGACGAAGAGCAAGAACGTGCCGACGAATGGGCTCGCAAACGGGCCGGTTCGTTGCGCGGGCTCGACCGCGAGACGGCGGAGCGTCGTCTCAACGGGTACCTGATGCGCCGCGGGTACCGCTCCGAGGTCGTGCGTCGTGCCATCGAGAAGGCCCTGCCTCGGGGTGGCAGCGGTCGGGGCGGCGTCCGCTTCGAGTGATCCGCTCGGGGGTGGCGGCGATCTACACTGAGTCACCATGACGACGGTCGCCACCACCAGCATCCCCTCGCCCGTCGACGGCCCGGCCCGCACGTACGAGGTCCGTACCTTCGGGTGCCAGATGAACGTGCACGATTCGGAGCGGTTGAGTGGTTCACTCGAGGCGGCCGGCTACGTGGCCGCCGACGGAGCCGAGGCCGACATCGTCGTCATCAACACCTGCGCAGTACGCGAGAACGCCGACAAGAAGCTCTACGGGACCCTGGGGACCCTCGCCGGCCTGAAGAAGAAGCACGAAGGCATGCAGATCGCCGTCGGCGGGTGCCTGGCCCAGAAAGACAAGGACGTCATCCTCGACAGGGCGCCGTGGGTCGACGTCGTCTTCGGTACGCACAACATGGGTGCCCTGCCCACGCTGCTCGAACGCGCGCGGCACAACGACGAGGCCCAGCTCGAGATCCTCGAAGCGCTCGACGTCTTCCCTTCGACCTTGCCGACCAAGCGCGAGTCCACGCACAGCGGCTGGGTCTCGATCTCGGTCGGCTGCAACAACACCTGCACCTTCTGCATCGTCCCTTCGCTCCGAGGCAAGGAGAAGGACCGCCGCCCCGGCGACATCCTCGCCGAGGTCGGGGCGCTCGTCGACGACGGGGCCGTCGAGGTGACGCTGCTCGGGCAGAACGTGAACTCGTACGGTGTCGAGTTCGGCGATCGACTCGCCTTCGGCAAGTTGCTGCGGGCCGTCGGCGCGATCCCCGGGCTCGAGCGGGTGCGCTTCACCAGCCCGCACCCGGCGTCCTTCACCGACGACGTCATCGCCGCCATGGCCGAGACGCCCGCTGTGATGCCCCAGTTGCACATGCCCCTGCAATCGGGGTCCGACCGGGTGTTGCGGGCCATGCGACGCAGCTACCGCAGCGAGAAGTTCCTCGGCATCATCGATCGTGTGCGCGCGGCCATGCCCGACGCCGCGATCAGCACCGACATCATCGTCGGGTTCCCCGGCGAGACCGAGGACGACTTCGCCGAGACCCTCCGGGTCGTCGAGCGATCCCGGTTCGCCTCGGCGTTCACGTTCCAGTACTCGGTGCGCCCCGGGACGCCCGCGGGCGAGATGGCCGACCAGATCCCGAAGGCCGTCGTCCAAGAACGGTTCGAGCGGTTGACGGCGGTTCAGGATCGCATCTCCGCCGAAGAGAACCGTCGCCAGGTCGGGCGTCCCGTCGAGGTCCTCGTGGCCACCGGCGAGGGGCGGAAGGACGCCTCCACCCACCGTCTCTCGGGTCGCGCCGAAGACAGCCGTCTCGTCCACTTCGAGGTGCCGACGGGTGCTGCCGTTCCGCGACCCGGCGACGTCGTCAGCGTGAGGATCACCGACGCCGCGCCGTTCTACCTGCTCGCCGATGCGGTCGAGGGGCCCGAATCCCTCTACGAGGTCCGTCGCACGCGGGCGGGCGATGCCTGGGACGCCGCGCAGGCCGCCTCGTGCGGGGTGCCGTCCGGGGGTGACGCGACCCGCCCCTCCTCGGCTCGGCCGGCGAGGGTGAGCCTCGGTCTGCCCACGCTGCGGGTGGCGACGACGCCGATCTACAGCACGACCGACGACCTCCGCTGACGTGCTGGTCGCGATCGTCGGGGCGACCGGCACGGGGAAGTCCGCCTTCTCGCTGGACCTCGCCGAGGCACTGTCCGCCCGGGGCGAGACGGTCGAGATCGTCAACGCGGACGCCATGCAGCTCTACCGGGGCATGGACGTCGGCACGGCCAAACTGCCGGTCGCCGAACGGCGAGGCTTCGCGCATCATCTCCTCGACGTCCTCGACGTCACCGACGAGGCGAGCGTCGAGTGGTATCAACGCGAAGCCAGGGACCTCATCGACGGCATCGTCGCGCGAGGGGCGGTGCCGGTCCTCGTCGGCGGGTCCGGGCTCTACGTCTCGAGCGTGTTGTTCGACTTCCGGTTCCCCGGCACCGATCCTGCGATCCGGAGTCGCTACGAAGCGATCGCCGACGAGCGGGGAGCAGGGGCGCTGTACGACTTGTTGAGAGAGCGCGATCCGGCGTCCGCCACGTCGATCGGGCCATCCAACGCCAGGCGTCTCGTCCGGGCGCTCGAGGTCGGGGACCTCACCGGACGTCCCCTCTCGGGAACGCTGCCCGAGAAGTCGTCACCGTGGCGGCCGTCGAGCGTCTTCGGCGTGGCCGAGGAGCGCCCCGTGCTCGTCGAACGTCTCGACCGACGCGTCGACCAGATGTGGCGAGACGGTCTCGTCGACGAGGTACGGGGTCTGCTTCCCCTCGGGCTCGAGCGAGGGGTCACGGCGAGCCGGGCGATCGGTTACGCGCAGGCCGTCGCCCAGATCCGGGGTGAGCTCGGCGAGGGGGACGCCATCGATGCCACGGCGGCCCTCACCCGTCGCTACGCCCGCCGCCAGGCGAGCTGGTTCCGCCGGTACGACGACGTCGAGTGGTCCCGCTCGGGCGACGCCCAGGCGGTCGACCGGGCCGTGGCTAGAATCCTGGGGTGACCACCACGCTGCAGTTCACCAAGGGGCACGGCACGGGCAACGACTTCGTCTTGTTCACCGATCCCGATGCGGGCACCGACCTGAGCCCCGCCATGATCCGGGCCCTGGCGGACCGGAGGTTCGGGGTGGGCGGGGACGGGGTCATCCGTGCGGTCCGCACGGCGGCGTTGTCCACCGAGGCGGGCCTGCTCGAGACCGAGCCGCGCGCCGAGTGGTTCATGGACTACCACAACGCCGACGGCAGCCCGGCCGAGATGTGCGGCAACGGCATCCGTGTCTTCGCGCGCTACCTCCTCGAGCGGGGGCTGGTCCAGCTGGGCGAGGACGACGTGCTCGTCGTCGGCACGCGGGCCGGCGCGCGTGAGGTGCGTCGTGACGGCACGGGCTTCCGCGTCGACCTGGGGCCGTGGAGGCTCGGCGACGACGATCCGGTCGTGCGGGCGCGCGAGCTGCACGCGGCGCGTCCCGGCCTGCCGATCTCGGTGGGCAACCCCCACGTGGTGGTGGCACTCGCCGGCGACGACGAACTGGACGGTCTCGACCTGACCTACGTGCCGATCGTCGACCCGGCCCCGGCCGACGGGGCGAACGTCGAGTTCGTGGTCCCGGCGGACCCGCTCGTGGTCGACGGGCTGGGTCGCATCCGCATGCGTGTCCACGAGCGCGGCAGCGGCGAGACCCTGTCGTGCGGCACCGGTGCGGCAGCGGCCGCCCTGGCGACGCGGTACTGGGCAGGAGCCTCGGCACCCGAGGCCTGGTTGGTCGAGGTTCCCGGCGGCGTCGTGGGCGTGTCGGTGAGTCATCACGCCGATGGTGAGCACGTCTCACTCAGCGGGCCGGCCGAACTGGTCTTCACCGGCGCGCTCGAACTCTGAGCCGCGCCGGGGGCGGCGTCCAGATCTCGGCGAGAAGTCCGATCAGTCGGCGTCGCTGAGTCGCTCGGCACGCAAGATCCGGTATCCCTTGCTGGTGGAGGCGCGGGTCACGTCCACGACGCCGGTCATGGTCTCGTTCATCCAGCGCTGCAGGGAGTCGGCCCCCAGGTTCTTCTGCACGACCAGCCACGCGTCCGACCCCGCGTCGAGGCGGGGGAGCCACCGTTCGAGCAGGGAGTGCAGCTCGGCCTTGCCGACCCGGATCGGCGGGTTCGACCAGATCGTCGCGAAGCGCAGATCGTCGGGAACACCGTCGGGGGTCACGGCGTTGACGTTCTCGAGGCCGACCGACCGCGCGTTCTCGCGCACGAGGTCGAGCACTCTCTCGTTCACGT
>Ga0265798_10003916_pt1 | contig 20912 bp, 10 predicted proteins | sample P3T30metagenome_FD_192430 | JGI IMG/M metagenome (GOLD analysis project Ga0265798, IMG submission 192430) | Plant litter microbial communities from East Loma Ridge, Irvine, California - P3 T30 | ecosystem: Environmental > Terrestrial > Plant litter > Unclassified | place: USA: California... | reverse complement strand
TTGCCAGCTAATCCACCATCATAATCACTTAAACTGATTGGATTATTACCCATACCAATGTAAGGTGAAAAAAACTGACCTTTAGGATCCATTGCCAACCACCGCCCATAGCGCGCATCATACATGCGTAAATCAAAAGAAGTATAACCACTCTCCGTATCCTGCGTGGCATACTGACCCTGATAACCACGGCCGTAGAGTTGCTCATCGGTACGCCGCCAACTCAACTCATCCAACCGCTGCCCGTAGGCATAGTAGTTATTTTCTTCAATAACCGGTCCAGTAGTGTACTGAATACTCAGGTCGTCAAAGTACACAGCCTGCCCCCCATCGTAGTTCTGCGTAGAAATTTCTATGTCAACGGGATAAGACTCTGTAATAGTAGCATCTAGCTGCAATTGCACCCAGTTACCTTCCGACTGAGCAGTAATATACTGTATACCATTACGCACAAACTGCCCATTGTCATGCCGCCGAATAACATACTGCAGTACTGCCTGCGGTAGATTCAGGGTGCTGACAGTTCTATTAGTTGCTGTTTTGCCCAGAGGTACGGCTATACCTACGGAGAACTGGCTTAATAGACGGGCTAAGCCTGATGTAGAATGTGCTGTTTCATTAGCTGGAGCCACTTTGTCTACCTGCTTACCAGTTGACACGAATGGCATTATGACGGGAGAAGAAGCCTTAGAGGCTGTAATCTCCCCTGTACTATTACTATAAGATGCATATACACTTAGGTGAAGTTTATCTCCGCGCTGTGCCACAATGGTCTTGGTAGGCCCCTGCTGGTTTACCAGTTTAATCGAATGGCCAGGCTGGGCTCCTGTACTAGGGTCATAGTATGTATAGGCTCCACTCCCATAGAAGTGTTCACTCGTCTTCGTATTATCATACGTATATACCGTTGGTCCAGGAAAATCTTGTTTCTCTTGCGTTTGCTGGCTGTCTTCCATGCTTAGCAGGTACGTCGTAGATGTTGGCTGCTTAAAAACGACGCGCGTGTTACCTAGCTGGTCATTTAGCTCATAGAGCTGTTCGGCTGGTGCTTGGTCGCGAGCACGTCTATTTATCCCTAAGCGAGTAGCCCCATAGATAGGCTGCTCATATAGGAAAGTAGGAGTGGTTGTGCCGTTGGTTGTCACTGCTACATAGGAAGCCAATTCGTAACCGAATATATCACGCACGAACGTTGTAGTAGTGTATGTCGAAGGGTCTAAAGGATTGGGATATACTTGTTGGACAATTCGCTTGCCATATTCATCGTACGTGTAATGTGCAATTGGTTGCTGAGAATTACTATCCTTGTAAATATCGGTGACGTGGCCCGTGGCATCGTAGGCTAAATACTTTGTCTTGGTTGGATCACTTTCCTGCTGCGTAACAATTTGCCCAATTTCATCGTAAGTATAACTCATTACAGGATTGCCTCCTACATTGATTTTGTCTAGCTTGTTAGTGCCAGATATATACTGATACCCACCATCCATAAGGGGAGTAGCATTTCCGGTACCATCCATGCGTTGCAGCCGACTGATATTGCCATTAGGGTCATAAGCAGGTGCTGCAGAAGAGGTCGGTAGGTTTTCTCCGTAGCGATTCACATTATCAGGTGCAAAGCTGTACTGCCGACCCATGGTGGGCGTCAGTAGGCCATAGGCAGCCTGCAGAAATTGTCCCTTTTCGTCATAGTTGTAACCGTACGCATTATAAGCGCTACCAGGCGTCTGCCAAGCTATGCCGCTTACCAATCCATTATAATGCGGTTTGTAGCTGCTACCCGTTGCCATGGTAGTTAATAGGCTAGGAATCGCCGCTGAGGTATAATCATTGGGATAATAGTTCAGACTTATCCCAAAGAAATCTGCATACTGTGCTGAAGCAGAAGCAACGCCATCTTTACCAGGATCCCGCAAAATATCTCCGTCATTAATGGCTTTGAGCTGACCATTAGCCGTATAGGTATAGTCAACGCCCTGTAAACCAATTCCAGTGGATATGTTAGGAGCGTATACTACCCGTTTGAGTGGCCCATGTAGGTAGTAATAGTAAGAAGCCTGTGGAATAGTTGGGGCAGAAGATGAAGGTGGGTTTGTTGGGTCATAGTTGCTCGTAGAAACAGTACTCAAGCGATTATCCGCATCGTAATTGTAATAATGGGTTAAGCGCTCTGTCGGCACACCCTTTTGGTAGCAAACAGTCTTGGTATTACCAGTTGCATCATACACGTAGTCTATTGTGCGGGCCGGTTGGCCTAACGTTTGCTGAATTTGCCACAACGTGCGGCCCTGCTCATCATAACTGAAGATTGTGTGAGCAACTTCTTGGAACGTGGTACAAGGAATGAACAATGAAGCCTTCACCGTAGCCGCTACCCGACCTGGTAGGAAGGCAGTTTCATAACCGGACGGTAGCGTGTAAGAATCAACAGGCCTGTCATAATACGTACGTACGATATCCCGTCGCTCCTGACAGCCCATGCCCCCATCATCGTACACACCATAGACGGGAGTATAGTCTAGAATAGCGACAGTGGTTTTAAAGTTAGCAAGTGCCGAGTTACCCGCTCTGCTCTCGCCTACTTCGATCACTCGGCCAATGTTGTCATAGTTTACGTATGAGAAATATCCAAGTGCCCGCTGCCGTGCGTTCTGTGAAAACCGCAGCTTCCCATCAGTGCGGTAAAAGAACTCCGTCCTACCCGCATCCGTCTCCGTCGTAGCCGTTTGACGATCTTGCTGATCGTACTCGTATGTAGTAGCGAATGTAGCTGTTAGATTAGCTGAACCGTTAGTCAGCCAGTCTTGTAGAAGCTTCTTTACGCCATTTGGAGCAATGCTCTCCACTACTTGCCCTTTTTGGTTATAAAAGCTGTAACTAATGTCCTTGAACCGGTTTGTATACACCAGCCTGATGGCACCTTTCTTAATCCGTACCTGATAGCAGCCTGGAGCAAGCGGCGAAGTGCTTGACAGTGTAACCGTGTTTCCTGTTACGGTGTTCACTATTTCGTACTCCGTGGTAGGAGTCGCTGGCTGGCTGGTAATGGTGGCAGTACCATCGCCAACAATGTAGAAGTTGAAATAAGCATACGCCTCTCGCCACTGGGCATTAGCTACTGTACCAGCTCCATCACTTACTGTAAAAGAGTCATTAGAATATAAAGAATAAGTTTGGTAACTCTGGCCTGAAGTCGCTAAAGCCTGCGCTATTGCCTCTGGAGTACCAGTTGCTATCCATTGTCCTTGGCTATTATACAGCATTAGGTCAGAGGTAGCGGTAATACTTACAGGAAGACCTTTGTATGTAAGCTGGGCACTGTAAGGCCAGCCGACCTCTACGGTGTTGGTAGCCGTTGTCCAGGCATCCGTGCTAGTAGCTGGTCGGGCGCTCATCACCGCATGGCCTTCTTTGTCAGCAAATACTAGAGCAGTAGTGCCGTCAGCGTCGGTGCTCAAATGTTGCACCGCGGCCTGTTGCATAGTTGCCACTTGTTCCCCAACAGTTGTTTTCGACAACAGACTGCTTCGAATGGCAGCATAGGTATTTAATTCTGTCCGCACTGGGAAACTTCCCTGTACTCCTTCACGAGTGCTCCCCATTTGGAGACCAACTCCGGGCCCTGCCGAACGGCTTACGTCTGTACTCCCATCAGGCATAGCATCGGTGCGAGAGTATGGATAACCCGTAATAGCGGTGTAAGGCTCTATAGTGTTGTTCGTACTATAGTACCAGCCTAAGGTCCCAATTGTAGTATTTCCGACTGCTTCAGGAGCATTCAGCGTTGTATTCGTATCGAAGTTCTGATGATCGTAACTTCTAGTTGCATCAGTGGCTCGGGTAATAAATACCGGCTTATAAGCAAAATCACTACTCCCGATAGGGGCAGCCAGCGTATTGCCTACTATGCGATCGTAACGGTCTCGTAATGGCTGAAAAGCTAAGACGCTGTTTCGACTTAGATTTTTGGCTTGAGATTGCAGTGGCGCACCCAACTGATCAAAGTAGCTACGAGAACTACTTATTATCTGCGTCGGCTCACCATAAGCTATTGCTTCAGTCCAATGAATGCCATCCTCATCTTGTTGCACCCGCACTGTACACGACTGCGAATATTGTTCTTGGCCACACCGACTTACCAAGGCTCTGAATTGAGTTGTAGAGAGCAGGTTATAATACGTAACCTGTTCCTCATTTTGGCTTAAGTCTTGCCACACTCCACCATTCTCCTGAGTCTGCCACTTCAGAATGGTTCCGCTATAGTCGACCAATTGTATCGTGCCTTTATTACTTCCTTGGGTTACGTCTCCTCCACCGAAGGCAAGCCCAGCAAATTCAGGACCGGTGGATAATACTTCCACTCGTGTCGTTGCTAATGGGCTGATTTGTATAAAATCCAAATTTACAAATCCATCATCTCCATCTTTAACTACGTACTTAATAGTATTGCGACCAGCTTGTAAGGCTAAGACTGTGGATTGCATTGCCCATTGGTCCCACCCATTAGTACCTGGAAATAGCCCCTTCGTTCGCACGACACTCATATCGTTGACGTAGATGCTCATCGTGCGTTGGGCACTTCCGTATGCAGCATAGCGGGCGTTCACCGAGTAGTAGCCTTCGGTTGGAACGTCTAATGAAAAAAGCACATATCGGTTAGGGGAGTTATAATTAAGATCTCCTACTATGCCCCGGCCGGTAGAGCCAGAATAATTAAGATATACATAACCGGTATTTTCCGCGTCCTCTGCCTGGTAGGTCGCCGGCATCACCCGTATATTATCAATGTTTATCCACCCTTCGTCGGCATTCACCTGGTATTTAATTGTATTCTTACCAGCCTCCAATGAAAAAAGGGTTGACTGCAATGCCCAAGTGGTCCATCCATTCGTGCCCGCAAAAAAAATCTTGGAACGAACATTAACCATATCATTGACATAGACGCTCATCCTGTTCAGGGTACTAGGCGTACTACCTGCCGAATAGCGCGTGTCAATGGAGTAATTTCCGGCTTGTGGAACGTCGACTGTGAAGGAAATGAAGCGGCCCTGTTCCGTGAAATTTTCTACGAAGCTGCCAGCACTTGCGATAGGCACATTCCGCTGAGTTGGTGGCACATCCTCCGCCTCATATGTTGTAGGCAGAGAGCTGCAGTAGGTAGGAACTGCGCTAAATTCTGTTGTTTGGGAAATGCCGCTTAATGCATGATAAGTGAAGCCGCCAGCCGCATTTCCATCTGCTAAAAACTGCCATGTTCCATTGACCAATTTGGACCAGCGTACATTAGTAATATTAGTGGCGTTAACATAGTTTAGGTCAAATCCAGAATTAGCGCAAACCTGGCTTGAAGAAGCTTCAATACGGCCAGCTTGGGAAGTGATGACATCAACCTGTATAGTACTGGGGGCAAGAGCAGGAGTACTTACCGGCTGGGCATAGTACTCCGTCGTTTGTTTAATGCCAGCTGGCACCAAGAACTGGAAACCATCTGCCGGAGTACTTGCTCGACCTAATAACACCCCCCCCGTGGGCGTCACCCTATACCAATCGACAGCTGAGACGTAGGCTGACCCGTTATAGTTTAAATAAAAACCAGTATTAGCACAAATAGGAGTAGGAGCTGCTGCAACACCTGGCTTGGGAGCGATGATTTTTACCGCGAGAGTCCCATTGTAGCAGGTTACGGGTGTACTCGGATCGGTGCGGCTAGATCCTCTCTGTATTCCCTTTAGTAGCAAGGATACAGAACCAGCGCCACTCCATTGTACGGTAACATAACTACTACCACTACCCCCAGCTATTATAGTACCCCCACTTACGCTCCAAGTAAATGTAGTACTACTATTCCCGCATGAAGTTGCCCTGGAATTATAAGTATACTGGGCTCCAACACTTATGTCAGTCGCACCAACTATTTGTCCTACAGCTACTCCAGGGCTAGCAATTATAGCTATAATAACTATAAGCTTCCACAGCTTGATAAAAGTGTAGAAATCTCTGTAAAGCTGTTGCAAAAAATAATAGACGTGTTTCATATACAACACTGCTAGCGTCAAAACAGATTTTGGGAAATTATAGAACCAGCTTGTATGCTAGCTCACGAGTCCGCCCTTTCGTATCTCCAATCCTAACCTTAATCCAATAGGTACCTGTCGTCGGATACGAATAAGAAAAAGTCGACAGTGCCGTTGACGTGTAAGCAGTACCAATTCCTACGTTATAAGCAATGGCAGCTGGGGGCGTCGCACTCGGCGGCATTTCTACCTTTATGGTAGCCGTTTTACCTTGTGTAATAACTGTTAGACGAGCATTAGTCAAATCAGTCGGTGCGCCACTATAATGATAGTTATGCGCAGTAAGGGCTTTAGCACCAAATTGAAAAGTCTCCCGACTCACTTTTCGCAGCTGCCCTGCCGCATCGTAATCGTAGTGTGTAAATAAGTTGTTATTATCGAGAATGTCCGTTACCTGGCCAGTTTTCTGATCATACACATAGCTGATAGCCTGAGCATTGAGAGGTTGGAACCGGAAATCATCGAAGTAGATGCTCTGGTTAGGATTACTGTTATAGCAACTCACCCGGAAATTGGTATGTCCTGTTCCGATAGGAGGTAAAATTAGGTCCAGTAGATACCAGCCATCGGTTGTTCGTTTCTGAACTGTGCCAGTTATCCCCGTTTCTTTGCCATCTAGCACATAGTACAAGTAACCAGCTGCATCATTCGTCCAGACACTCATGCGATAAGGCTTAGTTGGGTCTAGGCAAAATTTCTTTGGATCAGATCCATTAACGTTAGGTATGTAAGAAAACCCGTTTTTGTAGGTTCCTACCCGCAAGCTTCTACTCCCTGTGTGAGCAGTAGTACTGCTTACTTCCACATTGCCTGACCCCCAGGGTCCTCCAGGATCACTACCTGAACCTGGCGTCCAAGTAACAGCTACAGCTCCACTGAAATAGTCACCAGCAGCTTTAGTCTCTTCGGCTCCACTATAAGCCAGTTCTTGATAGACAGCCGGCCCCCCACTAACTAAAACCTTGCTCTGATTAAAGCCCATCTTTGTGGCCATATATATATTCTGCATATCTCTAGCTTCCAACGCGTTAGAGTAAGCATTATACAAAGTAACTTGGCTAGTGAGTTTCCAAGAGACCGCTGGAGTTGGAGAGTTGTAGTCGAAGCCGACAAAGCTGTTGCTCCCAGTCATAGGAGTTAGCCCATCAGCAGTGCTGCTCGCCGGCATCCAATTATACGTCTGCCAAAGCCGCCAAATAGCGGGCTGAGTAGCTACCTGTTCCGGGGAATTATCAGTTAAACCAACGACAGGCACTTGGTTAGACCAGGTTTGAGCGCTAGCAGCTACTACGCTTACTGGACGATTAGTCTGGTCTACTTTGTAAGTGTATACCGAGGCTTCTTGCGTCAACATGTTGCGGTTACTTGCGGCTCCAAGCTTCAGTCCCATGGCCGGGTACTTCCGGTACGCCGGCGTGGTCACGGTCATAAACCGATTGCCGTAACCATCCGCTGAGACACTTTGGGTTGGGCTACCGGAATAAAAGTCAAAGGCCAACGTCTGATTCCAATTGGTAAGGCCAGTGCGGAAATCGGTAGTAGTGGCTCCCGTCTTGATAGACGGGTATACTTCCCGCTTGCTCATTACTAATTTGGTATCATAGTTACCATCGGTACGTAACACTCGCCGGCAATCTCCAAAGCGTTCCTCCACGACGCCCTGATAATTATAAGCTGCCAGCTTCTGCTTATAGTCATCCAAGCTGCTGATATCATCAGAGGAGTAGTGATTGATGGTCTCCGATAGCTTTATCCCATTAGCCCCATACTGTGTGATACGTTTCAAACTGCCAATCTGTGTAGTTCGGTCCTTGATGGCCATGTTACTGGTCCGAACCTCCGGATTACCAGTTGTAAGAGGTGCGTCTATTTCACCGACACTGATCATATCCGGCCGAAAGACCTCAAATTCATAAGTACTCCTTCCTGGCACCGTCTCAGTTCGACCGTCTGCTTGAACTACTTCTTCCGTGACACCCACGTTTTTGTACATTACACCAGGTCCCGGTACCTCCCGACCAATAGCTAGGAGATGGGGCATCAAGTCATAATAGCTGCTTCGATAGCTACTAGCAACGGCAGAGTTTTTACCTTTATAGTAATCATATAAGGTCTTATCAAAGCTCCGAATAGAACCAGGTTCAATACTTGTAGTACCAGTCGATACGTTAGCATTAGCATACATATAGCGGGTCTTATGCGTCAAGCCACTACCAGCAAGTGTGATAGATTTTACACGTACTCCTCCTCCATATATATTTTCATTAGATGGTATGCTTTGCAAGTGGCCCATTACTAGATGGGTGATCCCCTTCACGGAGTTGTTCGTAACATTACAGGGCACTGATTTAAAAATTTCTCTGGTTGGATCATCCAGGTAAACAAGATTAGCTCGATTACCTGTATTAGGGTCAATTTCTTGGATACTCTTAATTGTCAACCGTTTGTTACTGACCGCACGATAAATACAACTGGAATTAGAACTACCATTACAATCACAACTCCAGTCTTCTACAATTCCAGAAACTAACACTTCCTGTCCTGGAGTTAGAAAAGAGGATATTTTAGCTTTAATATCAATTAAGCTAATTACCCCCACACCTGGCTGGGTACTCATCCAAGCTTGAAAATTTGGATCTTGCTGTGTATAAAATCCTTCATAATAGCTTTTATTACCGAATCTAGCCAGCATTTCAGGCCTTCTTAGGGCTACATCCTTATAATCATCGCTTTCGTAATCTACAGCTACCGTTGAGCCGAGTGCACTTGTAATTCTTCGCAGTGACCATACATCTACTCCCCTAGCTGACGTAGAGGTAGTTTTTCTGGCTATATTCTCGTTTACCTTCAAGACCTCAAGATTCATATCGCTCTTAAAATGATTCCAGGTGTCATGAAAGTCCTTTACATAAGGAGGATTTTTGGTAGTGCTTACTTGATATGAACCAGGCTGCGGGTACCCGCTATTGAGGAATAACACCTTATAATAAGGTGCCGGCGACCTAGCTTGGACTTTTAGCACGGTGCAGTAAATCTGTTTACCTTGCGCTAGAAAAGTCAAGATATCCCCTGACTGAAATTTGTCTGCCTGCACTCCGGTTATATACCCTTCTCCATCAGTACCGTCACCATTTTGACCACTGGCAATCTGGATATTCTCAGAGCGTGTTTCCTGTGGACTTAATTCATAATAGAATTTTGTGTCAGGTAATACACCAGCTCCTTTTAATCCTAGAAAGCTCAAGGACTGCAGCGTCAATTTGCCAATTCGCGTTGTTAAGACAGTATTATCAAAAGACGTATAGTTTCGTGCAGTTGGATCATAACTATTGACGGTCGCAGGATTTAAAGAGTAGTCATAATTAAACTGGATAATTCGAATAGCTGAATTGAGCAGTTGGTCCTTCAAGACCTTGGTATCGTATACATCAATTATATTTTTACCATAATGGTGGTCACGGATATACGTAACGTCTTGTTTAGCTCCGTTTGATAGTGTTCTTTGCGAGGCATAATTCTTGAAATCATAAGTTATGCTACGATTTTCAAGGCTGCCTGGCACGTCTGCATTATTTAACAAATAAATGTTAGTTAACCGCAGTGATGCTTTAGGCATAGTTGTTGACGACCAAGTAGACCCATCCCACTGATCACGAGTGGTGCCAGGTGGTATATTGGGTCCTCCGTCTCTTTTAGGTTCGTATCCAGCTGAACCTGCATAGCTTTTGCCGTCAGCTCGCACCTCTTTTTCAAAGAGTGCGGTATGCGTACGGGTGCGAACTTTATTTAAATAATAAACCTCTTTGAACCCGGTAGAGTAACTTTTGAACCCGCCATCGATATCCTCTCGAAGGCCCTCGGATGGGTTACGCCACTGAAAGTCATCAGTCCACTTTCCATAATCAAAAGCTACCCAATAGCCCCAATCAGTAGCATCCACCAAGCCATTCTGGTTGCGATCAACATAGTCAGGCCCAGTGATAGCTGTTAAAAACCAAGTATAAGCGTATTTTGCCGGTCGATTGATAGTGTTGGTAACGAGCCCCCTCGTTTCTCGATCAGAATTCTCCGTGTAAACAGTTTCCTTGTAGCTATAAGCAGGTAATGCAAAGTGATAGGTTACGCCGCTTTCATTGGTGACCATAAAACCACCCACCTGAGTATTATTATCTCGGACAAAACCACGTGCTTCAGTATCAATGAAGCCTTTCTGCTTCACGACAGAAGTAAAACTAACGCCGCTGGCTATATCCTGGTTAGTAAACCATTCAATATGTTTAGAGCCTGCTAAGCGATCCTGAACAGGATCATAGCCAGCAGTCCCGTCATTATTACCATAGATTGGATTCGAATCAAAGGAATATGACATCGCACCACCCTGGATAGGAGTTACAGCTGCGTTTTGCTGACGATATTGATTGGAAAAATCGTTTTCAAAACGAAACGATACTGCCTTATTATTCCAATTAGCTGGGTTATCTTGAATGATATAAGCTCCATCTTTATTTTTACGATTTTTGCTATATAGTCCTTCTTGAAAGCTGTATGGCCGTATGCTACCAGATAAGCCTTGTGCAACAACGCTATAGTTATCATAGCTTGGGAAACTACCACCTTGAAGATAATCCGGGTCAGGATTTTCTAGAATGTTCGCATTCTTAGGATCAAGGAGCCGGTAGGTATCGTAGTCATGATTATCTAAATTGGCTGCCGAGCTAGCCTGTTTAGGATAATACAAAGCACCGCTTACATTAGCCATCTCCGTCTCGTCAGACCAGTACCTAACGTAGTCGTAACCGAGCGATATGGACACTCCGTAAAAGACAGGTAGATCCATTGACTGACTTTGTACATCGGTTTGGATTTTACCGCTTTTATCATTACGAAAACTACTAGTGCCTCCTCCAACACTGAATGTTGGTTTTGAACCCGAAGAACTGATGGATGCTCCTAGCAGGCTTGATGAGAAAGTGCTTTTAATATGATTTTGGGGATCTCCATTGGTAATACCAACTCCCACACTAGCGCTTACGCTCTGAAAATTTGTGGACAGTCCAACGTTACCAGTAGCCTGACCTAGTTGGCCCGAGACGCCAATACCAACGCCACCATATGTTTGACCATATCCAGTTACCCCAATTACGGCACTGACTCCAGCACTTCCTCCCCCACCTAGGTCTTTACCCACAGTTAGTCCTAATTGGCTACCAACACCGAATCCCAGATAGGTATCTTGAGAAAAAGCTAAACCTACGGATACTGATGCAGCGCCTCCTGCTACGCCAAAAGATACTCCGACCCGCGTTGTTTCTGTTTTTCCTCCCTCCCAATAATCGCGAACGGACTGCTGGGCATCTTGCAAGTCATCGGCATAACCATTTACATTTCGAGAAATGGCTCCTGGATTCAATCCCCATCCCAACCCCACCCATGAAGCTTCTTCTTCAGGCTGTATTCCAGCGTGGTAGGATAATGCTAATGGATAGCCTCCTTCTGGACCTGGTACCTCAAGTAGCGGCACTCCGTAAGACATGTCCCCGCTGTTGAGGTTGACCATATCGGTCGTATCAACCGGCTCAAAACTGGTAGCTTCAGGAGCCGTTGGACCAGCAGTCAAGGCATACGTGGTCACGGGCCATAACAACTCGGTAGTTGTTTGCAGCAACAGGAAGGCTGCGACAGTCCGGCGCAGTCCTGGTGAACGGTAGAACATAAAGCGAGTAGAGGTTATGTCAGATATTAGTACTTAAGGGCGGGCACAGCAGCAACATCTTTCTGCCGAAAAATAAAATCCAGGTTACCACAACCTAACCCGAATTCTTGAATGTGAAAATGCAAGACTGTAGAATTAGTTACCTTAGGAAACGCAACTAGTAAGTTAGTGCTACTACCCATGTGATAGGTACGGTCCAGATTATAGTTCACTGGAGGTATAGTGTCTCCCTGGGCAGTAGTCAATTTAATATATTGTCCTAATCCGAAGGAAAAGACTTGTAATAAGTTGCTATAGTTTGATAATCCGGACTTAGGATGCAATATCTCTTCTCCATCTTTAGAGAAAGAAAGTATGAAATAGGACGCATTGTCATATTTCCTCCGCAACCTACTAACTTCTGCTGGTTGAATGGGAATATCACCTATTTCCTTAGCAATAAGCACTTCCGCTGGCTGGTATTCAACTTTTACAGTAACATCACCTACAGTTTGTTCTTGACTTAATCCGTTAACTGGATTTTCAATATATTTCAGAAGATTATTAGGGCTTAGCGAAGTAGGGCGACAAGACTGTATACAAAGTAGTACGCATAGATATGCAGTGAATAGTCTAAGCATTACCTATTAATGGAAATATATTGCTTATTTAGTTCCGTAACAACGTCCTCTGTAATATCTAAACCCTCTTGAGCGTAAGCAATATTTCCTGTTTGATTAGCTACTAATATCAAAGCATAATGATGCTTTTTGCCGTAAGTATCTAAGAAGGCATTTACTTGCTTTAATACTGCTTGAGTACTCTTCACATCTTCCTGCTGGGCTGATTGCCGAATTGTTTCTTGGTAATCGGCTAGTCGCTTTTGTTTTGTTCTGATTATTTGCTTAGCTAGCTCTTGTTGTTTAATAGACATCGCTGCCACTCCTCTTTCATACTGCCTGATAGCATTTTGAACATCTACTGATAAAGTGTCAACGTTTGATTTCCAAGCCACTACTTTTTTCTGATAGCTTTGCTGAGCTTCGTTCATACCCTTATATTTAGTCAAAAGCTTGGCTGAATCCACATAAGCCAGACGCGTTGATTCTAAACGGTATGTATTGTAACCAGTTACTAGTATCAAAATAATTAATACGCACAGGATAATTCTTTGTGTCATTCGTTTGCAAAGATGTTTATTAAGTTTGAAAGCGTGGCATTACATGAGTTACTTACCAATCAATACACTTGCTGAATTAGCAGGATGATCTAGGTTGCCGTATGCCGTGCTTTTATCCAGTATTACTGTAGATTTCACTTGACCATTGATTATTAATTCGCCTTTAATCATGCTGCCTACTCTTGGTTGAATAGTGCTAGTATTAGTTACCCTGTTGAATTCAAGTACTAACGTTGCTTCTGTCGTCTGGTCCCAATTCCCCATTGACTCGGTGGTAACTCCTTCATTAACTATGCTAGCTAGATAAAGTGCAGGTTGCTGTCGAGCAGGCTTTACATAGTATTCAAAGGAAGCACCTAATCCGCTAACATCAGCGCCGGTAACTCGGACTTCTACTTGTGCCTTTGGAGCTGGGTCTTGCCCATTGCTTTTACTATTGCAAGCATTTGATGCTCCAAGCAATAGTAGCCATGCGTATTTTTTCTTTAATATAATCATTGTTTTATGCAATGCCTTTAATGAGCTGTAAAAGGCTAATCCCCCTTACATAAGCAGGCACACTCTTGAATGTAAAATTCAATCATATATACTGCTGTTAACCTTACCTCTTGCGCGTTACGTTTATCTAGTATCTAAAAACACCTTAAGATTTCATTAATAATCGACTTTAAATAACGATAACAAGAACTTTGACTTCTATTAAATAATAGACTACACACAATAAGGACAATAAGTCTGCAATACTAGCAGAACTACTAACCCAATTCAAAGGACACTGTGCTTCGTCACGAGACATAGTGTGATGTTAATAAATACTACTTAAAATTATAATAATTACTTAAATATCAATACCGTATTTATGCAGATAGCAATCCACTTAGAATATAACTCTGATTGCCAATTACATATATCACTTATCTATTTACGGATATTTTGATTAATAGTATTGTTTTGAGACATCTACTACATGAAGGGACGGTTAAAATATCGGCCCAGAAGTAAGCCAGTTGACGTATCACCATCACTTTTTGAATAATATGAATGACCTGAGGTAGTCGAGTAAAAACAAAGAGAGCAAACTCTTACCTTCCACTGCCTATACCCGACAACAGCAACCTGAACGGTTCGCTGCTGACCCGCAAAAAATATACGCCCGCCTTTAAAGCCGAGTGCGTGTGCTGGGTGACTGCTGGAGCCCGGCAGACGGACGTGACCCATGCGTAGCTCTGTCGCCCACCTTGCTTGGCCTTGGCAGCGTCAGACGTTGGTCGAAGCCTTGCCTAGTAGTACTGATTGCAAAGACATTAAGTACTTACGCGCTGAGCTCAAACGCGTGGAACAAGAGCGCTATATTTAAAAAAGTCATGATCATCTTTGCGCACCCGCTTCTGTCATGAGCCGTTATCAGTTCATCGAGCAGGTGGCAACCGCTGAGCCCGTGTAGGTACTTTGCCGCGCACTATACGTCAGACTTGCTGGCTACTATTGGTGGCTGAGGTAGGTAGAGTAACCTATGCCTACACCCTTGGTGCTCTTGTTCAAGGTGCTGTTGCTAGATTACCACCAGTAGTAGCAGTCAAAGTACGGGCTTTCATCTCTACTGTAACAGCCTCGATGACGATGGACCCACGACCCCGGCAGTTTCGCTTGTTGACCGACTGGTACCTTTCAGTGCTGAAAGATATTCAGCTGGCAGACGGCTGCCGAACGCGCACAATAACAGCTTATTTCAAACTCTGGCTCCTGTGCCTGTAAGCGCGCTTGGGCCTATAAAGCCCTCACCTCGGCAGTTCCTGTCGGCTCTGTGCGCAAGGGGACTTGTTGCCATTGTATAGAGTAGCGTGGCGTTACTATTAAGGGCACGAGCGGCGGCCAGCGTGAAGCGGCTTTCACTGGTTAGGCGCAGCGCTTAGGCGCGAAAGGCCGCCTCATACCGCAACCATTGGGAAAAAGATGCATTTTCCAGGGCGTTGGAAATTTACCACCTAATTCTTCCCTGATTTACTCGACCACCACATTTTCTATCTCACCCCAGAACCATACCTTAATTTAGCCTTCGTACTGGCTGCTTCACCGTGCACGACTACTTATTATGTCTGGCTACCACGCACTAAAGGGATTTGAATACCAAGCTTTTGCTACGCTAGATATTCTGCTAACGCGTTTTGCGCAACCTAATGACATCGTCGAGGTGCGTCCTGAAGGTCAAGATGACTTAGATATCCGCTGTACAACCGGCACCAGCATCACTCATCATTTCTACCAAATTAAGAAGCCCCGCGAAACAGACGACGGGGCCCTATCAGAGAAGCCGTGGGTACTCACTGATGTTATTACTGACCTGCTACCCAATGCCCTTACCCTGCTGAGCGGTAACAATAGTCGGCAAACCTGGATATTAGGTGATGAAATAGCCCCGGATGTAGAAGCGCTATTTGCACCGGTAACAAACCCACAGATTTCTGACTGGACTGCCTATCTGACTGCACTGCATCGGCTCGCCCGCAACAACGTAAAGCTCCTGGCCGGCCGGCCAACTGGCTCCAACTCGTTGTCTGACAAGAAAGTTAAGGAACAATTGGACCGGTGGTCGTTACCAGCACTTGCTGATACTTCTCCGGTTAACTCATTGCCACTAATCATTCAAGGGTTTCAGCGGTTTGCTGGCTCGTTGCATGTAACCCCGGCGGCTCAACAAGCTTATGCTGCCAGGGTTATGAGCTTAAATGTAGAGTTGCCCGCCATCCTGCGCCGCATTGATATACAGACCTTATACGGAACTGACCAGCAATTGCGCATTCGCATTGAGCGGGAGCTAGCTAATCGTTATAACTTGCCTGCGGTCGTTGTGAGTTCGACGCTGCTGGGTAACCTGCGAAGCTTTATCCAAGATATTGCCACGCAGAAAAATCGGTGGATTAATCATACAGAATTTGAGTTAGAACTGCGGAACGTCTGGCCGACCATGACGCGGATTGTTGAGCCGCCTACCCTACCGCCAGTCTATATTTATCGGCCAGAGTTAACCCAGCGCTTGTTACAGCAGGCCGCCGCCGGTCCGTTGGCTATTGTCGGAGCTTCGGGTTCCGGCAAGACAACACTGGCTCGGGAAGTACTGGAGACTGGGCTTGCAGCAGGGCGGCAAGTCTTGTATGCTGCCGTGCAGCCCGAGCACTTCCTACGGGACGTGCTGAGTGGGGTCGCTTTTCATTTGCGCCGCTGGGGTATACTGGAGCCGTTTGAACGAGCAATGCAGCTAGGTGCGGCTGACGCGAAAGCCATCCAGGAAATCGGCGCTGCCCTTCGTAACAGCGGCATTGTACTGCTGATTGACTTCGTACACGGAAGCTGCAACGATGGCTTTGCCAAGGAATTGGCTGAGTTAGCTGAGCAGATTACCTCTGGGAGCTTCCACTTACTTATTTTCGGTCAGCAGGATGGGCTACGCGCGTTATCGACCTTGCAGCGGCGGGCACTAGGCTTGCCAGAGCCATCTGAGGTACCAGGTTTTGCATTCGATAGCTTTGTTGCGCTGGTTGAGCAGTACCATGGCACCACCATAGACTCAGCTAGCCTCGACCCAATTTTTGAATACTTTACTAGGGGGCGTTCTGCTGGGCTGCTGGCCCGACTCGCTGACACCTTAGCGCATTGCGCTACCTTGGATGATATGCGTGCCCTCATGCATGTCGCGCCAGAAGATGCCTTAGCGGCCGCCGACCGGGACCGCTATAATACTCTCAGCAGCCCGGAAGTGAAGGCCGCGGCTAATCAACTAGTATGCTTTGCGCTGCCCTTTCGCCTAGCCGAAGCAGAAACTATTTTTTCGACATTTCCGGTACGAGCGGCTATCCGCGAGTTAGCAGAGCGCAGCTTATTGCGTCGTCACGACGCGGAGCGATGGGAGATGCACGAAACGGTGCGCGCAGGTCTCGAAAGGCTGTTACCCGTAGCGCAGCGGAAGCAGACCCACCAGCAGTTAGCGGCTGCCTACGCTGCCACTGGATACATTACTTCTCAACTGCTACATTTAGAGTGGGCCGGGCAAAAAGCAGAAGCGCACCAAGTAGCTCGAACCGCTTTTGCAGCGAGTAATGACCTAGGTACACTGGCCCCATTAGCTAGCTATCTAATTACTCGCCGAGTGGTATCAGCACCAGAATTGGCCACCTGGCTGGCCGACGAAACCACCTCACCAGTCAAATATGGGTTGCTCTCCCGCTTGCTAACCGGATTCGGCACAACCGATACGGCATTACTGCTGCTAAGCGAAATCATCCGGCAAGTCGACCGCTTTGACCAAGGGGGCGAGTGGTCACGCTACATGGTGGAAGGGGTATTGCGTTGCGATGCGACACGCTTAGATGAACTGCTGACTTTTGGTTTGGATAAAGAAATTACCGGGCAATACCCTCGTCTAGGTTTGCTGAAAACGGGTCTAATACGCACGAAGCCTACCGTAACTCCCGCCCTGTTACAGCGGTACGAACATTCCTTACCGCAGCAAAAAGCGCTGCTCATGCCCTTTCTGCTGCACGACGTGCGGCGACAGGTGTTGCAACCAGTGTTGCGCTTTGCCAGCCAGTATTTCTCGGATGACAGAAACCGAGAGCGGCTGTTCACGCAGTATGACACACCGGTCCGACTTACTTCTACGGAGGAAGTAGCTGAATTTTTAGCGGCCTTACCCCCAGTGCCAACTAACCGGCTCGTCGTCGCAGGCACCTTGAAGTTCGGACAATTGGCAGACTGGATATGGCACCTGCGCCGCGTACTACAACCTGGTTGTCTGGAACTATTGCAAGCAGCCCAAGCCGAGGACCTGATACTTCAGAATGCCCTGCGGGTGCTACTGTTTCTAGGCGAGGAGCGCGCGCCGCAGCTAGCAACTTCCTTAGCTAACCGTCCAGGTGAACTAGGTATGCTCGCCATGTTCACCCCTGTTTTAGCCTCAGCTACTAGTGAATTGAGTCGTTATCAAAGCTGTTTGTTTGATTTGCACGCTGACTTATCGCAACGGACAACAGCCTTTGTCATACTGCTGCTCCTATTACCCGATGTGGATACTTGGTATGAGCAGCTCGTGCAAATTGACCCAGGACACCGCCAACTATGGGAGCTATGGCTGCTTATGTCCATTTCCGAACGACCAAGCCTCAGCGCACTGCCCCTGCTAGCCGCTCACTTAGCTAAGGCTGCTACTGAGCAGGAAACTCGGCTGTTCAGCGCTAGCCTTATTAAGCTGGCCTACCTGCCTGAGCCATCTGTTACGGATTTGCTATTGCAATGCCTGCATAGCCCTTGGGAATCTGTTTGCTCGGTCGCGACCCTGGCGTTACAACGGCGCCGTAGTGCGCAAGCCCTGCCCGGACTGCTAGCGCTCAGCCAGCGCTCAGCCAGTCCGGCGGTGCGCCAGAATGCCGTGATGGCAGCCCTAGCTAGCGGTCCTAGCAACCCAATAGAATTCGCGCCTATTTGGGCCGGATTGCCAGTCAGCGTGCCTTGGCGGTGTGTGCTAGCGGGTCGTTTGCGGGCGGAGGGCGAGGCACCCTATTTGGTGCAAGTGGCCTTAGACTCTACCGCCCCCTGGCAAGTGCGCCGGGCAGCTATTCTGGCCACTGGCTGCCTGCCGTTTGCCCGGGCCTTGGAATTGCTTTATACCTCGGTGCTCACTGAGCCCGCCGTCTTTGCCTTGGCGACGCATCGTTCTTTGCTTGGGCACCAGGCCCTGGCACATCTGCTCCCCCTTCATGCCGATGCGTTACGACCACTTTTTCTGCAAGGAGTCGAGCGGTTCGTGGCTTTATTAAGCGCAGTGTACGAGGATGCCATACAGGGCGCAATTGAACAGGCGGCTACGCCCACGGGCATTGAGGCCGCACAGTGGGCTTTTGAGCGGTTGACTCACTACGACTGGGGCCGCGACGAATCGGCGCTGGAAGCCGTATTGCAGGAGCTTCATCGGCCACTACTTCAGGCCTCTATTTTTAAAAGTCTGCGCCGCACCCAGCAATTCTCTCTAATTGAACAATTAGTACCAAGCTTATCAGCACGGTGGCTGCTGATAAGCGCTGTCACGGAGTGGGCAAAGCCTGGCCGTCATATTCCCGCTGCGGATTTGATACGTTTTGAGCAAGCACTAGCCGGCCGGCCAGATGGACTTGGTCCATTTCTACAACAAATTATGACTAAGCTGCGGCAGGCACACCAGCCAAAGCAATTAGTACCCATACCTTCTGTGCCACCGGTATGCGTTTCACTTACGTATGCTCAAATAGAGACGGCTTTAGCTACTGATACACTACCTGCCGCTCCTGCACTGGTTTTGGTCGGCTTAAACACCGAGCAAGTAAATGCCTTGGTCCAGGAGTTAGACCCGCAGCAGGATTTTCCCGTTCGTTGGGTGGTAGCTGAACCCCAATTGGGTTTCACGACAGATGACGGTTTCACCGTGCATGGCACGCAGCGGGAAAGTCAGCCACAGCCTCTCAAAGTCCGGCAGCGCCTACGTCCTGCTCTGGCTGCTGCGGTATCCAGTCTGCTTATCTCCTGGCACGCCACCCTGCTGACCGGCACTTCGCTCGAAGGTCGCTACCAGAACCGTGAGTATCGCGTGCGCTATCTGGCCAGCCTAGGCGCCCAGCAGGACGCGCAGCGCCTGTACGAAGAACTGACAACGCACGCAGCAGCCATTCTGCTGGCTGGTGACGAGCATGTTGTATTCCTACCCATCGTACATCTGCTGGATGAGCGCATGGTGCCCTTGCTATTACGTTTTGCCGAAGCTGGCTCACACAAGGTGCTCGCCTTCTTTTGCTGGCTAACTACTTATATTACCAGTTCAGCGGCAGACCCTTTGCTGGAGCGCTTATTCCAACGCTGGGTTAGGCAGTTCGACCCGAGGGATATTAGCTCGTACAATGCGGATCCTGAACTGCTGCAAGCTTTTGGACATCTTAAAGACCACCCTCGCTTTCAGCACATTACGAACTATGACCTACGACTGGAAGAACTGCTTTCAATGAAGCTTCTGACACCATTTCTGCGGCAACTGGTAGTGGCTTCCATAGCTAACTGTCCTAGCACTTACATAAGACAGGAATTACTACTGCTGGAATCGGCTTCTTTTGAGCAGTACATGCACGATGAAGTAGACCAATACGAAGAAAATGCAATAGCTCTCTTTTCACAAATGATTCCGGCTTGACCGGCGCGCGAAAAGGCCGTATAATAGCCTACCTTAGTAATTAGGATGAACCTGCTAAAAGCAAACCTGACTGAGTTTATTCCCGCTCTGGCTAAGCTGGCGGACGAACGAGATTTTCCGTGGGACAGAATTGACAGGCTGTTTCTAAAAAAGCTGGACAAGCGTAAGACCTTAAGCCAAGGAGAAACTATGGTAGTGCAGGCTTGCATTTACGATTTGATAGTCTCTCTCAAAAAGGGGGAAAAGCAAGCCTTAGGACTACTGCATTTCTTAGGATGAGGTGGTCTAGGCAAGCCGGACAGAAGCAGGACGTATATTTCTTCTGTCATGACAGTAAAAAAGAGCGGGGCGTCGCCCGACAAACGGCGCAAGTACGACGCGGCATTTAAGGCCGAAGCCCTGCGCCTGGCCGGCGAGAGCCGCAGCACGCAGGCCGCGGCTCGGCAGTTGGGCATCAGCCCCAAGCTGCTCTACCGCTGGCAGCAGGCGCAGCTCGTGGCCGAAGTTGGCAGTGAAGAAGTGGCGCGTGACCCAGAGGTGCGCGCCCTGCGCGCGCACCTCAAACAGGCCGAGCAGGAGCTCGACATTTTAAAAAAAGCCTTGGTCTCCCAAATGCTATAAGCGCATTTTCGGCCAGCCGACCCGGTGAGCACCTACCAGCACATTGCCCAGCGGGCTGGCCAGGTGCCCGTGCGCCAGCTCTGCCAGGTGCTGCGCGTGGCGCCCGCCGCTTACTACGCCTGGCGGCACCGTCGGCAG
>Ga0265798_10003914_pt1 | contig 20917 bp, 11 predicted proteins | sample P3T30metagenome_FD_192430 | JGI IMG/M metagenome (GOLD analysis project Ga0265798, IMG submission 192430) | Plant litter microbial communities from East Loma Ridge, Irvine, California - P3 T30 | ecosystem: Environmental > Terrestrial > Plant litter > Unclassified | place: USA: California... | reverse complement strand
CCAGAAATGAAAAACGCCCCCGAAGAGGCGTTAGTTCATGCTGCGCGGATGATCAACCCACCCACTTGCGCGCATTGCGGAACATCCGCATCCACGGTGACTCATCACCCCACGCTTGCGGCGCCCACGAATGCACGACACCGCGGAACACGCGCTCGGCGTGCGGCATCAACACCGTGAAGCGGCCATCGTCGGTGGTGACCGAGGTCAAGCCACCCGGCGAGCCATTCGGATTGAACGGATAGACTTCGGTCGCCGCGCCATGGTTGTCGATGAAGCGCATCGCCTTGTTGGCCGCGTTGATGTCGCCGGTCAGCGAAAAGTCGGCGAAGCCTTCGCCGTGGGCGATGGCGATCGGCGCCTGGGTGCCGGCCATGCCTGCGAAGAAGATCGACGGCGAGTCGAGCACCTCGACCATGCCGAAGCGTGCTTCGAACTGCTCCGACTTGTTGCGCGTGAACTTCGGCCAGGCCTGTGCGCCCGGGATGATCGACTTCAGGTTGCTCATCATCTGGCAGCCGTTGCAAACGCCCAGGCCGAACGTGTCCTGGCGCGCGAAGAATTTCGCGAACGCATCGGACAACTGCGGATTGAACAGGATGGTCTTGGCCCAGCCCTCGCCCGCGCCCAGCACGTCGCCGTACGAGAAGCCGCCGACGGCGATAATGCCGTGGAAGTCGCTAAGTGCGGCGCGGCCGGCGATCAGGTCGCTCATGTGGACGTCGATCGCGTTGAAGCCGGCCTGGTGCATCGCCCAGGCGGTCTCGATGTGCGAGTTGACGCCCTGCTCGCGCAGGATCGCCACACGGGGACGCACGCCAGTGGCGATGAACGGCGCCGCGACATTGTCCGCCAGGTCGAAGGTGACCTTCGGGCTCATGCCAGGATCGGTTTCGTCCAGCAGACGGTCGTATTCCTGGTCGGCGCAGGCCGGGTTGTCGCGCAGGCGCGCGATGCGCCAGCTGGTCTCGCTCCACAAGCGGTGCAGGCTGCTGCGGGTTTCGTTGTAGACGACCTTGGCATCGCGCGTGAACTCGATCGCGCCGCGCTCGTTGAGTTTGCCGATGATGTGGCTGCAGGCGCCCAGGCCCTGGTCGCGCAGCACGCTCATGACGGCGCTCTTGTCTTCAGCACGCACCTGGATCACGGCGCCCAGCTCTTCGCTGAACAAGGCGCGCAGCGTCATCTCGTTGCGGCGCTCGGCCACCTGGCCAGCCCAGTTCTTGGCGTCGCCCCAGTCCGACGAATGCTCGCCTTCCATGGTCAGGATGTCGAGATTGACCGACACCCCGGCGCGGCCGGCAAAGGCCATCTCGACCAGCGTGCCGAACAGGCCGCCGTCCGAACGGTCGTGGTACGCCAGCAGCTTGCCGTCGCTATTCAATTGCTGGATCGCGACGAAGAACGCTTTCAGGTCTTGCGGCGAATCGACATCCGGCACGCTGTCGCCCAGCTGCTGGGTCACTTGGGCCAGGATCGACGCGCCCAGGCGGTTCTTGCCACGGCCCAGGTCGATCAAGATCAGGGCGGTGTCGCCTTTGTCCGTCTGCAGTTGCGGGGTCAGCGCACGGCGCACGTCGGTCACTGGCGCAAACGACGACACAATCAAGGAAACCGGCGAGATCACAGCCTTGCTTTCGCCGTCATCGTTCCAGGTGGTGCGCATCGACAGCGAATCCTTGCCGACCGGGATCGAGACGCCCAGCGCCGGGCATAGTTCCATGCCCACAGCCTTGACGGTGTCGAACAGCGCGGCGTCCTGGCCTGGCTGGCCGCAGGCCGCCATCCAGTTGGCCGACAGCTTGATGTCCGAGATATCCGCGATCGGCGCGGCGGCGATATTGGTGATTGCCTCGCCCACAGCCATGCGGCCCGAGGCGGCGGCGTCGATCACGGCCAGCGGCGTACGCTCGCCCATCGCCATTGCTTCGCCCAGGAAGCCTTCGTAGGCCATGGCAGTGACAGCGCAATCGGCCACCGGCACTTGCCACGGGCCCACCATCTGATCGCGTACGGTCATGCCGCCCACGGTACGGTCGCCGATGGTGATCAGGAACGATTTGTCGGCCACGGTCGGGTTCAGCAGCACGCGGCGCACGGCTTCTTTCAGTTCGATGCCGGTCAGGTCGACCGGCGGCAACGTGCGCTGGACGTGTTCGACGTCGCGCAGCATCTTCGGTGGTTTGCCGAGCAGCACATCCATCGGCATGTCGACCGGCGACGCATTCGCAGGGTCGGTTGCCTGGTCATCGATCAGACGCAGCTGGCGCTCTTCGGTGGCGGTGCCGACCACGGCGAATGGGCAACGCTCGCGTTCGCACAGGGCGGCGAAGGTGGCCAGATCGCTCGGGGCGATCGCCATCACATAGCGCTCCTGCGATTCGTTCGACCAAATTTCTTTCGGCGCCATGCCGCTTTCTTCCAGCGGCACCTTGCGCAGGTCAAAAATCGCGCCGCGCTTGGCGTCGTTGACGATTTCCGGGAACGCATTCGACAGGCCGCCAGCGCCAACGTCGTGGATCGAAATGATCGGGTTGTGTTCGCCCAGCTGCCAGCAGCCGTTGATCACTTCCTGCGCCCGGCGTTCCATCTCCGGGTTGCCGCGCTGCACCGAGTCGAAGTCGAGGTCGGCGGTGTTGGTGCCGGTTGCCATCGACGAGGCGGCGCTGCCGCCCATGCCGATGCGCATGCCCGGGCCGCCGAGCTGGACCAGCAGCGAACCGACCGGGATTTCGTCCTTGTGGGTGTGCGCAGCCGAGATGCTGCCGATACCGCCGGCGATCATGATCGGCTTGTGGTAACCGTACACGCCACCGGCCGCGCCGGCGTTCTGCTCGTAGCTGCGGAAATAGCCGCCCAGTACCGGACGGCCGAATTCATTGCTGAACGCAGCGCCGCCGAGCGGGCCGTCGATCATGATCTGCAGTGGCGAGGCGATGCGCTCCGGTTTGCCGTAGACGGTATCCACGCGTTCGCTGCGCGTTACGTCAGACGCGTTTTCCCAAGGACGCTGGGCATCCGGCAGCAGCAGGTTCGACACCGTGAAGCCGGCAAGGCCGGCCTTCGGCTTGGCGCCGCGGCCGGTTGCGCCTTCGTCGCGGATTTCGCCGCCGGCGCCGGTCGAGGCGCCCGGGAATGGCGAAATTGCGGTCGGGTGGTTGTGGGTCTCCACCTTCATCAGCGTATGCACCAGCTCGGTCGACGGGCCGTACTGCTGGCCTTCGCGCGGGAAGAAGCGGGTAACCGTCGCGCCTTCGATGATCGACGAATTGTCGCTGTAGGCGACCACGGTGCCGCGCGGGTTCAGCTGGTGCGTGTTCTTGATCATGCCGAACAGCGACTTGTCCTGCTTGACGCCGTCGATGATCCAGTCGGCGTTGAAGATCTTGTGGCGGCAGTGCTCGCTATTCGCCTGCGCGAACATCATCAATTCGACGTCGGTCGGGTTGCGCTGGGCGCGGGTAAAAGCGTCGTTCAGGTAGTCGATCTCGTCGATCGACATCGCCAGGCCCAGTTCGGTGTTCGCGCGCAGCAGCGCTTCGCGGCCCTGCCCCAGCACGTCGATGCTCTCGAGCGACTTGCCTTCCAGTTCGCGGAACAGGTGCTGCGCTTCGTCCGCTTTACGCAGCACCGTTTCGGTCATGCGGTCGTGCAGCAGTGCGCTGACGGCTTCCAGTTCATTGTCGTGCAGCTTCTTCGGGGCGCCGATGCTGCTGCCGAGGATGCCGCTTTTGAGCACGACGGTGTAGCCGACGCCGCGTTCGATGCGGTGTACGTGCGTCATGCCGCAGTTGTGCGCGATGTCGGTCGCCTTCGAGGCCCACGGCGAAATCGTGCCCAGGCGCGGGATGACGAAGAATTCTTCGCTCACGCCTTCGTATAGCGTTTCAGGGGCCGGCTCGCCATAGGTGAGCATGGCCGACAGGCGCGACGTATCGTCCGTGGTGAGCGGCGCGCTGGTATCGATAAAATGGTAGAAGCGCGCCTGGATTGCGGCAATCGACGGGGCGACGGCTTGCAGTTGGCTCAGGAGGCGTTGGCTACGGAAGGCGGACAGGGCATTGGAACCCGGCAGAATCAACATGGCTTGGACAGTCGTTGATGCAGCGTGGCTGCTTGGGTGGAAGATAGCCCGTTATTATACAGTGTTGTAAAGGCGCGACCATTGCGGGCGGGACGGTCTATTCGCCGCTGTCGGCAATCCTGCGCCGACACATTGCGCGCACTGCAAGGCAGGTTCCTTGATCGAACTGAAACTTGCCGGTATCTTTGCCGTGAACAATATTTGAACGGCTACCAACCGGTGGCACGCGAACGTCGGAAACGAGAACAAGAATGCAAGAGAACGCGAACCTGGCGGTACTGGTGGTTGATCCGAATACGGGCATGCGCACCAGCCTGCAGAACATGCTGGGGCTGATCGGCGTCTCGAAGGTCGAGTTTGCGGTCAACGCGAATAGCGCCATCCGCCAGTTGACCAGGCGAGCCTATGACGTGGTGCTGTGCGAATACGACCTGGTCGGTGGCAGCGGCGCAGGTCAGGACGGCCAGCAACTGCTGGAAGACCTGCGCCAGCATGGACTGATTTCGGCCTCGACCATCTTCATCATGCTCACTTCCGAGGGCGTGTACGAAAAAGTGGTCAGCGTGGCCGAGCTGACCCCGACCGACTACGTGCTCAAACCGTTCACGGTGGAGCTGCTCAGCGCCCGTCTCACGCGCGCACTGGAGCGGCGCGCCGTGCTGCTGCCGGCCTGGCAGCAGGCGGCGGCAGGCAAGCTGCGCGAGGCGATCCGTACTTGCGAACAGGGCCAGGCGAAGCAACCGCGCTACGCCTTCGACTTCGCGCGCATCCGCGCCGAGCTGCATACGACGCTGGGCGAACACGGAGAGGCGGCCAACGTCTACCGCCAGGTCATGACCGAGCGCCCGCTCGGCTGGGCTGCACTGGGCCTGGCGCGCTGCCTGCTGGAGCTGGGCCAAGCCGACGACGCGCGCTTCATCCTGGACGAACTCCTGATGTCGAATCCGCGCCTGATGGGCGCCTACGACCTGCTGGCGCGCTGCCTCGAATCCGAGGGCGAAGGGGCGCTGGCCAAAAAGGTGCTGGAAGACGCGGTGGCGATCTCGCCGCACGTGGTGCGGCGCTTGCGCAAACTGGGCGAAGTGTCGCTTGCGGCGGGCGACCTCGATGGCGCCGAAAAATCGTTCAAGCAGGTGGTGAGCAAGGCCAGGTATTCCGAGTTTCGCGATCCGGAAGACCACGTCAACCTGGTCAAAGCCCTCGTCACGCGTGGCGACGTGCAAGGCGCCACCGGCGTGATCCGCGACCTGGAGCGTTCGCTGCGCGGCAGCCCGGCGCTTGATGCCTGCAAGGCCTACGCCAACGCGCTGCTGCACGACAAGACCGGCAACGGCGGCGCGGCGGTGGCCGACCTGCAGGCGGCGGTGACGGCGGTGCGCGCCAGCAGCGGGCTGTCGTCCGGCATCAGGATGGAGATGGCGCGCGCCTGCCTCGAGCATCATCTCGACGCCCAGGCCGCCGACGTGATGATGACGGTGGCGGGCGACGCCCACAGCGGCGTCTCGGTCGACCAGGCGATCGGCGTATTCGTGCAAGCCGGGCGTGGCGACCTGGCCGACGGCATGGGCCAGCAGCTCAAGGCGCAAGCCCAGATCCTGCTCGGCGTGGCCGACGAAAAACGCAATATGGGCGATGTACGCGGCGCGGTGCAGACCCTGCTCGAGGCGCTGCACATCGCCCCGCACAACCTGCAGATCATGGTGGCCACCGCCGGCGGCATCCTGCGCCAGGTACACGAACTGGGGTGGGATCATGCGCTGGGCGCGACGGCGGCCTCGCTGCTGGACCAGATCCGGGCCCAGGATGCGCAGCATCCGCGCTTGCAGACGCTGGTCGAGGAATATGGCGCGGCGCGGCGCAAGTACGGTATCGCTACCGTTTAACGCGGCGTTCGTCCGGCTGACGCCGGTGTAGCAATTCCTTACAAAGCGGCCGCCGCCATTATCCTCTCGGGATTAGAATGAACCATCGTCCCGATGGGAGCTCTGCCATGACGCTGCAGATCGGAGGCGCGGCGAAACGCCTGATCCTTTCGCTATTGCTGGCATGCGGTGCTGGTGGCTGCGTGTATGGGCCGCCGTATGCGGCGTATGATGGCGGCTACGCGCCGGCCTACACTGATTCGCCCTATCCTGCCAATGCCTACTACGGCTACCCGTATGCGCGCCCGGCCTACGCCTATCCGCCGGTGACGCTCGACTTCGGCTTTTCGTATTACGACCGTGGCTCACGCCACCACGGTGGCCGTGGCTGGGGGCGTGGGTATCACGGCGGACACGGCCACCACCACGGCGGCCGTGGGCATGGACACGGTGGTCGGCGGCGCTGACCGCTTGCGTTACGCTTTGCCGTACCCGCCGCCGCCCGGCGTCTCGATCACGAAGACGTCGCCGATACCCATCTCGACCTTGCCGATATGCCCCAGCTGCAGGGCGCTGCCGTCGGCGCGCTCGACCCGGTTGCTGCCGCGTTCGGCCGCCCCGCCGCCGGCCATCCCGAACGGCGCGTGGATGCGGTTGTTGGACAGGATCGCCGCCGTCATCGGTTCCAGGAAGCGCATCCGGCGCACCGCGCCATTGCCGCCATGCCAGCGCCCCACACCGCCCGAACCGGGCCGGATGGCGTAGCTATCGAGCCGCACCGGGAACCGGAACTCAAGGATTTCCGGATCGGTCAGGCGCGAATTGGTCATATTGGTTTGCACCACGTCGGTGCCATCGAAGCCCTCGCCCGCGCCGGAGCCGCCCGAGATGGTCTCGTAATACTGGTGGCGTGCATTGCCGAAGGTGAAGTTGTTCATCGTCCCCTGTGCCGCCGCCATCACGCCTAGCGCGCCGTACAGGGCGTTGGTGATGCAGGTCGACGTTTCGACATTGCCCGACACCACCGAGGCCGGATAGCGCGGATTGAGCATTGAGCCAGGCGGGATGATTACCTTCAGGGGTTTCAGGCAGCCGGCGTTGAGCGGAATCTCGTCCTCGACCAGGGTGCGGAACACGTAAAGCACCGCCGCCATGCACACACTCGACGGCGCGTTGAAGTTGTTGGGCAGCTGGCTCGACGTGCCAGTGAAATCCACCTCGGCGCTGCGCGACGCCGCATCGACCCGGATCGCGACGTCGATGTGGGCACCGTTGTCGAGCGCGTAGTGGAAGCTGCCGTCCTTGAGCGCCGAGATCACGCGCCGCACCGCTTCTTCGGCGTTGTCCTGCACGTGGCCCATATAGGCGCGCACCACTTCCAGGCCGTAGTAGGCGACCATCTTGCCCAGCTCCTCGACGCCCTTCTGGTTGGCCGCCACCTGGGCGCGAAGGTCGGCCAGGTTCTGGTCGGGATTGCGCGCGGGGTAGCGCGCACCGGTCAGCAATGCACGCGTGGCGTCTTCGCGCAGCACGCCATCGAGCCCGTCGACCAGCTTGAAGTTGTCGATCAGGACGCCCTCCTGCTCGATGTGGTCGGAGTCCGGCGGCATCGAGCCGGGCGTGGTGCCGCCGATGTCGGCGTGGTGGCCGCGCGAGCCGACGTAGAACAGGATGTCCGCGCCCGCCGCATCGAAGACGGGCGAGATCACGGTGACGTCCGGCAGATGGGTGCCGCCGTGGTAGGGGTCGTTGAGCATGTAGACGTCGCCGGCGCGCATGCGGCCGGCGTTCTCGCGCATCACGGTCTTGATGCTCTCGCCCATCGAACCGAGGTGCACCGGCATGTGCGGCGCGTTCGCCACCAGGTTGCCGTCATGATCGAAAATGGCGCAGCTGAAGTCGAGCCGCTCCTTGATGTTGACCGAGTACGCCGTGTTCTGCAGGCGCAGTCCCATCTGCTCGGCGATCGACATGAACAGGTTGTTGAAGATCTCCAGCATCACCGGATCGGCCGTGGTGCCGATGGCGCGCCGTTCGGGCCGGGCTTCCACGCGCGTCAAGACCAGGTGGTTGTAGTCGGTGACGCGCGCCTGCCAGCCCGGTTCGACCACGGTGGTGGCGTTGTCTTCGGCGACGATGGCCGGCCCGTTGACCACGTGGCCTGGATCGAGCGTGCGACGTGCATGGACTGCGGTGTCGCGCCACCTGCCGCCGCTGTACATCGACAGCGTCTCCTGCGGCGCCGGCGCCGCAGCTTGCGCCAGGGTGGCGACGCGCGTCTCGGGCGGCGCATCGGACTGGCCGATCGCCTCCACCGACACCGCTTCCACGATCAGCGCGCGCGACGGCATCAGGAACGAGTAGCGGCGCTTATAGGCTTGCTCGAACTGCGCCTGCATATTCGCTGCCTCGCCCAGCAACACCAGCAAGGCCGAATCGGTGCCTTCGTAGCGCAGGTGCACGCGCTCGACCAGCACGATGCGCTCAGCTGCCACGCCCTGCCCCAGCAGCTGTTCACGCGCGGCTTGCGCCAGTGCGGCAAGGCGCGTGCGCAGCGCATCGAGCATGGCGTCGTGCAGCCGCTCTTCGACGGCCTGCTCGCGCATCGCGGTCTGGTCGGCCAGGCCCATGCCGTAGGCCGACAACACCCCGGCCAGCGAGTGGATGAACACCGTCTTCATGCCCAGCGCATCGGCCACCAGGCAGGCATGCTGGCCGCCGGCGCCGCCGAAACTGGTGAGCGCATATTCGGTCACGTCGTGGCCGCGCTGCACCGAGATCTGCTTGATCGCATTGGCCATGTTGCCGACCGCGATCTGGATGAAGCCTTCGGCCACGGCTTCCGGCGCCGGACGGGTGCCGGTGGCTTGCCCGATCTCGTCGGCCAGTTGGTCGAAGCGCGCACGCACCGCATCGGCGTCGAGCGCCTCATCGCCGCCCGGCCCGAACAGCGCCGGGAAGTAACGCGGCTGCACCTTGCCCAGCATGACGTTGCAGTCGGTGACGGCCAGCGGTCCGCCGCGCCGGTAGCTGGCCGGGCCCGGGTTGGCGCCGGCGCTGTCCGGCCCGACACGATAACGGCTGCCGTCAAAGTGCAGGATCGAGCCGCCGCCGGCCGCCACCGTGTGGATACTCATCATCGGCGCGCGCATGCGCACGCCCGCGACCTGGGTCTCGAACACGCGTTCGAATTCGCCCGAATAATGCGACACATCGGTCGAGGTGCCGCCCATGTCGAAACCGATCACGCGCTCGAAGCCGGCCAGGCGGCTGGCGCGCACCATGCCGACAATCCCGCCGGCGGGGCCGGACAGGATGCTGTCCTTGCCCTGGAACGCGCGTGCGTCGGTCAGGCCGCCGCTGGACTGCATGAACTGCAGGTTCACGCCGGGCAGCTCGCGCGCGACCTGGTCGACGTACCGGCGCAGGATCGGCGACAAATAGGCGTCGACCACGGTGGTGTCGCCGCGCGCAACCAGCTTCATCATCGGGCTGACCTGGTGCGACACCGATATCTGGGTGAAGCCGATCTCGCTTGCGATGGCCGCTACTTCAGCCTCGTGCCGGGTGTGGCGGTAGCCGTGCATGAACACGATCGCCAGCGAGCGCAGGCCGGCATCGAACGCGTCCTGCAGCGCCGCGCGCGCCGCCTCGGCGTCGAGCGCCTGCACCACGTCCCCGTGCGCCCCGATGCGTTCATCGACCTCGATCACGCGCGCGTACAGCAGCTCGGGCAGCACGATGTGGCGGTCGAACAGGCGCGGGCGGTTCTGGTAGGCGATGCGCAGCGCATCGCGGAAACCGCGCGTGATGGCCAGCACGGTCGGCTCGCCCTTGCGTTCGAGCAGCGCGTTGGTGGCGACGGTGGTGCCCATCTTGACCGCTTCGATCGCAGCGGCCTGATTGTCCGCGCCGAGCAGGTGCCTGATGCCGGCCACGGCGGCGTCGCGGTACTGCTCCGGGTTTTCCGACAGCAGCTTGTGCGTCACGAGTTGTCCGTCAGGGCGCCGCCCCACGATGTCGGTGAAGGTGCCGCCTCGGTCGATCCAGAACTGCCAGTCCATGCTTGTTCTCCGCGTGAAGTCGATTGCTGTCGGCCCCATTGTAGTCGGACGGCGCGCCGCCGCCCGCGAAAATGCACGACAATAAAATCCACACTGACCAACCGAAGCACAGCATGGAACAACGCCTTTACACCGTCGCCCAGACCCGCGCCATTGAACAAGCGGCCGACGCCAACCTGCCCGCGGGGGCGCTGATGGAACGCGCCGGCCGCGCCGCCGCCGACTACGCTCTTGAACTGATCGGCGAGGGGCGCGACCTGCCAGTGCTGGTGCTGGCCGGCCCCGGCAACAACGGTGGCGATGCGTTCGAGACGGCCTCCAACCTGGCCGACGCCGGCATCGACGCCACCGTGCTGCACCTGCCCGGCCACGCCGATGCCTCCGCCGAAACGGCAGCCGCCTACGATCGCGCCCGCAGTGGCTCGGTCGGCTGGATCGACATGCTGCCGCCGGATGCCGAATGGGCGCTGGTGATCGATGGCCTGTTCGGCATCGGCCTGGCGCGGCCCCTCGAGGGCGAATACCGCGACCTGGTCGCCTCGCTCGACACCATCCGCTGCCCGATCCTGGCGCTCGACGTGCCGAGCGGCCTGGATGCCGACACCGGCGCCGTGATCGGACCGGACGGCATCGCGGTGCGCGCCACCCACACCATTACCTTCCTCGGCAACAAGGCGGGGCTGCACACAGCCGACGGGCGCGATCACGCCGGCCAGGTGCGCCTCGACACGTTGGGCGTGGACGCTGCGGCCTTGCCGCGCGCGACTGCATCGATCGGCGACGTCGCCCTGTTCGCCGGCCAGCTCGCAGGACGGCGCCACAATTCGCACAAGGGAAGCTTCGGCGACGTGGCCGTGATCGGCGGCGCGCATGGCATGGCCGGCGCCCCGGTGCTGGCTGCGCGGGGCGCGCTGTTTGCCGGCGCCGGCCGCGTGTTCGTGGCGGCACTGGGCAGTCCGCCCGGCTACGACAGCCAGCAACCCGAGATCATGTTGCGCCAGGCCGACGACTTCGATTTCATCGGCCGCACTTTGGTGATCGGCCCCGGCATGGGCGACTCGGCCAACGCCATCCGGCTGCTGGCCAAGGCGTTGGATAGCGACAGCCCGCTGGTGATCGATGCCGACGCCCTGAACTTGATCGGCACCAGTCCCGACCTGCAATCGCGCCTGGCGCAGCGCGCCGCGCCCAGTATCCTGACCCCGCATCCGCTGGAGGGCGCACGCCTGCTCGGGATGACCGCGAGCGTGGTGCAGGCCGACCGCCTGGAAGCGGCGCGCGAGATGGCGCTACGCATGAATGCGACGGTGATCCTGAAGGGTTCCGGCACGGTGATTGCGCGTCCCGACGGTGACGTTGTCGTCAACCCGACCGGCAACGCCGGCCTGGCCACGGCCGGCAGCGGCGACGTGTTGGCTGGTGTTTGCGGCGCGCTGCTGGCGCAGGGCTGGTCGGCCTGGGAGGCGGCCATTGGCGGGGCCTGGATCCACGGCGCGGCGGCCGATCAACTGGTGGCGGACGGCAGCGGCCCGATCGGGCTGACCGCCAGCGAACTGCCGGCGGCGGTGCGCACCGTGCTCAATGGCCTGGTGCGCGAGCACGCCAGGCGCTGAATCACGATGCGTCTACGACGCGATCCGGCCCGCAGCGATGGTGAGCGTGCGGCCGCAACGCGCCGCCATCGCCGTATCGTGCGTGACCAGCACCAGGGTCGAGCCGCGCTCGCGATTGAGTTCGAACATCAGCCCGATCACCGCTTCGCCGGTGGCCGCATCCAGGCTGCCGGTCGGTTCGTCCGCGAACAACAGCGGCGGCTGGGTGACGAAGGCGCGCGCCAGTGCGACGCGCTGCTGCTCGCCGCCGGAGAGGAACTTGGGATAATGTTTCAGGCGGCTGCCCAGGCCGACGCGGCCCAGCATCTCGGCCGCCTTGTCGCGGGCGCCGGCGTCGCCGCGCAATTCGAGCGGCAGCATCACGTTTTCGAGCGCGGTCAGGTGCCCCAGCAACTGGAACGACTGGAACACGAAGCCCAGCTTGGCCTTGCGAAACGCGGCGCGGCCGTCTTCGTCGAGCGCGAAGATATCGGTGCCATCGAGCAGCACGGTGCCCGAAGATGGCGTGTCGAGGCCCGCCAGCAGGCCAAGCAGGGTCGACTTGCCCGAGCCGGACGCGCCGACCAGCGCGAGCGTCTCGGCCGGTTCTACCGTAAAATCGATGTCTTGCAGGATGGTGAGTTCGCCGCTGGCGTCCGCAACCTTCTTCGCTAGAGCGCTGACCTGGATCGCCGGCACACGGCCGGTGTCAAGGATAGCGTTTTGTTTGAATGCCTCGGGATGATCACGCATGCTTGCTTTTCTTAAAAAATTAACTGTCGGCGCAGCGCTCATGGTCGCTGCGACGGCGAGCGCTTATTCTGCACCAAAAACCGTCCTGGTGGTGGGCGACAGCCTGTCGGCCGAATACGGCATCGCGCGCGGCGCCGGCTGGGTAGCGCTGCTCGAACAAAAACTGAAAGCGGCGAACATCGACGCGCGCATCGTCAACGCCAGCATCAGCGGCGAGACCACCAGCGGCGGTCGCGCACGCCTGCCGGCGCTGCTCGGCCAGCACCGGCCCGACATCGTGGTGCTCGAACTGGGCGCCAACGACGGCTTGCGCGGCTTGCCGGTGCCGTCGGCCGAAGCCAACCTGCGCGAGATGATCAAGCAGTCGCAAGACAAAAAGGCGCGCGTGCTGCTGGTCGGCATGCGCATGCCGCCCAACTATGGGCGCGCCTACACCGAACGCTTCTTCACCATGTTCAAGGCCGTGTCGAACGACACCAGGTCACCGCTGGTGCCATTCATGCTCGAGGGCGTGGCCGACAAGCCGGCCCTGTTCCAGCAAGACCGCCTGCACCCGACCGCGCAAGCGCATCCGATCATCCTGAATAACATCTGGCCGCAGTTGCTTGGCCTCATCAAGAAACAATGAAATATCCTGAAGTCCTGGCCTTTGACACCGTCCTGGCGCAGCTTGACAGCTTCGACACCATCATCGACGTACGCAGCGAGTCGGAGTACGCGCACGACCACCTTCCCGGTGCGATCAACTGCCCGGTGTTGAACGACGAGGAGCGCATCCGCGTCGGCACCCTGTACAAGCAGACCGGCGCCTTCGAAGCGAAAAAGGTCGGCGGGCCGCTCGTGGCGCACAACATCGCGCGCCACCTCGAGACGCTCTTTGCGGACAAGCCGCGCGAGTGGCGTCCGCTGGTCTACTGCTGGCGCGGGGGAAATCGCAGTGGCGCGATGGCCCATGTCATGGCGCGCATCGGCTGGCCGGTGGTGCAGTTGGACGGCGGCTACAAGAGCTATCGCGCCCATGTCAGCACGGCGCTCGAGAATCCGCCGGATCTCGATTGGCGCGTTATCTGCGGCACCACCGGCAGCGGCAAGAGCCGCCTGCTGGAAACGCTGCACGGTATCGGCGCGCAAGTGCTGGACCTGGAAAAACTGGCCGCGCATCGCGGCTCGGTGCTGGGCCACCTGCCGCACGAACCGCAGCCCAGCCAGAAGTGGTTCGAGACCCAGGTGTGGGACACGCTGCGCCGCTTCGATCCAGCCAAGCCGGTGTTCGTCGAATCGGAAAGTAAAAAGGTCGGCAACCTGCGCGTGCCTGGGCTGGTGATGGAGCGCATGCGCGCCGCGCCCTGCATCGCGCTGAACTTGTCGCGTCCGAACCGGGTACGCCTGCTGATGGAAGACTACCAGCACTTCTGCGCCGATCCGGCGGCATTAACCGCTCAGCTGGAACACCTGGTGCAGCTGCATGGCCGCGCCACGGTCGACGCCTGGCGCGAGCTGGCCAACAACGGCGCGATGGCGCAGGTGGTCGACGCGCTGCTGGCGCAGCACTACGACCCGGCCTACCTGCGTTCGATCGACCGCAACTTTACGCACTATCCGCAGGCCGCGGCGCTGGCCTTGGACGACATCGCGCCGGCCGATTTCCTGGCTGCCGCGCGCACCTTGCATCCTGGCTGAATCCGGCGCCGTTTCAGTAAACGCGCCGCCCAAGCAAAAAGCCCGACTGCTCACGCAGCCGGGCTTTTTTACGTCCAGCGCTTGCGATTACCGAGCGCTGTCGCTGTTACCGAGTTCCGAACCCTTGACGTCGACCTTGGCCTTCGCCTTGACCTTGAGCGCTTCGACGTAATCGAGCATCGCTTGCTGGCCCGTCAATTCGGCGATCTGGGTCGCTTCCTGCTTGCGACGCGCTGCGTCAGGCTGGGCCGGCTGCGACACCTTGCCGATGCGGTACACGCCATAACCCTGGCCCGGTACATCGACCCCGATATACGCAGGCAGCTTGCTCACATCGGCCTTCAATACGGCGATCGCGGCAACCTGGTTCAGCGTCGGCTCCTTGGTGCGCGACAGGACCTTGACTTCACCGAAGCCGGCAGCGTCGCCCGAGGCCTTGACTGCGGCCAGCTTGGCCTCACCGGCCTGGCGTGCCAGACGCGCCGCTTCTTCCAGCGTCACGCGCTGGCGGATCGCCGCTTCGACGTCGGCCAGGGGGCGCTTGCTCGCCGGGCGGAATTCGAGCACACGGCCCGAGACCAGCACGCTCGGCGCCACTTCGACGGCTTCGGTATTACGCTTGTTCTTGATCGAGTCGTTCGAGAACAGCGCAGCGAGGAACTTGGCGTTGTTGAACGGCGCCTCGCCCAGCGCCGGATTCGGCGTGCGGGTCAGGTTGTCGGCAGTCTGGATCTGCAGCTTGAGCTTGTCGGCGACCGGCTTCAGGCTGTCGGACTGGTCATACGCGGTCTCGCCGAACACTTCGGCCAGCTCCGAATACTTGGCCGACATCTTCTGCTTCTTCAGGTCGGCAGCGATCTGCTCCTTGGCCGCGTCGAGCGGCTTCTGGGCCGACGGCGTGATCTTGGTGACCTTGATGACGTGGTAGCCGAATTCCGACTGCACCAGGCCGCTCGTTTCGCCTTCTTTCAGGCTATAGATCGCGTCTTCGACCGGCTTGACGAACAAGCCCTTCTCGACCACGCCGAGGTCGCCGCCAGCCTGGGCCGAGCCCGGGTCTTGCGATTGCGCCTTGGCGATGGCGGCGAAGTTGGCCGGATTGGCACGCACCTCAAGCAGCACCGCTTCGGCTTTCGCCTTGGCAGCGGCGGCGTCGGCCGGCTTGGCGTCGCGTGGCGAGTTGATCAGGATGTGGCTGGCGGTACGCTGTTCGGGCGTGGTGTAGGCCTTCAGGTTCTTGTTGTAGAAGTCGGTGACTTCGGCGTCGCTCACCTGTACCTGGCTTTCGACGGTGGCGGCGTTGAACACGACGTATTCGGCTTTGACTTGTTCCGGGATCTGGAACATCTGCGCATTCTTGTCATAGAACGCCTTGACCATCGCGTCGGTGACTTTCACCTGCGGCAGGTAGGCCGCAACCGGGAACACCAGTTCCTGAACTTCGCGCTCCTGGTCGTTGATGTCCGACATGCGATTGGTGACGGCGCGCGGCGCAAAGGCGGTGGCCTGGATCGAGCCGGCCAGGTGCTGCGCCGCCATGTCGCGGCGCAGGCGCTGGTCGAACATCGGACCGGTCATGCCCTGCGAGGCCAGCCATGCCTGATAAGCGTCGCCGTCGAAGCTGCCGTCCGGCTTGCGGAACATCTGAATACCCGAGATGTACTTGGCCAGTGCGGCGTCGCTGACGGTCAGGTTGGCGTGATTGAGTTCGGCGTCAAGGGCGCGTTCGCCGACCAGGTTATTCAGGATGGTCTGCTTGGCTTCGGCCGTTTCGAACATTTTCTGGTCGAATTGCGCGCCCATCATCTGGCGTGCCTGGTCGATCTGGCGGCGCTGCGCTTCTTCCCACTCTTGCTGGGTGATCTTTTTGCCGCCGACGGTGGCGACACCGGTGCCGGCGTCATTGCTCTGGTAACTCTCCATGCCCACCAAAACGAACGATGGGATAATCAGGAGCAGCAGGATCCCGTACAACCAGCGCTTGTGGTTCCGAACAAATTCAAACATGGTCAGCCATTCAAGGTTGAGAATGCATTAACAGCATAAGTTAAAAAAAAAGGCGAACTCGCGTTCGCCTCTTATTATGGAGCGCCCTTTACGGATTCTCCAACTACTAAATTCTGGCGGAGCGGACGGGGCTCGCCCACATTCTGCCGGCCGCGGATTCCCTCGCAAGGGAATCCCTTCTCGCCCTACTCCGTGCTCCCCGCAGGGGGAGCACTTCTACATCTGAATTCTGGCGGAGCGGACGGGGCTCGAACCCGCGACCCCCGGCGTGACAGGCCGGTATTCTAACCAACTGAACTACCGCTCCAGACAAAGTCTCGTGCGTTTTGGTGGCGGAGCGGACGGGGCTCGAACCCGCGACCCCCGGCGTGACAGGCCGGTATTCTAACCAACTGAACTACCGCTCCAGCAAAACGCATTCAACAAACATCAGCTTGATAACAACATCAATCTGCTGCTTTCTTCGCTTGTCACCGCGAAGAAGGCATTAGTTTACAGCATCTTTCAGCGCTTTACCAGCCTTAAATTTTGGAACCTTGGCGGCCTTGATTTTGATTGGTTCCTTGGTGCGCGGATCGGTGCCGGTACGCGCGGCGCGCTCACCCACGGTGAAGGTGCCAAAGCCGACCAGCGTGACGCTGTCGCTGCGCTTCAGGGTTTCGGTCACTGCATTGATCATGGCGTCGAGTGCGCGCGTGGCCGAGGCCTTCGTAATATCCGCGGACTTCGCGATTTCTTCGATCAGTTCTGTCTTGTTCACTCGTTCCCTCGTTATTCGTGTGTGGCGCTGCGTGGCGCCTTTACTGCAAAAGTGCAGGGCGTATTAAACAAGGGCAACATGTGGATGTCAAGCCGGGCGGCTCGAGCACGGCTTCGGTTGTGGCGTCAAATGCCGGTCACCGCTCGCCGCCATGCGCACTTCACACGCATCGATAGCACAAAAAAAACAGGCGCCACATGGGCGCCTGCTTCATCGTACCGAACTGCTTGCGAGATTAGTGCTTGACCACTTCGGGCTTCGCTTCGGTCGGCGCCGTCGCTGCCACTGCAGCCACCGCCGGCACGTCGACGAGCGGTTCCGGCTGGCGTTCCAGCGCAACTTCAAGCACCTTCTCGATCCAGCGCACCGGCACGATCTCGAGCTGGTTCTTGACGTTGTCCGGGATCTCGGCCAAGTCCTTCACGTTCTGCTCGGGAATCAAGACCGTCTTGATGCCGCCGCGATGCGCCGCCAGCAGCTTTTCTTTCAGGCCGCCGATCGGCAGCACTTCGCCGCGCAGCGTGATCTCGCCCGTCATCGCCACGTCGCCGCGCACCGGGATGCCGGTGAAGGCCGACACCAGCGCCGTCGTCATGCCGATACCGGCCGATGGACCATCCTTCGGCGTGGCGCCTTCCGGCACGTGAATGTGGATGTCGGTTTTCTCGAACACCTCATTCTTGATGCCGAAGCGCTGCGCACGCGAACGCACCACGGTGCGGGCCGCTTCGATCGATTCCTTCATGACGTCGCCCAGGGTACCGGTGCGGATGATGCCGCCCTTGCCCGGCACATTGACCGCTTCGATCGTCAGCAGGTCGCCACCGACTTCGGTCCAGGCCAGACCGACCACCTGGCCGATCTGGTTCTCTTTCTCGGCCACGCCGAAGTCATAACGGCGCACGCCCAGGAACTTGTCCAGGTTTTCGCTGCCGACGACGACACGTTTCGCCACCGCTTTCTCGCCCTTCTCATCCTTTTTCAGGAGCAGCATCTTGACCACCTTGCGGCAGATCTTCGACACTTCGCGCTCGAGCGAACGGACACCGGCTTCGCGGGTGTAATAGCGGATGATGTCGCGAATCGCGCCCTCTTCCACCGTGATCTCTTCGACCTTGAGCCCGTTGTTCTTGAGCTGCTTCGGCAACAGGTAACGCTGCGCGATGCTGGTCTTTTCGTCTTCGGTATAACCCGACAGGCGAATCACTTCCATCCGGTCCAGCAGCGCCGGCGGGATGTTGAACGAGTTCGAGGTCGCCACGAACATCACGTCCGACAAGTCGAAGTCGACTTCCAGGTAGTGGTCCGAGAAGGTGTGGTTCTGTTCCGGATCGAGCACCTCGAGCAGAGCCGAAGATGGATCGCCACGGAAATCGGCGCCCATCTTGTCGATCTCGTCGAGCAGGAACAGCGGATTACGCACACCGACCTTCGCCAGCGACTGCAGCACCTTGCCCGGCATCGAGCCGATATAGGTACGGCGGTGACCGCGGATCTCGGCTTCGTCACGCACGCCGCCCAACGCCATGCGCACGAACTTGCGATTCGTGGCGCGGGCAATCGACTGGCCCAGCGAGGTCTTGCCGACGCCCGGAGGACCGACGAAGCACAGGATCGGCGCTTTCAACTTGTCGACGCGCTGTTGCACTGCGAGGTATTCCAGGATGCGTTCTTTAATCTTGTCCAGGCCATAGTGATCCTGCTCGAGCACGTTCTCGGCGTTTTGCAGGTCGACGGTGACTTTCGACTTCTTCTTCCACGGCAGCGACACCAGGGTGTCGATGTAGTTACGCACCACGGTCGCTTCGGCCGACATCGGCGACATCAGTTTCAGTTTGCGAATTTCAGCCTGGGCTTTTTCCATGGCTTCTTTCGGCATCTTGGCTGCGATAACTTTCTTCTCGAGCTCTTCGATGTCGGCGCCCTCTTCGCCTTCACCCAGTTCCTTCTGGATGGCTTTGACTTGCTCGTTCAGGTAGTACTCGCGCTGCGATTTTTCCATCTGGCGCTTGACGCGGCCACGGATGCGCTTCTCGACCTGCAGGATGTCCAGTTCGCCTTCCAGCTGGCCGAGCAGGTGCTCGAGGCGCTTGGCGACGTTGAAGATCTCCAGGATCACCTGCTTCTGTTCAAGCTTCAACGGCAGGTGCGCAGCAACGGTATCGGCCAGGCGCCCCGCGTCATCGATACCGGCCAGCGAGGCCAGGATCTCAGGCGGAATTTTCTTGTTGAGTTTGACGTACTGGTCGAACTGCTGAACGATCGCGCGACGCATCGCTTCGACTTCGGAGTCGTCGCCGACTTCCGAATCGACCGGCGTCAGCTCGGCGGTGAAATGGGTGGCGCCATCGACGATGGTGTCGATGCGCGCGCGCTGGGAACCTTCGACCAGCACCTTGACGGTACCGTCGGGCAGTTTCAGCATTTGCAGAATATTCGCCACGCAGCCGATCTCATAGATGTCTGCGGCGGAAGGCTCGTCTTTGGCGGCGGCCTTTTGGGCGGCCAGCATGATGCTCTTGCCCTGCTCCATGGCGGCTTCAAGTGCCTTGATGGATTTAGGACGACCGACGAACAGAGGTATCACCATATGCGGGAACACAACCACATCGCGCAACGGTAGAAGCGGCAGCGTCGATTGCTCGGTTAATTTCGAAGTTGTCATGGCATACCTTATAGAAAGCGTGTTTCTGAACTTGGGCGCTCGCAGCCAGAACTCAAGACCGGGCTGCGAAAATATTTTCTACAAGTAAAAAATATCAACTTGTCGAATGCATCGTTTGCCGTTCCAATAAAAGATTAGCGAATAAATAAAAAAGCCACCGCGCGGCGTACCGCGAGTGGCTTTTCGAATGAAGCCGAATCTTTTATTGAGATTGATTGTACCGAGTTAAGTCCGCACGGCAAGCCTTTTCAAGGCGTGCGCGCGGGCTTTTTTCAGTTTTCTCCCGATGCTTTGGCAGTTTCGCTGTAAATCAATAAAGGTTTGGCGCCGTTCGTGATCGTATTTTCATCAATCACGACTTTCACCACATTTTGCTGGCTCGGCAATTCATACATTACGTCGAGCAGTGCATGCTCGAGAATCGAACGCAGACCACGGGCGCCGGTTTTGCGCGCCAATGCTTTCTTGGCAATCGCGTGCAATGCCGCTGGACGAATTTCCAATTCGGCGCCTTCCATTTCAAGCAGTTTCGAATACTGCTTGATCAGCGCATTCTTCGGCTCGACCAGAATCTGGATCAGCGCTTCTTCGGTCAATTCGCTCAGTGCGGCAACCACCGGCAGACGGCCGACCAGTTCAGGAATCAGGCCGAACTTGATCAGGTCTTCCGGCTCGGCTTCAAGCAGGATCTCGGCGTTGTAGCTGTCGTCCAGGCTCTTGACCGTGGCGCCGAAGCCAATGCCGCTCTTGACCGACCGGTTCGTAATCACCTTGGCCAGGCCGTCGAAGGCGCCGCCGCAGATGAACATGATGTTGGTGGTGTCGATCTGCACGAAGTCCTGGTTCGGGTGCTTGCGCCCGCCTTGCGGCGGCACCGAGGCCATGGTGCCCTCGATCAGTTTCAACAGCGCTTGCTGCACGCCCTCGCCCGAGACATCGCGCGTGATCGACGGATTGTCGGACTTGCGCGAAATCTTGTCGATCTCATCGATGTAGACGATACCGCGCTGCGCCTTTTCGACTTCATAGTTGCAGCTCTGCAGCAGCTTCTGGATGATGTTCTCGACGTCTTCGCCGACATAGCCGGCTTCGGTCAGGGTGGTCGCATCGGCGATCACGAACGGCACGTTGAGCATGCGCGCCAGGGTCTGGGCCAGCAGGGTCTTGCCGGAACCGGTCGGGCCGACCAGCAAGATATTGCTCTTGGCCAGTTCGACGTCGTCCTTTTTGCCCAGGTGCTTGAGGCGCTTGTAATGGTTGTACACCGCGACCGACAAGATACGCTTGGCGGTTTGCTGGCCGATCACATACTGGTCGAGCAGCTCGGTGATTTCGAGCGGCGTCGGCAGATCGGACTTGGCGCCCGCCACCGTTTCGACGTTCGACGTTTCATCGCGGATGATGTCGTTGCACAGGTCGATGCATTCATCGCAGATGAACACCGACGGTC
>Ga0265798_10003913_pt1 | contig 20923 bp, 13 predicted proteins | sample P3T30metagenome_FD_192430 | JGI IMG/M metagenome (GOLD analysis project Ga0265798, IMG submission 192430) | Plant litter microbial communities from East Loma Ridge, Irvine, California - P3 T30 | ecosystem: Environmental > Terrestrial > Plant litter > Unclassified | place: USA: California... | reverse complement strand
CTGCCGCTGGCGCCGATGCTGGTGCAGCCGCTGGTCGAGAACGCGATCATGCACGGGCTGGAACCCAAGGTCGAGGGCGGAGAAATCGTGCTGCGCGCGCGCGTGGCCGGCGATGCGCTGTGCATAGACGTCGCCGACGACGGCATCGGCCTGGCGCCCGCGCAGCCGGCGCCGGCGCCGCGGCCGGGAGGCGGCGTGGGCCTGTCGAACCTGCGCGAACGCCTGCGCAGCTTGCACGGCGCCCAAGCCCGGCTAGAATTGATCGAGAACCCGGGCGGCGGCGTCAGCTCGCGCCTGCTGTTGCCACTGGAGAGCGCGTGACCACCGCCCTGATCGCCGACGACGAACCCCATCTGCTGGCCTACCTCGAGGAGCAGCTGGCCGAGGCCTGGCCGGCGCTGCGCATCGTCGGACGCGCCGCCAACGGCATCGACGCGCTGCGCCTGGTCGACGAACTGGCGCCCGACGTGGTCTTCCTCGACATCCAGATGCCCGGCCTGAACGGCATGCAGCTGGCCGAGAAGCTGTGCGCCGGCGGCGATGCGCCGCGCATCGTGTTCACCACCGCCCACGAGCACTACGCGCTGCAGGCCTTCGAGCAGGCCGCCTTCGATTACCTGCTCAAGCCGATCCGGCTGGAACGGCTGCAGCGCACCGCGGCGCGCCTGCAGGAAGCGCTGGCGGCGCCGCCGCCCGTCCCCACCGATCCGGCCACCGCCGGCATGCTGGCCCAGCTGCTGCGCCAGCTCGGCGCCGCGCCGCCGGCGCCGGACGCCCCCGCCGGCCCGCTGCAATGGATCCGCGCCGCCCAGGGCCAGGAAACGCGCCTGATCGCGGTCGAGGAAGTCATTTATTTCCAGAGCAACGACAAGTACACCAGCGTGTTCGTGGCCGACGGCGAGCACCTGATCCGCACTCCGCTGCGCCAGTTGCGCGACCAGCTCGATCCGCAGCGCTTCTGGCAGATCCACCGCGGCGTGATCGTCGCCGCGCGCCACGTGGCCGGCACCCGCACCGACTTCCGCGGCCGCCTGCTGGTGCGCCTGAAAGGCCGCGAGGAACAGCTCGTGGTCAGCCGTAACTACGCCGAGCTGTTCCGCCAGATGTAAGGACCCGGCGCGGCCTGCGCCGTCATTCCATGGTGCGGAAAATCATTGCACTATCCGATCGACGAAGGTCGTGCAATAATATAGCCCGTCCTATGTCTTATATAAGACTTAGTCGCATAGCAAGATCCAGCAATGTTCGCGGCCGCCACCTTGGCGCCCGAGGGGAGTATGATTTCGCGATCCCTCCGCGACGCCGCCAGCGGCGTCCGGAATGACCGCCCCGTCGAGCGCGCCGCGACCCGGACAGCCGATGTTTTTTTGTTGAGTATTCGAACCCTTCCCGCACATCGAGGAACAAGCGTATGAGCAGTGATCAGACCATCATCTACACCCTGACCGACGAGGCGCCCCTGCTGGCCACCCATGCCTTCCTGCCCGTCATCGAAACCTTCGCCAAGCCCGCCGGCATCACCATCGAAGAGAGCGACATCTCGGTCGCTGCGCGTATCCTCGCGAACTTCCCGGAACGCCTGACCGAAGAGCAGCGCGTCGCGGACGCCCTGTCGGACCTCGGCAAGCGCACCCTGACGCCGGAAGCCAACATCATCAAGCTGCCGAACATCTCGGCCTCGGTGGGCCAGCTGCAAGCGGCGATCAAGGAACTGCAGGGCAAGGGCTACGACCTGCCCGACTATCCCGCCAACCCGTCGACCGACGAGGAAAAGGATATCAAGGCGCGCTACGGCAAGTCGATCGGCTCGTCGGTCAACCCGGTCCTGCGCGAAGGTAACTCGGACCGCCGCGCACCGAAGGCCGTCAAGGAATACGCCCGCAAGAACCCGCACTCGATGGGCGAATGGTCGGCCGCATCGCGCACCCACGTGTCGCACATGACCCACGGCGACTTCTACCACGGCGAAAAGTCGATGACCCTGGACCGCGCGCGCGACGTGCGCATGGAACTGGTCACCAAGTCGGGCCAGACCGTCGTGCTCAAGCAGAAGGTGGCGCTGAAGGAAAGCGAGATCATCGACTCGATGTTCATGAGCCGCAAGGCCCTGATCGAGTTCTACGAGAAGCAGATCGAAGACGCCAAGAAGACCGGCATGATGTTCTCGCTGCACGTCAAGGCGACCATGATGAAGGTCTCGCACCCGATCGTGTTCGGTCACGCCGTGCGCACCTTCTACAAGGAAGCCTTCGCCAAGCACGCCGACGTGCTGGCGCGCCTGGGTGTGAACGTCAACAACGGCATGGCCGACCTGTACAACAAGATCGAAGCCCTGCCGGAATCGGAACGCGACGAGATCGTCCGCGACATCCACGCCTGCCAGGAACACCAGCCGGAACTGGCCATGGTCGATTCGGCCAAGGGCATCACCAACTTCCATTCGCCGAACGACGTGATCGTCGACGCGTCGATGCCGGCCATGATCCGCGCCGGCGGCAAGATGTACGGCGCCGACGGCCGCCTGAAGGAAGTCAAGGCGGTGCTGCCGGAATCGACCTTCGCCCGCATCTACCAGGAAATCATCAACTTCTGCAAATGGCATGGCGCTTTCGACCCGCGCACCATGGGCACCGTCCCGAACGTCGGCCTGATGGCCCAGCAGGCCGAGGAATACGGCTCGCACGACAAGACCTTCGAGATCGCCGAAGACGGCACCGCCAACATCGTCGACATCGCCACCGGCGAAGTCCTGATGAGCCAGGAAGTGGAAACCGGCGACATCTGGCGCATGTGCCAGACCAAGGACGCGGCGATCCGCGACTGGGTCAAGCTGGCCGTCACCCGCGCGCGCAACTCGGGCATGACCGCCGTGTTCTGGCTCGACGCCTACCGTCCGCACGAGAATGAGCTGATCAAGAAGGTCAACGCCTACCTGAAAGAGCACGACACCGCCGGCCTGGACATCCAGATCATGTCGCAGGTGCGCGCGATGCGCTTCACGCTGGAACGCGTGGCGCGCGGCATCGACACCATCTCGGTGACCGGCAACATCCTGCGCGACTACCTGACCGACCTGTTCCCGATCCTGGAACTGGGCACCAGCGCCAAGATGCTGTCGATCGTCCCGCTGATGGCCGGCGGCGGCATGTACGAAACCGGCGCCGGCGGCTCGGCGCCGAAGCACGTGCAGCAGCTGGTCGAGGAAAACCACCTGCGCTGGGATTCGCTGGGCGAGTTCCTGGCGCTGGCGGTGTCGCTGGAAGACCTGGGACTCAAGACCGGCAGCGCGAAAGCGAAACTGCTGGCCAGGACCCTGGACGCCGCCACCGGCAAGCTGCTCGACAACCGCAAGTCGCCGTCGCCGAAGACCGGTGAACTCGACAACCGCGGCAGCCAGTTCTACCTGGCGATGTACTGGGCCCAGGAACTGGCCCAGCAAACCGAAGACGCCGAACTGGCCGCCTACTTCGCGCCGCTGGCGAAGAACCTGGCCGAGAATGAGCAGAAGATCGTCGCCGAACTGCTGGAAGTGCAAGGCAAGCCGGTCGACATCGGCGGCTACTACAAGCTCGATAACGCCAAGGTGAAAGCCGTGATGCGTCCGAGCGCGACCTTCAACGCCGCCCTGGCGTCGGTCGGCGCGTAATACGCAGGCGGCGCACCGCAAGCTGCGCCGCAAGGCCACGAACCCCGGTACCGCGCAGGCGGTGCCGGGGTTTTTTCATGGCGCACGGCCGCCAGGGCCGGCGCCGTCCCCGACGACGATGACGGCGTCACGGTCCGCCCCGTCCTCCACGCCGGCGGCCCTGGTGCCGTCCGGCGCTTTTTCTTCCTGCGCATACGCGATCGTCTGGCCCGGGAAGGCCAGGCCAATGCCCGCGGCTTCCAGGCGTTCGTGGATCGCCAGCAGCAAGGCTTCGCGGATCACGACCTGGACGTCGAATTCGCGCACGTCGATGTACGCGAACACCTCGATATTGAATGCGCGATCGCTGATGCTGCCCAGCCGGGCGCGGTGGCCTTGCGCCATATGCGGCTCCTGCGCCAGCACCTGCTGGACGATGGCGATGGCTTCCTTCAGCTTGGCCGAGGAAGTCCGGTAGTTCACGGCGACGACGGGATTGAACAGGAAGCGGTCGCGCTCCGCGAAGTTCTCGATCTGGCGCGCCGACAGGTCGCCGTTGGGGATGGTCACCACGGTGCGCTCGCCGGTGCGCACGCGGGTCGAGCGGATGCCGACGTCCTCCACGGTGCCCACCACGTCGCCGACCTTGATGAAGTCGCCGACCTGCATCGGTCGGTCGGCGATCACGGTCACGCTGCCGACCAGGTTTTCCACCGTCTTCTGCGCGCCCAGGGCCAGCGCGATGCCGCCGATGCCCAGCGCCGCGATGCCGGTGGTGACGTCGATGCCGAAGGTGTCGAGGATGCCGATGCCGGAAAAGACCAGCAGCAGGATCTTGGCGGTCCGGCGCAGCAGGGTAATGACGGAAATGATCTGGCGCCGTTGCTGCCGCTGCATGCGCGCGATCGCCAGCTCCGCCACGGCGTCGACCAGGCGCAGGCCGAACCACACCAGCGCGATCACGCTGACGATGCCGGTATAGCGCAGCAGGGTCTGGCGCGCCACGATCGCGACGGGCAGGCGCTCGGCCCAGGTATAGAACACGAATACCGCGATCAAGAGGCTCACCGGCGGCAGCGCCGCCTCGAGGAAGCGATAGATGCCGCTGGCCGCCGCCTCGGCGACCATGCGGCGCATGAACCCCACCACCAGGGAGGAAAACAGCCACAGGCCGCCGAACACGAGGATGCCGACCCCGAGCAGCAAGCCCCAGTCCTTCAGCGGCGCGCCGGCGACGATGTATTCGTGCTGCTCCGATTCCTGCACCGCCTTCTGCGCAGCGGGATCGCGCCGGGTCGCCGCCGCGATCTGGCCGAGCGTCTCGCTGGACACCCGCCAGACCTGCAGGTCCCCGTCCTTGCCGCGTTCGAGCAGGATCGGCATTTTCTTCCCCTGCAGGGTGATCTCGCCGATGTTCTCCTGGTCGAGCGGGAGGTCGTCGTCGATCCTGCCGCCGGCTTCGTTCGACAGGGCGGCGAAGGGCTTGAGCGAACCGTCGTTGTCCAGCAGGGCGTGGAAGGCGCGCGCCTGGCCGATGGCGGCCAGGCGCTGCTTGGCGTTGCCGGCGGCGGGAATGTCGAGGTAGAGGGCGGCGCGGTCGTAATCGAGTTCGGCCAGCGCCGCGATCAGGCCGGAAACCGTCGAACGCGGCGTCTCGCGCTTGAGCGGATCGGGTTGGAGGACCGCGGCGGCCGGGGCTTCGGCCTGGTCGGCGGGAGCGGCGAAGCCCGGCGGCAGCGCCAGCGCGAACAGGAACAGGATCAGGAAAGTGAGGGATGGGCGCACACGCAAGACGGCTCCTTCGATGCTGACGCTGGAAGGGAAAGTCTAGCATCCGGCCGGACCGGCGCCCGCACGCTTGCCGGACGCAAGCGTGTCGGCCCGGTGTCAGGGCGCGCGGCGCGCCGCGTGCTTGCCCAGCGCCGCCAGGTCCAGGTCGCCGCTGCCCTGCGCCACCGCGTCCTGCAGCGTGGCCTTCAGCGTCGTGCCGAAGGCCAGCGGCAGGCCCTGCGCCTGTCCCGCTTCCACGGCCAGGCGCACGTCCTTCAGGCCCAGCGACAGCTTGAATCCGGCCGGGCTGTAGCGCTCTTGCGCGATCATGCCGCCATAGCCCTTGTAGACCGGCGAGCCGGCGAACAGGGTGCTGGTGACGAGGTCGATGAAGTTGGCTGCCGGAATGCCGTGCGCACCGGCCAGCGCCGCGCCCTCGCCGGTCGCCTCGATCGCGCAGGCCAGCATCAGGTTGCAGGCCAGCTTGACCGCGTTCGCCTGTTCCGGCTCGGTGCCGAAGCGCCAGGTCTTCTGGCCCATCAGGTCGAACAGCGGCTGCACGCGGGCCACCTGTTCGTCGCCGCCGCCGGCCAGGATGTTCAGCTTGCCGGCTTCGGCCACGTCGACCCGGCCCAGCACCGGCGCCGCCACGTAGCCGACGCCGTGTTCGGCGTGCAGCGCCGCCATCTCGCGCGCGAACGCGACCGAGACGGTGGCCATGTTGACGTGGATGCTGCCCGGTGCCATGGCGGCCAGCACGCCGCCGTCGACCAGCACCGCGCGCGTGGCCTCGTCGTCGGCCAGCATGGTAAATACGACGTCGGCGATGCCGCACTCGGCGGGCGTGGCGGCCGGCCTGGCGCCGCGCGCGGCCAGGGCCTGCACGGCTTCCTGGCTGCGGTTCCAGACGTGGACGGTGCGGCCTGAACGCAGCAGGTGGGTGGCCATGTGCCGGCCCATGCCCCCGAGGCCGATGAATGCGATGCTCATGTCGGTACTCCTTGAATGTGACGGTGACGCTCCAGGCCATCATTAGACCAGCATTCGCGCCGCCGTGCCGGCGGAGCCTCGCTGACAAGCGCCACCTGCGCGCCAGTTCTTGGTAAGCTGTCCAACGAACTGTTGAATTCAAATGGATACGCCATGGCGAAGTTCTTCATTGCCCGACCGATCTTCGCGATCGTCCTTTCGCTGCTGATCATGCTCGGCGGCGGACTGTCGATCGCCACCCTGCCGGTCGAGCAGTTCCCGCCGATCGCACCGCCCTCGGTGCAGATCAACGCCAGCTACGCCGGCGCCTCGGCCTCCACCATGCAGAACACCGTGGTGCAGGTGATCGAGCAGCAGATGAACGGCATCGACAAGCTGCTCTACCTGTCCTCGACCAGCGACGACAGCGGCCGTTCCACCACCACCCTCACCTTCGAATCCGGCGCCGACCCCGACATCGCCCAGGTGCAGGTGCAGAACAAGCTGCAGCTGGCGCTGCCGCTGCTGCCGGCCCAGGTGCAGCAGTCGGGCGTGCGCGTGACCAAGTCGAGCAGTTCCTTCCTGATGGTGATCGGCTTCGTCTCGACCGACCACAGCATGAGCAAGTACGACATCGCCAACTTCCTCGCCTCGCGCATCCAGGATCCGCTCAGCCGCATCGAGGGCGTGGGCGACCTGAACGTGTTCGGCACCCAGTATGCGATGCGGGTCTGGCTCGACCTCTCCAGGCTGAATTCCTTCGCCCTCAACCCGACCGACGTCACGCTCGCGCTGCAGGCGCAGAACGTGCAGGTGTCGGCCGGCCAGATCGGCGGCCTGCCGTCCACCAACAACCCGCAGCTGGCGGCCACCATCACCGGCTCGACCCTTCTCCGCACACCGGAGGACTTCGGCGCGGTGGTGCTGAAGTCGCAGCAGAACGGCGGCATCGTGCGCCTGCGCGATGTCGCCCGCATCGAGCGCGGCCCCGAGAACTTCGTGGTCGACAACCGCTACAACGGCGAGCCCTCCTCCGGCCTCGGGGTGCAGCTGGCGCCGGGCGCCAACGCCCTGCAGACCGCGAAACTCATCCGCGCCCGCATCGCCGAGCTGGAATCGGTGTTCCCCAAGGGCCTGAAGGTGGTCTACCCGAACGACGTCACGCCCTTCATCCAGGTCTCGATCGAGGAAGTGGTCAAGACCCTGCTGGAAGGCATCCTGCTGGTGGTGCTGGTGATGTACCTGTTCATGCAGAACGTGCGCGCCACGCTGATCCCCTCCATCACCGTGCCGGTGGTGCTGCTCGGGACCTTCGGCATGATGGCGGCGCTCGGCTTCACCATCAACACGCTGTCGATGTTCGGCCTGGTGCTGGCGATCGGCCTGCTGGTGGACGACGCCATCGTGGTGGTCGAGAACGTCGAGCGCATCATGCAGGAAGAAAAACTGCCGGCGCGCGAGGCGACCGTCAAGGCCATGGGCGAGATCAGCGGCGCCCTGGTCGGCGTGGCGATGGTGCTGTGCGCGGTGTTCGTGCCGGTGGCGTTTTCGCCCGGGACCGTGGGCGCGATCTACCGCCAGTTCGCGCTCACCATCGTGGCCTCGATGCTGCTGTCGGTGTTCGTCGCGCTCTCGCTCACGCCGGCGCTGTGCGCTACCCTCCTCAGGCCACCGGAAGCCCACGAGAAGGGCTTCTTCGGCTGGTTCAACCGCGGCTTCGAGCGTAGCCGCAACTGGTACGTGCGGCGCACCCAGTGGATCGCCAAACGCCCGCTGCGCTGGATGCTGGTGTACGGCGCCGTGCTGGCGGTGGTCGGCCTGCTGTTCCTGCGCCTGCCGACCTCCTTCCTGCCCAACGAGGACCAGGGCTTCATGTTCGTGCAGGTGCAAACGCCAGCCGGCACGCCGCAGTGGCGCACCGGCCAGGTGCTGGACGAGATCAGCGCCTACCTGCTCAAGGAGGAGTCGAGCATGGTGACGGCCGCCTTCACCGTCAACGGCAACAACAACGCCGGCCGCAGCCAGAGCCAGGGCCAGATCTTCGTGCGCCTGAAGGACTGGGGCGAGCGCACCGACGACAAGCTGAGCGTGGAAGCGCTGTCCGATCGCCTCAAGAAACGCTTCGGCGGCAGCAACCAGGCCATCATCTTCCCCACCAGCCCACCGCCGATCCGCGGCCTGGGCAACGCCGCCGGCTTCGACTTCCAGCTCCAGGACCGCGGCGGCGTCGGCCACGACACCCTGGTGCGCGCACGCGACCAGCTGCTGTCGATGGCGCGCGCCCACCCGGACCTGGCCCAGGTGCGCTACAACGGCGTGGCCGACAGCCCCGGCTTCAAGATCGACATCGACCGCGAAAAGGCCGGCGCCTACGGCGTGGCGCCGGCCGACATCGACCAGGCCTTCTCGATCGCCTGGGGCTCGCGCTACGTCAACAACTTCCTCGACACCGACAACCGCATCAAGCGCGTCTACGTGCAGGCCGACGCACCCTTCCGCATGAATCCCTCCGACCTCGAGCGCCTGTACGTGCGCAGCGAGAGCGGCGCGATGGTGCCCTTCCCGGCCATCGCCACCAGCCGCTGGACCAGCGGCCCTTCCCAGCTGCAGCGCTACAACGGCGTCGAGTCGATGAACATCCAGGGCCAGGGCGCGCCCGGCAAGAGCTCGGGCGACGCCATGAAGGCGATGGAAGAACTGGCGCGCAAGCTGCCGGCCGGGATCGGCTTCGAATGGACCGGCACCTCCTACCAGCAGCAGCAGTCGGGCAACCAGGCGCCGCTGCTGTACGCGCTGTCGATCGTGGTGGTGTTCCTGTGCCTGGCCGCGCTGTACGAGAGCTGGTCGATCCCGGTGGCGGTGATCCTGGTGGTGCCGCTGGGCGTGCTGGGCGCGCTGCTGGCGACCATGGCGCGCGGACTCACCAACGACGTGTACTTCCAGGTCGGCCTGCTGGTGACGATCGGCCTGTCGGCCAAGAACGCGATCCTGATGATCGAATTCGCGCACGCGCGCCAGCTCGAAGGCGCCAGCGCCGAGGAAGCCGCGCGCGATGCCGCCCACCTGCGCCTGCGCCCGATCCTGATGACTTCCCTGGCCTTCGTGCTCGGCGTGCTGCCGCTGGCGATCTCGCGCGGCGCAGGCGCCGCCAGCCAGCACGCGATCGGCACCGGCGTGATCGGCGGCATGCTGGCCGCGACCTTCGTGGCCACGCTGGCGATCCCGCTGTTCTACATCGTCGTCGCCAGGCTGTTCGGCGGACGCAAGGACAAGGAGCAGCAGCGCCAGGCGGCGCCGGCCGAACCGGCCCAGCAGCTGCATTGACGGCGGCGCACCATGCTGATCGTCGGATTCGCCTGCGTGTTCATGCTGGTCGCCACGACCGTGCTGCACTACGAGGTGCTGCGCCTGCTGACGGCCGGCCTGCCGGCGCTGCGCATCAAGCCGCGCCTGCGCCTGGTCTTCGTGATCCTCGGCGCCTTCGTCGCCCACTTCGCCGAGATCCTGCTGTACGGCCTCGCCTACTGGGTGCTGGCGACCAGCTTCGACGTCGGCAGCATGGGCCCGGCCGGGCCGCTGCCCTTCTCGCGCTGCCTGTACTTCTCGGCCGAGACCTTCACCACCCTCGGCTACGGCGACGTGCTGCCGCACGGCGACCTGCGCCTGCTGGCCGGCCTGGAAGCGCTGAACGGCATGCTGCTGATGGGCTGGACGGCTTCGTACACCTACCTGTCGATGGAGCGGCTGTGGAGCGGGCCGTGAACTTCCAACGCTCCGGCGTCCCGCACCGTGCCCTCAACTTTTCGCCCATCCCTGCCGTTAAGGGATGATGAGTACAATTTCTTCCGTTTCGAATTGGCCGCTATCGGTGCGCAGCACTGCGCCCGCGGCCATCCGCCCGGCCGCGCCCGCAGCCGACCGCCCATCGCCATCGACCATCGTCAGCCTCAGTCCCGGCGGCCTGGCCGCGGCACGCCAGGCCGCCGAGGCCGACGCCGCCGCCGCGCCGCCCACGACCGCGGCCCGCTTCAAGGACCTGGGCGCGGCCATGCTCGACAAATTCACGACCGGCGCCGTGGTCCCGGTGGACCGCCAGGCCCTGCCCGGGCAGCGCGACAACACGTTCACGCTGGAAGTCGTCACCGCGCGCGGCGTGAAAGTCGGCCTGACCCTGGCCAACGCCGGCGAGGACATGATCTTCCAGGTCGGCGCGGACGGCGACCTGGGCGAGGACGAGCGCGCCGCCCTGGCCGGTCTCGCCAGGGGCTTCCAGGCGGCGATCGACGGCATGGCCATGCAGCCGCCACGGGTCCGGCTGGGCGAGCTGGCCGGGTTCGGGCATGGCCTGCTGCAGTCGGTCGACTTTCATGCCGAGGTCGCGCTGCCCAGGACCACGCCGGGCACGCAATCGCTCGACTTCCACATCGACGGCGACGGGCGCAAGCTGGACATCGCGGGCCCGTCCGGCAAGGTGGCGGTCGCCGTCGACACCGCCACGCTGCAGGGTCTCGGCACCCGGCGCCAGCAGGACAAGGCGATCGGCAGCTACCTCGAGCAGTTCGACGCCGCCGCCGCGCGCGGCCATGCCGATGCCGGCTTGACGGCGATGTTCAAGGACGCCTTTGCCGACATGAGCCGCACCGCGCCCCGGGACGACGCGCGCGCCACGCCGGCGCCGCGCCAGGCCTGGGCGCTGTCGAAGGAAGACCATGCGGTGCTGACCGGGCTGTCCGACTTCAGCGCCAGCGTCACCCAGGCCCCGCAGTGGAGCAATCCGCTGCGGCACGACGAGGTCGACGGCTTCGAGTACGCGGCCAGCCAGGACACGCGCATCGCCGGCGACGGGCGCGCGGACGGGACGATCACCCAGGTGCAGAGCGCGCACCTGCGTGCCCAGTACCACGAGCCGCTGGCGCGCAACGGCGCGCGGAAGTTCGATGGCGCGCCCGAGGGCCAGAACTACGACTACCACCAGATCGACGACACGGCCAGCAGCAAGGTCGAACTGGGCTACCGGGACGGCAAGCTGCGCAAGGCGACGCTGGAACAATCGGCCGAACAGTCCGAACGCATCCGCAAGGTCGTGCCGGGCAGGACGCTGTCCGACCGGACCACCCCGTCCAGCCACCGGCTGCAGCGCGACCTGCTGCCGGTGCTCGCGCCCTGGCAGCAGGAGCAGGACGGCCAGCTGCGCGAGGCCGGCGGGGAAGAGAATGACGAACGGCGCCGGCTCTCGCTCGATGCGCTGGCCGGCGGGGTGTTCCTGCTGGGGACCAGTGCCGCCCTGAAGGCGCGCGACCGGGAGCTGTAGCAGTCCGAAAGCAAGGCGAAAGCCACCATCCCGGCCATAGATTAACGATCGTTAATCTTGCGCTCATCCGGGCTTAAGGACCGTGCGCGCATAGTGTCCGCTGATCTCGTCATCAGTGGAGCCATCCCATGCACGCACACACCGCTTCGACTCCGGCGCACCTTGCCTGCGTCCTCGCCGCCGCCGCCCTCGCCGGCTGCAGCCACCACGCGGCGGCGCCGAAGCCGGCCGCGCCGCCGCAGGTCACGGTCCTCACCGTGCACGGCGCCAGCGTGCCGCTGTACGCCGACCTGCCGGGCCGCACCTCGCCCTACCTGGTGGCCGAGGTGCGTGCCCGGGTCGACGGCATCGTCGAGCAGCGCCTGTTCGCCGAAGGCGCCGACGTGCGCGCCGGGGAGCCGCTGTACCGCATCGATCCGGCCGAGTACCAGGCGCAGCTCAACAGCGCCTCCGCCGCCGAGCGCAAGGCCGAGGCCAACCTCGACTTCACCCGCGTGCAGGCGCTGCGCTACCAGGACCTGCTGGCGGCCAACGCGGTCAGCAGGCAGGCGACCGACAGCGCCGTCGCCGCCGCCGCGCAGGCCGTGGCCGACGTCAAGGCGGCGCAGGCGGCGGTGGCGCTGGCGCGACTGAACCTCGGCTATACCCGCGTCGCCGCGCCGATCGCGGGCCGCAGCAGCACCTCGCTGGTGACCCAGGGCGCCTATGTGCAGGCCAGCCAGGCCACCCTGCTGACCACCGTCCAGCAGCTCGATCCGATCTACGTCGACCTGACCGAGGCCAGTCCCGGCACCGCGGGCGTGCGCGCCGGCAGCCTGGCCGACCCGGCGCATGCGCCCAAGGTCACGCTGACGCTGGAGGACGGCAGCGTCTATCCGCTTCCGGGCCGGCTCGAATTTTCCGGCACCAGCGTCGATCCCGGTACCGGCTCGTTCAAGCTGCGCGCGCTGTTCCCGAACCCGAAAAACCAGCTGCTGCCGGGCATGTACGTGCATGCGCGCGTCGAGCAGGGCCTCGACCGGAACGCGCTGCTGGTGCCGGCGCGCGCCGTCGCCCACGACCCGCAGGGCCGCGCCACCGCACTCGTCGTCGACGCCGGCGGCAAGGTCGCGCAGCGCATCCTGCAGGCGGGCGTCATGCAGGACGGCGCCTGGGTCGTCACCGGCGGCCTGCGCGACGGCGAACGGGTCGTGGTGGACGGACTGCAGCAGGCGCGGCCCGGCATGAACGTGCGCGCCGTGGAGGCGGCGCCGCCCGCGCCGGCATCGGCCCTGGCCTCGAACCAGCCTTGACGCGGAGCGCACCATGTCGAAATTCTTCATCGGACGTCCCATCTTCGCGATCGTGCTCGCCATCCTGGTGATGCTGTGCGGCGTGCTGGCGATACTGAAACTGCCGATCGAGCAGCTGCCGCCGGTAGCGCCGCCGACCGTGCAGGTCTCCGCGACCTATCCGGGCGCCTCGGCCACCACCGTGCAGGACACCGTGGTGCAGGTGATCGAACAGCAGTTGAGCGGCATCGACAACCTGCTGTACATCTCGTCCACCAGCGACGACACCGGCGCCTCGACCATCACCCTGAGTTTCGCCACCGGCACCGACCCGGACACCGCCCAGGTGCAGGTGCAGAACAAGGTGCAGCTGGCTGCGCCGCTGTTGCCGGCCCAGGTGCAGCAGGCCGGGGTGCGGGTGACCAAGTCGAGCAGCGACTTTTTGATGCTGATCGGCTTCGTCTCCACCGACGGCAGCATGAACAAGTTCGACATCTCGAACTATGTGGCCTCGCACGTGCAGGATCCGCTCAGCCGCATCCCCGGCGTGGGCAGCCTGAACGTGTTCGGCACCCAGTACGCGATGCGCGTCTGGCTCGACCCGGCCAGGCTCGACGCCTTCGCGCTGACGCCGGCCGACGTCAGCGCCGCGCTGCTGGCGCAGAACGTGCAGATCTCCGGCGGCCAGGTCGGCGGCAACCCGGCCGTGAAAGGCCAGCAGATCTCGGCGACCATCACCGAGGCCACGCTGCTGCGCACCCCCTCTGACTTCGCCAAGGTGCTGCTGAAGGTGCAGCCGGACGGCGCCCAGGTGCGCCTGGCCGACGTCGCCCGGATCGAGCTCGGCGCGGAGAACTTCAACGTCGACAACAAATACGGCGGCCTGGCCGCCGCCGGCATCGGGGTCCAGCTGGCGCCCGGCGGCAACGCGCTGCAGACGGCGGAGGCGATCCGCGCCCGCATCGGGCAATTGCAACCCTATTTCCCGCACGGGCTGGCGGTGGTCTACCCGAACGACATCACGCCCTTCATCAAGGTCTCGATCCGCGAAGTGGTCAAGACCCTGCTGGAGGGCATCGCCCTGGTGTTCGTGGTGATGTACCTGTTCCTGCAGAACCTGCGCGCCACCCTGATCCCCTCGATCACGGTGCCGGTGGTCCTGCTGGGCACCTTCGGCATCATGTCGGCGCTCGGCTTCTCGATCAACACCCTGTCGATGTTCGGCCTGGTGCTGGCGATCGGCCTGCTGGTCGACGACGCCATCGTCGTGGTGGAAAACGTCGAGCGCGTGATGCAGGAAGAAGGCCTGTCGGCGCGCGCCGCCACCGAGAAAGCCATGGGCCAGCTGGGCAGCGCCCTGGTCGGCGTGGCGATGGTGCTGTGCGCGGTGTTCGTGCCGGTCGCCTTCTCGGGCGGCGCGGTCGGCGCCATCTACCGCGAATTCTCGCTCACCATCGTGGCCTCGATGCTGTTGTCGGTGCTGGTCGCGCTGTCGCTGACGCCGGCGCTGTGCAGCATCCTGCTGCGCCCGTCCGCCGGCGGCGCGCCGAAGCGCGGCCTGTTCGGCTGGTTCAACCGCGGCATCGACCGCGGCCGCGAAGGCTATATGGGCGGCGTGCGCGCCGTCGCCGCGCGGCCGCTGCGCTGGCTGGCGGCCTATGGCGCCGCCGTGGCGGTGGTGGCGCTGTTGTTCACCCACCTGCCCACCTCCTTCCTGCCCGATGAGGACCAGGGCTATTTGTTCGTGCAGGTACAGACCCCGCCCGGCGCCACCCAGGAACGCACCGGCGCCGTGCTCGACGACATCAGCGCCTGGCTGCTGAAGGACGAGGCACGCATGGTCGATGCCGCCTTCAGCATCAACGGCAACAACAACGCCGGCCGCGGCCAGAGCCAGGGCCAGTTGTACGTGCACCTGAAGGACTGGGATTTGCGCAACAGCCCGGACCTGACGGCGCAGGCGCTGGCCGCGCGCATCGGGCGCCGCTACGCCGGCTACCAGGACGCCACCGTGTTCGCCACCAGCCCGCCGGCGATCCGCGGCCTGGGCAGCGCCGCCGGCTTCGACTTCGAACTGGAAGACCGCGGCGGCCTCGGACACGCGGCGCTTGCCGCCGCGCGCGACAGGCTGCTCGACCTGGCACGCCACGACCCGGTGCTGGCCTCGGTGCACTTCAACGGTCAGGTCGACAATCCAACCTTCAAGGTGGACGTCGACCGCGAAAAAGCGGCGGCCCTGCAGGTCAGTCCCCAGGATGCCGATTCGGCCTTCTCGATCGCCTGGGGCTCGCGCTACGTCGACAATTTCCTCGACACCGACAACCGCATCAAGAAGGTCTACCTGCAGGCCGACGCGCCCTTCCGCATGACGCCGCAGGACCTGGACCGGCTGTACGTGCGCAACGCCGGCGGCGCCATGGTGCCCTTCTCCGCCTTCGCGAGCACGCACTGGACCTGGGGGCCGCCGCAGCTGCAGCGCTACAACGGCGTCGAGGCGATGGAGATCCAGGGCCAGTCGGCGCCCGGCTACAGTTCCGGCGCGGCGATCCAGGAGATGGAGAAGCTGGCGCACCGGCTGCCGGCCGGCATCGGCTTCGAATGGACCGGCGCCTCGCTCCAGCAACAGCAGTCCAGCAGCCAGGCCCCGCTGCTGTACGGCCTGTCGATCCTGGTCGTGTTCCTCAGCCTGGCCGCGCTGTACGAAAGCTGGTCGGTGCCGATCGCCGTAATCCTGGTCGTGCCGGTCGGGATGCTGGGCGCGCTTGCCGCCACCATGCTGGCCGGGCTGTCGAACGACGTCTACTTCCAGGTCGGCCTGCTGACGACGATGGGCCTGTCGGCCAAGAACGCGATCCTGGTCGTGGAATTCGCCCGCGAACGCCAGAACGAAGGCGTGGCGCCGCTGCAGGCCGCGCTGGAAGCGGCGAAGATGCGCATCCGTCCGATCGTGATGACCTCGATGGCCTTCGTGCTGGGCGTGCTGCCGCTGGCCATCGCCCACGGCGCGGGCGCCGCCAGCGAGCGCGCCATCGGCACCGGGGTGATCGGCGGCGTGCTGGCCGCGACCTTCTTCGCCACCTTCCTGATCCCGATGTTCTACGTGGTCGTCGCCACCCTGGCCCTGCGCTTCGCGCGGCGCCCGGCCGCGGCGCCGGCCCCGGCCACTGTCCTTGGAGGACACTGACATGACGCGCATTGCCCTGCTGTCATCGCTCGCCGCTGCCCTGCTGCTGTCCGGCTGCGCGCTGGCGCCCACTTACCACCGCCCCGCCGCCCCGGTGGCGGCCAGCTTCCCCGCCGGCGCGGCCTATGGCCACCAGGGCGAGGGAAGCGGCGTGGCCGGCGCCGACATCGGCTGGCGCGACTTCCTGCGCGACGCCCGCCTGCAGCGCCTGGTCGAACTGGCCCTGCAGGACAACCGCGACCTGCGCGTGGCGATGCTGAACGTGGAGCGCGTGCGCGCCGCCTACCGCGTCCAGCAGGCCGCCGCCCTGCCCCAGGTGGATGCCGGCGCGGCCAAGAACACCGGCAACCACGGTACCGCGCCGCGCTTCAGCACGGGATTGACTGCCAGCTGGGAGCCGGATTTCTTCGGCCGCCTGCATAATCTTTCCGACGCCGCGCTCGAGCAGTACCTGGCCGGCGAACAGGCCAGCCGCGCCGCGCGCATCCTGCTGGTGGGCGAAGTGGCCGACCAGTATCTTGCGCTGCAGGCTGCGGCCGTCCAACTGGACGTGACGCGCGAGGCGCTGGAAACGGCCGAGGCCTCGTATCGCATCGTCGAACTGCAGTACCGCGCCGGCATCGCCTCCGAACTCGACCTGCGCCAGTCGCACAGCGCGGTCGCACTGGCGCGCGCCAACCAGGAAGCCGAGCTGCGCCAGCGCGCCCAGGCCGAAAATGCCTTGGTGCTGCTGGTGGGCCGGCCGCTGCCGCCCGACCTGCCGCCGGCGGCGCCCTTCGACGAGCGCGCCCTGCTGGCCGGCGTGCCGGCCGGCCTACCGTCCGCCCTGCTCGAGCGGCGGCCCGACATCCTCGAAGCGGAGCATGTGCTGCGTGCCGAAACAGCCGACATCGGCGCCGCGCGCGCGGCCTTCTTCCCGAACGTCACCCTGACCGCCAGCGCGGGCGCGGCCAGCGCCAGCCTGGCCAGCCTGTTCTCCGGCGGTGTGTGGAGCTTCGCCCCTAGCCTGCTGGCGCCGATCTTCGACGGCGGCGCCAACCGCGCCAACCTGGCTGCCGCCAGGGCCGAACGCGACATCGGCGTGGCCCAGTACGAGAAGGCGATCCAGAGCGCATTCCGCGAAGTGGCCGACGGCCTGGCCGCGCGCGGCACCTATGCGGGACAATTGGACGCGCTACGCCAGGACGTGGCGGACCAGCAACAGCGCCTGGACCTGGCGCAGAAGCGCTATGCCGACGGCATCGACGATTATCTCTCCGTACTCACAGCCCAGACCGACTTGTACAATGCCCGTTCCAGCCTCGTCGCCGCGCAGCTGGGCCAGCTCAGCAGCATGGTCGACCTGTACCGCGCGCTGGGCGGCGGCTGGAGCGAACGAACGGGAGACAAGACATGAAACTGCTGATCGTGGAAGACAACGAACGGGTGGCCCAGTTCCTGCTGAAGGGACTGGCGGAAGCCGGCCATACGGTGGACCACGCGGCCAATGGCCGCGACGGCATCTTCCTGGCCGCCACCGGCCCCTACGACGCCATCGTCATGGACCGCATGCTCCCCGGCGGCATCGACGGCACCGCCATCATCGAGACCCTGCGCCGCACCGGCAACAAGACGCCGATCCTGATCCTGAGCGCGCTGGCCGAGGTCGACGACCGCATCCAGGGCCTGAAGGCGGGCGGCGACGACTACCTGGTCAAGCCCTTCGCCTTCGGCGAGCTGCTGGCGCGCCTGGACGCGCTGATGCGGCGCTCGCAGGAGACCCACTCCGAGACCAGGCTGGTGCTGGACGACCTCGAGATGGACCTGCTGGCGCACAAGGTCACGCGCGGCGGCAAGGCCATCGCGCTGCAGCCGCGCGAATTCAAGCTGCTCGAATACCTGATGCGCCACGCGAACCAGGTGGTGACGCGCACCATGCTGCTGGAGAACGTCTGGGACTACAACTTCGACCCGCAGACCAACGTGGTCGACGTCCACGTCAGCCGGCTGCGCCAGAAGATCGACAGCAGTGGACGCCAGCTCCTGCGCACCGTGCGCAACGCAGGCTACAAGCTGACCGCCGATGAGTAGGCTATTCCGCCTGTCCGCGGCCAAGCTGGCGCTGGTCTTCGTCGGCACCAGCCTGGCGGCGCTGGCCCTGTTCGCGGCAGGACTGTGGTACGCCTGGTCGCACACGATCGGCAGCAGCCGCGAATCCCTGCTGGCGAACGAGGCGCGGCGCATGGCCACGATCTACCAGTACGACGGCCTGGACGTGCTGCGCCGCGCGATCGACCTCGAGGTGGATGACCGCTACGGCGACCGCATGCACGTGGTCATGCTGCTGGCCGATGCCGGCCGTGTCCCGCTGGCCGGCAACCTGCAGCGCTGGCCCAAGGGCGTGACCGACGCGGCGGGCGTGCAGCACGCCGAGATCCCGATGCACGGCCGCACGGTCAGCGCCATGGTGCTGGTGCGCCGCCTGGGCGGCGGCTACCACCTGCTGGTGGGCCGCGACGTGCAGCGCTTCGAGACGCTGGAACACCTGTTCCGCTACGGCCTGCTGGGCGCGGCGGCGCTGCTGTCGGTGGTCGGGATCGGCGGCTGCCTGCTGATGCGGCGCAGCCTGCTGTCCCAGGTCCAGTCGATCAACCAGGCCACCCACGAGATCGTGCTGGGACGCCTGTCGCACCGCCTGCCGGCGCACGACGGCGCCGAGGAACTCGACGCGCTGGTCGACACCGTGAACCACATGCTGGGCCAGATCGAGAACCTGGTCGAGGGCGTGCGCAACGTCTCCAACTCGATCGCCCACGACCTGCGCACACCGCTGACGGAACTGCGCACGCGCCTCGAAGAGCTGGCCGTGACCCGCCCCGCGCCGGAACGGACCTGGGCCGAGATCGACGGCGCGATCGCCGACGTCGACCGGGTGATCGGCATCTTCAACGCGCTGCTGCGCATGGCGGAAATCGATACGGGCGTGCGCCGCTCGGGCTTCGTCGACGTCGACGCGGCCCGGCTCGGCCTCGATGCGGCCGAGTTCTACCAGCCGGTGGCCGAGCTGAACGGCCTGGCGCTGAGCTATGCCGCCGACGGCAGCCTGCCGCTGCGCGGCGACCCGCTGCTGCTGGCGCAGGCGCTCGGCAACCTGATCGACAACGCGATCAAGTACAGCCCGGGGCACGGCAGCATCGAGGTGAGCGCGGCGCGGCGCGGCGACGGCGCGGTCGCGCTGGCCGTCGCCGATACCGGGCGCGGCATCCCGGATGCGGAAAAAACCAAGGTGCTGCAGCGTTTCTACCGCGGCGACGCCAGCCGCACCACGCCGGGCGTCGGCCTGGGCCTGAGCCTGGTCGCGACGGTGGCCAAGCTGCATGGCGGGAAACTGGAACTGGCCGACAATGCGCCGGGCTTGAGGGCGACGCTGGTGCTGCCGGCGCTGGACGGCGGCGACAAGGGGCGTGCCGCGTAGGTGGACGGGGGACCCGTCCACCCTACAGGATCCTGTCGAACTCCTGGGCTACCCGGTCCATGCCGGCCTGGTTCGGATGATAGGCCACCGGCTCCTTCCAGCCTTCCACGCGCGCCGGGTGGATGCCGGTGAGGTAGTTGGCCGGGGCGCAGATCTCGTGGCCGGCGCCGATTGCGGCGGCGGGCACCAGGTCGATGCGCTGGCGCCGCGCTGTTTCATCGAACACCCGCGCCAGGCGCCGCTCGGTCTCGCGCATGCGCCGCGCGTCCTCGGGCGCCAGCGGCAGCGCGGCGCAGGCGGCGCCGTCGTCGGCCAGCCCGGGCAGGTAGCCGACCAGGACGATGCGTGCTTGCGGCGCGCGGCTGCGCACCGCGCCGATCACGCGGTCGAGCGCGGCCGGCAGGGCCGCCAGGCGGCGTTCCAGTTGCGCTTCGTCGCTGACCTTGCAGCCCTGCTTGCCGGCGGCGCGGCAGGTGGTGCCGAACAGGTCGCCTACGTAGGCGATGTCGTTGCCGCCGATGAGGATCGAGACCAGCCGGGTATCCGCCGTCACCGCCTCCACCTGGGCCGGAAAGCCGTGCTGGCCGTGCGCCAGGATGTTCTCGGTGGTGGCGCCGGAACAGGCGACGTCGACCAGTTCCAGGCGATGGCGCGCGGCCACCGTGCGCGCATAGTTCGACAGCGAGCGCCCGCACTCGCCGGAGGCCGTGTCGCGCGTGCCCACGCCCGGTCCGGCGGCGTAGGAACTGCCCATGGAGACGTAGCGGGCGCCCTGCGCCATGGCGACGCCTGCCATGCCGGCCAGCGCCAGGAAGAGTGCTGCTGCCGTTTTGCGGTGTCTCGTCATCGTTCATCGCTCCCTGTAACGACGTCGTCCCTGCGGAGGCAGGGACCCAGGTTCGGCGGGCCGTGGCACGCTTGAGACTTGGGTCCCTGCCTTCGCAGGGACGACGTTCTTGCTGTAACTACAGGGGGCGGGAGCCCCACTGTTCACCGGATCAGCGCTTGCGCGGCGCCGGCAGGTCGGTGCAGACGCCCTCGTAGGCTTCCGCCGCCATGCCGATCGATTCGCCCAGGGTCGGGTGCGGGTGGATGGTCTTGCCGATATCCACGCCGTCCGCGCCCATCTCGATGGCGAGGGCGATCTCGCCGATCATGTCGCCGGCATTGGTGCCGACGATGGTGCCGCCGACGATGCGGTGGGTCTCGGCATCGAACAGCAGCTTGGTGAAGCCTTCGGCGCGGCCGTTGGCCACGGCGCGGCCCGAGGCGGCCCACGGGAAGTGGCCCTTCTCGACCTTGATGCCCTTGGCCTTGGCTTCGTCCTCGGTCAGGCCGG
>Ga0265798_10003912_pt1 | contig 20925 bp, 29 predicted proteins | sample P3T30metagenome_FD_192430 | JGI IMG/M metagenome (GOLD analysis project Ga0265798, IMG submission 192430) | Plant litter microbial communities from East Loma Ridge, Irvine, California - P3 T30 | ecosystem: Environmental > Terrestrial > Plant litter > Unclassified | place: USA: California... | reverse complement strand
GTCACACTGGATCCGCGTGTCGAACCTCGCTTCCTGTACCTGGACTTCGTACATTGACCATGCATTGGGTACCAACAAGGGTGAGTGCTTCCCGTGTTAATGAGAGGCGTCAAGCATGGTCTGTTGACAGAGGTATATCAACATAATCCCAATAGGCATTACAGGAGTAAACCAAGTGGAATGTTCCTGGCGATCAGGAACAGGTACGGATTATTATTCGGATCCAGTTCAATCCCGTAAAATTGGGGTGCCCGTCTCGAACTGAAGAGACCGAGGTATTGGCCGAGTTGGTCTGGTCGACGGTATATACAGCAGGTTTCTGTGACCATCTTGCTCATCCCCAATCCTCCAGAACTACATCTCTCCAACTCAGCCAAAGCATACCTTAACCAATCCTACTTCGAACAATGTTCCGATCTATCCTCACCATCCTCACCCTAGCTTCTATGGCTATCGCCACAAGAGAGCCAGGCGTCTGCTACGAAGACAACTGCTACCGAGCCGTCCAGCGAAAGTGGCAAGGCATGGATGTCTACACTCAACATCTCCGAGATTGTACCGCCAACCTCGCTTGCTCTTCCACTCCTGCTGCCGTCGTTGCGACTGTCACCGAGGTTGTTACTACCGGTGTCTCCACCGTCACCCTCATCAGGGCTACCAATGCTCCAGCACCTGTGAATGCAGTTGTTACCTGCGGTACCAACCTTCCAGACTACCTCACTCAACAATGTGATGGCCAATTCACCAGCTACTCGAGCGCTTGCAGCTGCGCCTCGATCACCGCCTCCACCGCGGTCGCTGCGACCCCTACTATCACTGCTACCGTGACCAACACCGTGCCGGCTTCGATCGTCTACGTGTAAGCGTGACGTCTACTGGGTATCATTCAGTATACTAGGAAACTGGGCAGGAATTGGGGTATTTTGGGTTTAGGGCTTTCGAAATTGGAATACGGGAAGGACGTGGATCTGCGATATGAAATGTGGGTATATAGGCTCCTACTTCTGCTATGTAAATGTAGGCGTGTCATCCTTGCATGCTTCAATTTCTCCGGTAATAATTCAGTGCCTCTTCGGGACCTGCTGACGCTGCCAAGACTGACCCATAAGGCACAACACAGCTAACGGACCGAGCGCGGCGCCCCTCGTTCACCTTTACCGGTGCTCTCCCTATACCGTGCATACATTATAAGCAGCCACCCAACGGTCACTCCTGATCATTCTTCCCACACCAGATCCTCCTGCGCACACCAAATTATATATCATACCATGATTCCGCAACCAATGCTCCTTGGATTGGCTTCTTGCTTCACCCGCCCTGCTATCGCTCAAGGGTCCAGCTCGACTGGGCCCGAGATGAATGGAGGTGGAGACCTCCCAGCTATGGAATGGGATGGACCTAGGCCATATATCTGTTCTGAAGGATGCTATACGCCCTCAAACGTCTACTAGTTGGTTGGCTGCTGAACGGGATCCCGCCCGATGCTGACGGCTCAGTTTCTGTTTTCTCAACACGACCCTTTGGGATGGCCACCAGGCCGACCAGAACGAGTGTAACAACTATCTATGCCAACGGGAGAACTATGATCTACTGGCCGCATGTCTAAACTGCATCATAGCCAACGGAAACGAACGGTCCATGAGTGCGACAGCTACCGACGATCCGGCTTTCGAACCAGTCGGAGGGTACATCAATCTCGAATAGGCGAATGGCTGACTTGCGAACGTGACAGAACGGTGTCAAGGTGCTGGATCGACTTTTGATGGAGACGTTACCACAACTGTCACTGCTTCTCCTACCACTACGTGAGTAGTACCTGCCTCGGTAATCTCGGCCTTACTGACGAGTCCAGTGGTCCATATTATGCCTCATGGTCAAGCGGCCAGACGAGAGGATTCCCGACATGGACTGGTCTTACCGCATACGCTGACCAGTTCTTTCCCAGCGTGACACCTGTTTTCGGTGCCGTTGAGACCGATTCCAGCGGATCGACCATCAGTGGACCCAGTGGCATGTCCACCTCGTCCGCGCCGCCTAGTGCATCAAGCGCTTCGGCACAAGCGACATCGGCTGCGAATTCGGGAGCAATCCAGGCGACTTCGATGGGGATGTTATGGTTGGTTTCAGTTTTCGGTCTCGTTAGGCTGCTGTGATTTGCGTCTTTGAATCCGGCAATGAATCATGGAATTTGTAATATAGGTGTTGAATCAGATCGAACGAGCAAGAAAGTATATGCATTTCCTTCAACTTACAGTCGGCTACCATACACAAAGGCAAGTAGCCAATTAAGCCATTTGAGCCCCTTTGGGATAGACGACACTAAATCGACTGTCCGTAGGCGAGTGCATTGTCCCCGAAAAGCTCAATCCCATGACTGATATCAGCTCCATTACACGAGATGACTCACTATCACTATTCTGCTTCGAAGAAGCATTAGCGATCCACTCAGAAACCCGATCAGGTACACTCAGATCTTCTCCTTCTCCCACGAGGCTGATCTGGGCTACTCCTTCTCCTTTCTGGACAAGGACACTGCGGATGTACCGCACTCCGCCCCAGTATGACTGCAAGACTTCTAGAACGTCCACTACTTTTTGAAAGTTTACTCGAGCGATCTTGGCCATGTGTAGTCGACCTGTCTGGGCTGGGTCTGAGGTGTTGTCGACAGGTGTGCCGGTGGGCAATGTTTGCGATACTGCTGAGTGAGCCGAGTCTTTTTGGTCATCCTGTTCAGCTTACGGAAAGTCCGGCCAGCAGTGTACAAGGGGTAGTTGACCCAGGGCTGGGTGATGGCTTTAGGATCGATCTACAGGTCAGCCAATGATACAGCAAGAGACAAAGTAGCCGCACCAGTTCAGCAAAGACCACGATATCCAGTATCGTTTTCGCAGAACTTGCTGAGATTTCCTTGCTTGCCGGTGCTTGGCTCTCTGCCTCTAAAGAGGGTAGATCCGAATAGATGATGGTGGGCTGATATGCGAGGATAATGAGACTGCTTGATTAGTGCGGTTCGTATACGACATGGCTGAGGATACTGACGTGTGGAACCATAGCTAGAGGTAGGTCAGCAAGATTGTATATCGCGGGCCGACGAAGTCACTCACATGAATCAAGACAAAAGCACCACCTTGTGAGATTGCAGCATAATTACGGAAAGTCGATGTTTCGAATCTCAGTTCAGCTGGCAGCGAGCTATTGAATTCGTTCAAATCGCTCTGAGCCTTCTCTAATAGGTCGGCAGCATTGGCCACATCAGGGCGAACGAGGACCTGAGTCACTTGGTATGCAATAGCGAAGATCTTGATCAAGTGGTGGAATGGATCGGGAAGCCCAGAATTGGCTAGTGGTGGGAAATGTGGTATGTCGGTCGATGAGGAGGGGGTTGGATACATCCCTGAGCGACCAGCTATAGGGGTCAGCATGTAGACTGGATGACCCTGGAGCTACTCACTACCGATAGTCAGTATGGCGTCCTGTATCAAGAGTGAGCCAGCTATCCGAGGTCGAGGCGATTGATGGCCGAGTGGACTTTGAGCGGGATCATAACACACGGAATCGAGACCTGCTATATCAGGTGTGTAACTTTTCAGCGTATGAGCTGGCTCACCCAGATCCTGTCCCATACGAAGACTCATACCAGAGTACCTGACCAGTCAGCTACCCACCCAGTCTTTCCGGAGACGAATCTGCTTACATCCAAAGTCCCTGATCGTCAGCTGAGGATTTAACAAACGTGAGGCAAACTTACACTATCTCTGTCCTGTCCGAACTCGTACCAGCTGATCATCAGAAGTGTCTGTACCATGTCCCCATCCGATATAGCTAATCGCTGCGAAACCTGCTCCTTCGCCTTCGACGCCCAAGTATGGGAAGCAGTATTCAATTCATCCGTCGCTTGAACACCAGCATTTCTAGAGCCGGAGTAGATGGGCGAGTAACGAGCAGCAAGAGCGCAAATGATATTGATTAGATGAGGCGGAAAGGACGTATACTGGTGGATCGGAGGCGGTTGTAGCGGGAAGAAATAGGAGAAGTGGAGTTGGAATAGGGGTAAAAGGTGATTGACCGCTTCCATATTTGGATATTCGCCCGCCGTATCCATGATTGGTGTTGGTAAGGCCGACAGAGCGAAATGCCGGTGGGTGGGTGAGGGTGGTGCAGACACATCTGCGATGACTTGGCGATAACCTGGTGCGATGGCTGTAGGTCCGCTGCGCTGTCAGCTCCAAAACCTCACAATACACGTCAGAACCTACAAGAATCTACTTGATCAGCCTCATCTCTCGGAGATCGAAGCAACTAAACGTACCTGAAATATGGTACCCTAAATTTCGCCTGGCTCCGACGCCTGGCTACAGGCTCTCCCTTGAGATTCATGTCCCCAGCCATCCGAGCCGATCCCATATCTGCAAGTCCTCCCTCCATACCGTTTTTTGTTTCCGGCACGAGTGACTGCAGTGGAAGAGGTACTTCATCTCCAAAATCATAAGCTAAAAAGCTCTCCAGCCATGCGTCGTCGACGGGAGGTCCGTCATATCCGTTCTGCGTATGTAGCGGAAGCGAGTCCGCCTCAAAGTCCAGTATCGGGAACTGATTATTGTTGACATGGAAGTTCGAGTCGTTGGGAAATGCTGGCGTAGGATAATTGTGCGGTGCAGGTGTTCCGAGGTCATTGACAGAGCTCTGCCTCCTCTTCGATGCACTGGCGCCAGTTTTGTCTGCCTCGGATTTCCCCTTCCTTTTCCGCGAAATGTGTAGTGGATAATCACATTCTTGACTGTTTTTGGCGCATGTTTTGCATATAGGTCGATCACCGGAACATTTGATCTTTCTGGAACGGCAATTGGAACATGCTCCGACTCTTGCTGATTCCGAGCCGTCGTCCGTAGTGATTGTGGTTGTCACTACCGAAGACTTTTTGCGCGCCTGTGCCGTTGTCGATGGACCGGGACCCGCTCGACTCGTCGTATCGTCATCGGTCTGGCTAAAGATGGGATCGTACTGCAGCATCTATAAACCTCGTCGTGCCCGGGCGTTCAAGTGCTTGGCTCAAAGACGGAAAGTGAATATAAACAGATGTAGTTTGTAGAAGTGTGCCTGGATTCATGCCCGCGGAAATTAGGAGTTCTATGATGCAATTGGACCAGACTCCTTCGGCTCGCCAGGATACTCAGGAGCAGAGGAGATCAGCACGACGTAGCCGACCCATGCATCAAGCAGGATCTTCCAGTCATGGCGCTGTGAGTGTGAACTGCTGGACGCGAAGCACCTAGTATCATGGCCGAGTACTCTGTTCTCAGAAATGGATCTCGGGCCGAGCTCATTTCCGCACAACTTGGATCTAGCATGGTTATGGTGATGAATAACGGCCCGAGCCAGTCGCTTCCATACAAGAACTTGAGCCGTATGTAGATGTTAGACTTTGTCTTTTCGTGTCATACTATACACTCTCATAATGACTCTGACTAACGGAAATGGAGACGCCAACAGTGTTCACCCAACAAAGGACCAAACGGTCGATATTATCCACGGTCAAACAGCTGTAGACCTCGCCGTGGCCGGTGGACCTGCCGATGTCCCCGATAAAGAACGTGAGTTGACTGAGCATAGCGTGATCATATAACTGACTAGTTAGAGCCCAACGCTTCCATCCCCGCCAACAAGCTTTTCAGTCTCGCTCACACCGCTGTAATCGTTACGGGTGGTGCTAGGGGTCTCGGTCTAGCTACAGCTATCGCTTTGCTCGAATCCCACTCCCCTCACGTTTACTGTACCGATATACTGCCCAGCCCCGCCGAGGCCGAGTGGAAGATCGCCCTGGAGACCGCGGAGAAATACGGCTCAAAGGTCGAATACCGTCAATTGGATATCACGGATGAGGAAACTGTGGACAAGACTTTCGAGAGCATCTATAATGATTGCGAGACCCCTATTGGAGCGTTCTTTGGAGCAGCTGGTATTCAGCAGCAAATCCCAGCTCTAGATTACCCCGCAAAGGACTTTAGGAGGATCATGGAGGTCAACGTCACTGGTGAGTGGCCTAGACTGGCTACTATCCAATGTATGCTAATAGGCAGGCACATTCCTATCAGTCCAGGCTACTGCCCGACAAATGAAGAAAAGAAACATCAAGGGTACCATCTGTATCACTGCTTCAATGTCTGGGTCCATTGCAAACAAGGGTGAGTACGTGCATCATCGTAATGAGTACGACTGACAACCAGGCCTTACATGTCTTGCTTACAACACATCCAAGGCAGCATTACTGCAGATGTGCCGGAGTGCGGCTGCTGAATGGGGAGCATACGGTATCCGAGTCAACGTACGTGGCGCACAAATTATTGGCTAATTAGTAGACCCTTTCACCGGGCTACATCCGTACAGCCATGACTGATCAGCTTCTTGCCGAGAACCCAGAACTCGAGAGGGAATGGCTATCAGGCAGTATGCTTCACCGACTATCGACTCCGGACGAATTCCGTGGTCCTGTCTTGTTCCTGCTTAGCAAAGCAAGTAGTTTCATGACAGGAGCCGATCTTCTCATTGATGGTGGACATACTGCGTACTAGATACACAACGGGGACGATAATACATGATATGTATGTACAACAAGCATGATCAGAACAATAGAGTGTACAGCCCGATAGCTCCTCCCGCCCAGAACAACCCCCCTCGGACTAGATTTTGCTGCCTGAACCGCTCCAGTAGCTCACTGACTTCCATCCTGTTGGCTTCTACTTCTTCCGTTTTCCCTGCTTTTGCCTTATCGTCGAATGCGAGGATCTTGTTGTTGACGGTAGGGATCATGTACAATGAGGTGAATGGGAGTATACTGAGGCAACCGACCGCAGCACCAACGAAACCGCTTCGTTTGACTGGGTGAGCATAGGCGAGAATCGAAAATAACGCTCCCGATACCAAAGATAGTGGTGGGAATATATACTTTCCTGAATTATGAGAACTTGTGAAGTGCATACCAAAATGACTCACCAGTCTCAAAGTACCATCGAACGTGTCGAAGAGCAGTTACTGGTTCATCCTTTGCAATAGACCTCAAGATGGGTGCCTGGAGGAATGAGAATGAGGCAATGGTAGAAGCCGTTGAGATCGCGACCAGAGGCGCAAGTAGAGCTGCCAGCTTGACAATCTCTGCAGGGATTCTGACGGCTGACATTGTCGTTCGATGGAAGTGGATATGGCCATCTCGCTATGCCTGGTTTATATCAGCACAATATCTGTCCGAATGCCCGAGCTTCGTGACGTGATCCCGCGTTCCGCCAAGGGACAAAATAGAGTTTAGATCGGGATCGCCGCGATCCGTTCATTTTATTATTCCCATCCGTCAGCTACACCTAATAATAATGCCAGGGGAGTTCAGAGTCAAAGAGAGTTGCGCTCCGTGGTAGGTATAGTTCAGATATACATACTGGAGAGCGTGCTGACTTTGATAGCAAGAAAAGGAAGAGCAAATGCGATGCCCAGCAGGTGAGTCCGAGGCGAAGTGCGAAAGCTGATCAAACAGCCATGCGCATCCTGCATCCTTCGTAATACACACGACAGGTGTCAATACGCCAATGGCCCGCCTCCATCAGCTGGTGGACGTGGTCCAGACCGTCACCCACTATCTGTCGATGCCAGGGCTTCACCTTATCCCCGTTCCACCGAAATTAACGAGTCATCAGCAGCACCTACGAAACGCGCCATGATCGAAATTGCCAAGCTAAAGAATTCGATCCATCATCTCGAAGGCCATGTTCGGGATTTGGCTCATCTGGAGAATGATCTGGCTGTAGAGGACGAACCTGCAACTCCACAAGAAAAGGAGAACTGGAATAAGCTTTTGGCCTGTATACCACCTAAAGCTGTGGTCGAGGTGCTCTTGGAATACCTTATACAGGAGGTGAGTACATTGAATGATGGGGCTGATAGCATAGTGCGACTGGCTTTGGCCTTCAGGTGACATCTTGGGCTATTGGCAAAGAGCGTGCCGAAGAGGAGGGGCTTGCTCATCTACCGCTGGACTGCTCGCCATATCCTTATCACTACCGGCGCATATGCTAGGACGTCTTCAAGGCAACTTGTACCGCCTGCCACTCGACACTCCATCCTTCCACCCCGCCATGTTTGATCTATCGCACTCTTTCACAGTCCCGAACCCTTCAACCTTGCTGGATTTCGAGCATTATTCGGCCATGATCTTGTATCAAGTCTACTCAGGACGGCATGATAACCTGTTGGAGACTGATTGCCATGCGAGCGTTAAATCTGCGCGAGATTCTGGTTGGCTCGATGAAGGACACCCAATCTGGCAGACGGTCATTGGGGCCGAGCGGGAGTCTGCAAGGAGGATCATCGGAACCCTCGTCTCGAACTACAGGTGTGTCATCTTGTAGTATTTGCGTCATCTCCACGCTGACAACTTAGCTGGACCAAGATGATCGACCCGTCCTCAAGTCTGCTCGATGACCAACGTATCAATTTTTGTCGTGCCACCACTCAGCATCCCTTCTTGAAAGGTCCCATCGAGCTCGACCTACCAGGAAATGCCGAGCTTGGATTCCGCGTCTTTCGCACAGTATCGCAACATGAACGGGCAAAATCCGCACAGTATCAGAACTTGATGGCAGATCTCGACGTAATTGTTGGCGAAATCAGAGTTTATCACAAACGATTGGTTCCCGGATTCGGTTCCGAACCTGAGCGGCACAATCTCGCGGCTCATTGCCAAAGTCTTTACGCCTCGCTCTTTGAAATCCGAGAACGGAAGGCTCCTCGATTGGGCTTCAGCGATGCCGATCTGGGGGATCTAGACCTCAATGATCCCGCCAGTGCTAGATCAGCAGCCATGGCTTTGGTCATCCATAACGCTATCGGGTTCCTCTCTTCCTCAATCACGAAACCATGGCTTATCGATGATCCACGCACACCCGCAGAGCAGACTCTTCATGATGCCTGTTTGGAGGCGGGTACCCGAGCCATGAGCCACATGGCGGTCACAAAGGCTTTGGTCGCAACTCGAAATGCTCCTTTCGTGCCCGCTTTTTCGTCCGGCAATTTGTTCAATTCGGCTACCTCTTTCGCCGTACCAGTTCTGCGGGCGGTTAAGCTCTGGACGACCGAGAATCGAGACGCTGAGATCAAAGAATTGCAGGTGGTCCCAAACCTACATAATCACATCCATCAGGACATGTCATCTCACGGACCGCCTCGGAGTCTGCCTTCAACAATTTACATCGACAGCGCTGTCCGGACTTACGCAAACAATATTCTGCTTATACTCGACACTCTTAAAGCTCTAAATATCAGTCCTCTCGGTGCCGAAGCAGAAAAGAGGCTCTCAATGTTGATCCAAAAGTTCGGGTTGCGAGACAGTCAGGAATACGATATCCCATTCCAGCCCGACATGACTTGGAATGGTAATGTCACCTGGACAACCCCTCCTCAGGCGGAACAGGGAATGGATCCGGCCGTGTTCAATCAACTTCTCTTGCTGGACAGTAGTATATGGCAGGGTTTGATGGATCCCCCTTTTCCCCAGAATCAGTAAAGAAGTGGAATCGCGGCCAAACAGGTAATTTGTAGAGTGTAGAGCAATTTGAGATATGCAAATGTCATTTCCTTGCATCTCGTTCGTATACATTGTATACACATTCGATGGTAGCCACAGTGATTTTATGGACATAGTTGTAAGAGAAAGCTAGCCAGCGATGGATATGACACAGACCAGGGCGAGCCGGACCGGTTGATCCAACGGAACCAGACCGGATGGTCTCGAGATATGTCCGACGTCTACCTCACACTACCTTATTCACAATACGGCGGATCAATCGTGCACTAGGCATCGTATTCGTTACTGGGATTGCAGTAGCTGCCTTTCGACTGTATATTCCGCTCGCTACTTCACCGTCCACCTCTCCAGCAAACATGTCAAGTACTGCAGCTCTCAAGCACCTAAAAGTAGCTCCGAAAGAAGCGCACAAGGCTACCGTCATCTTTTTGCATGTATGTCCCTTCCCTCAATATATGATGCTGAAGCTGATTATTTAGGGTCTAGGCGATAGCGGTACGTCCAGTCGCCCAACTGAGCCACGTAGTAACTGATCAGGAAGGATCAGGATGGTTACCTGTAGCCAAAATGCTCTGGTCATCATTCCCGCATGTCAAGTGGATTCTGCCCCATGCACCGGAAATTCCCATCACGCTCAACGGCGGTCAGTATCTTCAACTGGTCATACATACCCAGCTGATCATGAAGGTATGCGTATGCCAGGCTGGTTCGACTTATCCTCCCTCGACGACCTGACCGATTCTCAATACGATGATGAACAAGGGTTACTGAAGTCCGTGGAAGCTGTGGATAAATTGGTCCAAGCTGAAATCGACTCTGGAATCCCGGAGAATAAGATCGTAGTAGGAGGATTCAGTCAAGGAGGAGCGATTGCTATGCTGTACGGTCTGACAAAGGGGAGGGAGTTGGCCGGGATGGTGGGCCTCAGTACATGGGTTGTCCTCAATCACAAGATTGCAGAGGTTGGTCCATATAGCCCAAAGGAATCGCTGTCGTTGACGAAATAGATGACAAAATCAAACTCGAAGAATGTGCCAGTCTTTTGGGGGCATGGAAAGGCAGATCCCGTCGTACAGTACGAATGTGAGTCTATCACAACCCGGGTCGTACATTAGGCTGACTTGCAGATGGAAAGAGATCGATTGAATTGCTTACAAAGAAACTCGACTTCCCACTCCTACCGGCCGAAACCACCTTTCAACGACCTGGAGTCCGGTTCGAAAGTTACCCTGGTATGGGTCACTCGAGCAGTGACCGCGAGATCCGAGATCTCAAGGCTTGGTTACAGGAGTGCCTCAAGGACTAGTGAAGCAAGAAGTATGAAGGAAATAGCAATTTCTCGAGTGCTTACGAATTCTGACTGCAAACTGACTCTGATGATCACAACTAGGTAGACGGCACGATGTCTATGCCGTCCCAGTAGCCAGCTGAGCTACCACGGGTGATTCTGGGGGTGCAAAAGGGCATTGGTAAACTTGTCAGATAACGCCGATGCTCATCAGTCTGATGCCTACTGACAAGATGACATCTCGCAACAGCGATTCAAGATTATCCATTGCATTTAGTCAAGACGTGTGACTACAAGAAGGCTATATAGAGCTATGATTATTTCCAACAACTTCCCCCCTCAACAATAACACCTCCAAGTGTTTGAACCGCTTATCCGACCTTAGTCTCCCGCTCGTACATCTCCTGAGCCTGTCTCGCGGCCATGTCCGGATCGAGCTGATCCTCTGGATCACCTACAATCCTCGTCAACTTGGCCAAGATGCCAGCAGCAAACATATCCCCAGAGACATTCACTGCAGTCCTGAATCGATCGACAAACCAATCGATAGCCACTACGACCGCGTACATCCCTGTAACCGGGAGATTGATGGAGTTACAGATCATCACCATCAATACCAGAGAGGCGGATGGGATGGGGGTGACTCCGATAGAGGCGAGAGTGGATAGGAGGACGACGATTACGTATTGTGTGGCCGAGAGGGTGACTCCTTGCGTCTGGGCGAGGAAGACAATGACGATAGGGAAGTAGATTGCGGTTCTAGTTGTCAGCTCAAATCTATGATCAGGAGAAAAGGGACTTGCCCGTCCATGTTGATCAGACAACCTAAAGGCACGGAGAATTTTGCCAAGGTATTGGGCACACCGCGCTCGATTACACATTTCATGGAGAGGGGCAAGGTAGCGGCGGAGGAAGCGGTACCCCATGCCGTGATCCATGCCTTTGAGCATTTGAACCAGTAGGAATATGGGTTTCTCCTGACGACCGCAAAGAAGATAATGGGCAAGACCACAAACAAATGGAATGCCATGGTCGCGATCGCTCCGCCGACGAGAATTCCCAAGTTCGCTCCAATTTCTGCGATATCGAGTCTCATCAAATTCGACAAGATTAGGAAAAATACTCCGATAGGTGCGAGTTGAATGAGGAAGGTGATGATGACTGTAATAATCCTTTCGATTTCTCTAGTGACTCGTAGGATGGACGAGTTGGGACCTTTGATCATGTACCCGAGTACGATCGACATGATCAGGACACCGAGGAGGTTATTATCGGAGAAAGCAGCTACGATGTTGTTGGGGATGAATGAATCGAACATGTCGACTACCGCTTGATGGATCTCTAATTCACCTCGTTCGTCGACTAATGCTTGTTGGCTGTCGGTATTTTCAAGGGCGGAACCGGTGACTTCGTCAAAGAATCTTCGCCAGAGGAAAGTGACGAGAAGTGTGGAATGGACGATAGCGATGAGTGTAGTGCCGACATAGTATCCCACTGTCCATCGAGCCAAGAGTCCACCGCCTCTTGCCATTTCTTTCAGCCGTTGAACGGCTAGGATCATGGCAGCCACGATCAATGGTAGTACTGCTTATCAGCTTTGACCGAACCAAATAAAGTGGACGTACCGACAGCTTGGAGTGCTCTCAACCAGAGTCGACCGGGTATGCCGAGGATGGCAATAGCAGCAGGTGGTACCTCATCAACAGTAACATTGACGACCATTCCAATAATGATAGCCAGTACGGCAGCGCAGACAATCTGTACCGCCGAGCCAGGCTCAAAAAAGGGTCGGAACCATCTTCCCTCTCCAATTTTTCGTTTAGGTGGTTGGTCGTCGGAATCATTATAGATTGGCGTGACTGATACTCCCTGCTCCTGTGAAGCAGTCTGCTGTAGTTTCTCAGACATGATTAATGAGTGATTCGAAGTATGATTAGAAATCTGCTTGGGGAGATTTGCACATCAGAGCACGATGAATATATACCTACCCAGCTCCACAGCTGATTGCCTTATCTCGAGTTCCATCAGAGGATTCGTTCAAGATGGTATATTGCACATATCCAGATCGCCAAGATAAGTGACCAGGCAATGTTAGAGTTCACGCCAAGTAGCCCAGCATCAATATCGGTGTCAAGACCTAGCTTTTACAACACCAAAGCAAATGAGCCAAGAACTGGTTGTCAGGCATGCAGAACATGGAGACTCCAGGCGATGTTGGCTGGTGAGTAGAAGACCAAGGTTTAAAGGGTAAAGAAGAATAATGTCTTGTTCCCACTCGCGACTTGTCAAAAGTCCTTGGCGAGATAGGCGTCCCTGCAATTTCAAACGGTATTACCGGGCGGATCCAATTGCCAAGGTTGGGGGTCCCATGCTTGGTGATTTCGATACCCTTGTTCCTTTGGTGGACAGCATGGTACCATCTAGGATATCTGGGGAATACTCGAAATGATACGAGCAGGGACTTGGGTTTTTCCAATGGAAAGATGTTTATCGGGTAATTCCCCACGCCAGAATCTGGGACGCGGACCGGTTCGGGAGGCTTTCTAGCTGGTAATGTTGGGAGATAAGCCATCAATCTTGGTGTCCACCCATTTGCTTGTAAAATCCTGCTACGTTGACGAGTCAAAATGGGCCATCGAGAAGCCATTGTTGACATCGGTCCGGGCCCGCCGGGCTTCGTAGGAAGGATTCTCGAGATGTAATGCGATGCATGGTACAGGCAGACAAGGAACCAATACAACAAGCATATTAAGTAGTATGACAATATAATGTGTGACTAGAATCGTAGCACAGCTCAGACCGAACGGTTCCTCACGTCCCCTTCCCCGATACTCTTTCGTATCTCGTCTTCGGGTCTGAAACTGATAATTTCCAAAGCGGTCCCTCCATTCCTCTGACAAAGAACAACGGCTCGATCATCTTTAAAAGTAACTCTCCATACACTTTCGCAAGGTCGAGTGAGTTCACGCAAGAACCGACCAGTTTGAATATCCCATACTTTCGCTCTTCCATCGTTTCCGCCTGATAGGATGAATCTTTGATCAAATTGTAGACATGTCACCGAGTTGTCGTGGGCGCAGAGGCGTTCTAGGCAGTTCATCGTTGCTAGGTTGAATACTATGATTCGACCGTCTGAACCGCCCGTTGTGAGGATATCGTCGGTAAGCTGGAGTTGGCCAACTAGGGAAGTGTGGCCTTGTAGAAGGGCTATACATTCCCTACGAATCAGTATACGTATAACGGCGTAAGAAGTTGACGTACCCTGTACTAGCGGACCAAACGCGAATAGTGGAATCGGCACTCCCAGCTACGATCCGTAAACCATCAAACGCAACAGCGTAAATCTCGCCAGTATGACCAGACAATACATGTAGACATTCACCCGTATCGGCATCCCAGAGCTAATCATAAGCTCGGTTAGACAGAAGGGCGGAGAGAACTTACACGACAAGTATGATCGTAACTTCCAGAAACGATTTGATTTCCTGCAATTTCCAAACATCTGACTGCAGTTGCGTGACCCCTAAGATCGTGAAGTAGGCGACCGGATTCGATGTTCCACACTTTGACTGTAGCGTCTCTACTTCCGGTGACACAGATAGGACGCCCATCTAGCATCTTGAGACAGCGGAGTGTTGAGCGATGTCCATCGAGTTTATGAATACACAGTCTATTATCAGTCTTTAGTTCTCGGATTTTAGTTATACGACGTACCCTGTTTCAAGATCCCAAACTCTCAATGCCCTATCACTACCACCACTGACTGCCAGATCTTTCCGCAGTCCAGGCCATCCCATTGAGGACCCGCAAACTTCACTAGATTTCATCCGTTTCGCCTCTCTCGGTCCAGAGGTAGAAGCGTAGCCAGTAGCAGTACTAGGTCTCCTAGGTCCACTATCCAATATCCCAAACGCGGGCAATATCCCAAATTGCATTCGTGTAGTCGTATCAATCGAAGCCCTTCGACTCTGACTCATTGGATCTTCGGCTCCGCCCATTGATGATTTTGATCGTTGATTTGGAGCGGAGGTGTATTGTGATTCGGCATCTATAGGGTTCTTTGAGATCAGACCGAGAGCCCATACACCTTGCGTATGGCCGTAGAGGTTCCGTCTCAGTTTACCAGTTCTAACGTCGAATACGTGTATTCGTGAATTTGCCATGCCGATAGCAACGTATTTATCGTCCATACATAATGTGGTTACTGGACCATCGTCGGACCGGATGAAGTTGGCGCGAACCTGCCCACCATGTAACCAATTGGATTCTATAATTAGCTCCCCTTCAGCTCAATGATATTGACAGAGCTTACCTGTGAGGTATGCGGTCTTGAATTGCTGCTTGAAGGAACCACTACTTGCCCTTTCGGCAAACGGCCGCCCACCAAGAGTCTCTCCGAACGGATTCCGCCAATTCCCAGACGTCTTTCGACTAGTCCCGCCAACCGGCGTCGCACGTCGACTAGTACTGCCGTCCGTACTCGTGCTCGTCCTGTCTTGTCTTGATCGGAATTGAGCTGAATGAGTTAAAAAGGGAGAATCGGAGGGAGGTACGAAACCAGTATCGGATCTTCCTACATGTCGATCATAGATCTCTTTCCAAGTCTGTTCGTCCGAGAATAGTTGATTCCAGTATCGGGAAACTTGAGCTGCTCTGCCGAGAGTGCGAGCATCACTGATCTGTTTATCAGTTCCGCTCTCATGGCGAATCTCAGACGTACGAAGCTCATACAATGTAAAGCGAGCTCTAATGGTAGTTCTTTGAGGAAATCCCTCCGCAGTTTCGGTTCAATCTTGCGAGAGACGGCCACAGCTTCGTCCAGAGCCAAATCATCCATCAGACTAGCCAAGAAAGCCATTCGTTCTTTCTTGCCCAATCTCTGGACTCGAAGAAGTAGAGCATCGGCACCTATCTGTCAGCCTACACACATTGATTACCAATTGATGGTGACTGCGCTTACCATTATCAACTGAATCCTGACGTCTCAAATCCGGTCCAACCAATTCTCCATCCCTAGCTCTACCTTTCCCTTTCTGTGAAAACACATCTACACCTTGCTCTTCAACATCCGTATCTCCACTAATATCTAAAGCGATGTATCTCGATAAAAGAGTCGGGCTTGGCGCAGGCGTAGGTGGTCTACTCACTAAATCTACACCCTCTCCCTGTCCAGAGGGTTTGAGAATGGGATCACCAGATTGAGGGGGTGTAGATGGTGCTGGAGTAGGTAAAGGTGCGGGTGCATGTCGGATCTGGATGGGATCTGGCCTTCCTGACCGGTATGTCGGGTCTAGGTTCACAGAGGTTCGCCTGGGATTAAGTCTGTCCATTGCAGGCTAGTGAAGCGGTATGAAGTAATTGATTATGTTCGTGATGATAGATGGTCGGAGGTCAAGTAAATCAAGTCCGAGCGGATCGCAAGCCGATACCCGAAGTACACAAATGGTAGTCTGTGTATTGTGTGTGTTTATTGAGGTAGGTGGGGGTGGAGGTCCTTTCGATGTATGATGATCCACTTTGAAGGAGACTTATAGCATGTCGAAAGAGGTAGTATACAGCAAGCGATATGAGGTGAAATGACAAGCAAAAAGACGAGTATTGAGTGATTTCTAAGGTTAATTGACCAAGCACATGTACAAGGTTCACCACGGCTGGACGCGGCTGATTGGAGGCGGTATGGCGTAAGTAAGCCTTTAAGCCTAATCCGGACAATTCATGCTGGATACGCATGGTCTTGCTTGGCGGATCATGCATCACTTCAACCAGGTTGCTCAAAAGTGCATGCTTTCACATTCAGATGCACCCAGCAAATCATGCATTACCAGTCAAAGAGAGCAATTGAGGCAGCTGAAGTGTGGCGGAATTCTCAAAACCACGACTTGTTCGCCAGTATTCCTCGACTTCGACCACATACTGTCTGTACTCGCTGTTCTCGCCTCATCGCCCACGGGCTGGACCGGACTGAGTGGATCAGTGAGTGTTATCGAGCATGACGAGCAAGTCAGGAATAAACGGGAATTATCAAGAATCCATAAATAGTCACATATTACTGCATCTCCGTTCTAGCGAACTGTATTATACTTTCGAACCACTGTCCTCAACTCCTGCTGCACGTCGCAAACATACTTAGTCTGCCTGATACAATCCAAAGGCGAGCAAGTGGTCGTTGAGCAGCGAGAGGTTGTAAGGGGTAACGTAGAGATCGGTGTCGGTGAGACCAACAAACATGGTATCGTTGACGATAGGGTTGTAGATACCCTCGAATACGTTTCCGCCGGGCTGAGAAGTCTGTCCCATACCCTCGCCTGTAATCTCAAGAGGAGTGTAGGTAACATTCAACTGCGAGATCCAAGCTACGAAAGCGGGGGTGGCGGACTCGTTGGCGACAGAGGTAACGTATGAAGAGTTTGCGGAAACGTTCTGTCCAGGGGTCTCCCAGGTGAACATGACGGTTCGGTTGGCCTCAGTGAGAGAAGGCTGGATAGTGTTGATCGCCGCCTGGGAGTTGTCTCGGGTAAGGGGAAGATCGTTGGTGACGTTCAAAGCGGGGAAGATTTGCCATCCAACTCGAGGAGTGCTGTCGGGACATCCGATGATGTACTTGGATAGCAAGGTCCAAGCCATTGATTGGGAAATACCGGTCTCGAAGTGGAGGGGCATGGCGAGAGCACCAGACAACTGTCGGAAAGACACCTGTTGTCGGGCTTCGGTGGTGATGGACTGGAGGAGGAGGGTGGCGGCAGGTCGAGAGTCGAGGTGGGATAGGAAACCGTAGACACCGGATTCTCCCCTAATCATCAGCACTGGACGAAAAGGGACTAGAGAAGACGTACCATCGGGTCAATCGCTGACAGAAGTTGACAAACTCCCTAGGTGACTCGAAGTAGTACCTGTACTCGCACTGCTCAGCGGCATCTCGTCCACCGTTCAACTGAAGGTTGGAGATCAATCGAGCATGGCCGACTTCCTGAGCACCCATGAACTTGATGTACTCGATATCGTCCTCGGTGATACCAGCCTCGGCGAACTCCTCCCTGGAGAATTTGTTAGCACCGTAGTAGAATAGATCGAGCTCGATCCATTCCTGGTACAAAGCCAAGTTGAGGGACTGGAAATCGACTATATGATCAGCATTTGCTTGGAATCGATGTGGCAAAGACACTTACAGTCTGACATGGGAGCGTAGACTGGGGCGGTATCGTTGGGCCTGACTCCAACACCACCGTTGGGAACGGCAGCGGGAGCAGCGAGGGTGGAGGGCACAAGTGCCGCGAGGACAGGTAGGAGAGATGACCACATTGTTAATAAGAGTGTGAGAGTGAATGAGAAGTGATCGAGCTTGGGGGACAGTATATATACATAATGAGTTAGTACTCCGGGTAATAGAACCAACGTCAGCCATGACCAATATGATCACTATTCTCTCTATATTTCTTCAAAGAGGATACGATGATGTCAGTCAAGCCTAAAATGAGCTTTAGGCACCATCGAAAGGGATACCCATAAACGACGTGATCGACTAGATTCCTGCCATGTTTCCCCGCTATACACTTCGGCCGGGTAACTCGGTGCCATTTGCTGGAATCGTTCGATGACAGCATTTGGCTGATTGTGACTCAGAACACAGCTTCTTTGGGATAGCAATGGCTACTTTCAGCTGACCATCTTCCGTCAGCAATTCAGAAATTTACCGACCTCCACCCTCTACTAAATTTCAATTTAACCTCCACCTCAATTAGGTGTGCTGGTCTATCATATCATTAGGCTCCTGCTGGCACGTGCGTGACTATCTGATCCTTCCACTTTATTGGGCACCCGGACCTCTACGACCGGAGTGAACGATCAGCGTCGACCTGTGTCCACGTCTGATTCACTGTACTCGAGCTATTTCTACTACACCTAGCTCATCACGTCCAGATCAAGCAGGATCATTCAGTCAACTTAGTTTCGAGTTTAGAACAGACGCGCAAAATGGAGGCACTAGGGTTCAACGTAAGTCCACCTCAACGCCTGGTCAATCTAAACTAACCATACAGGCATCGAGTGGATTCCTCGAGGGTATCGTTAGGGGATACAAGGCTGGATTGTTGACTTCGGGAGCATACCATAATCTGACGCAATGTGAGAATCTTGAAGGTGAGTCATTCTTTGTTCAACGTACTCTATCCTTTCCTTTGAACGCAATCGCCATGACTGCCTCGGTAGTCTCGCCTATTCTCCGCCGCTGGTCTCTCGCTCCGCTCGAGATCGGACCTGACAATCAGACTTCCGAATGCAACTCTCTTCAACAGACTATGGAAATTTCCTAGCCAACGAACCCCTCCCCCTTTCAACATCCACAATCGCAGACAAGGCCACCGAGAAACTAGTCGCTGAATTCCATTACCTCCGGACCAACGCGAACGAACCTCTGGCGACATTCATGGACTACATCACATATGCTTATATGATTGATAATGTCATTCTCCTTACCCTTGGGACATTACATGAGAGGGACACGCACGAGTTGTTGGAGAGGTGCCACCCGCTTGGGGTATTTGACACGATGCCCGCACTTTGTGTCGCTACCAATATCGAGGAATTGTATCATAGTGTCTTGGTCGAGACTCCTTTGGGTACGTCTCCCACTCAAATGGATTTGTAAGGGAGAAGAGCTGACGACTAGCACCATACTTCCAAGACTGCCTTTCCGCCCAGGACTTGGATGACCTCAATATCGAAATCATCCGAAACGCACTCTACAAAGCCTACCTAGAAGATTTCTACGCATTCTGTCAAACTCTCCCATCCCCTACATCCGAAATCATGTCCCGAATCTTAGGCTTCGAAGCAGACAGGCGAACTCTAAACATCACAATAAACTCCTTCGGTACCGAACTATCAAAAGATCAAAGAGCACGTCTTTTCCCAACAATCGGCCGACTTTACCCAGAGGGAAACAATGTCCTAGCTCGAGCAGATGATATTGAAACTGTCATTTCGGCTGTTGATCATATTTCAGAATATAAAGCTTTCTTTGATAAAGCCAATATCAACTCTAATGCCGGAGGAGAAGATGCTGGAAGTTTGGAAGATGAATTCTTCAAATATGATGTCGAGCTCAACAAGCAATCTTTCCTACAACAATTCCAATATGCCGTGTTCTTTAGTTTCGTTAAACTCAAGGAACAGGAGGTCAGGAATCTAACTTGGATCGCCGAGTGTATTGCTCAGGATGCAAAGGATAGGGTGGAGGATTATATTCCAATCTTCTAGGCGAGGTCTTGCGAAGCAAGGGGAAGGCGGGGAGCGAGGAAGGGGTATTCTGAGGGTTGAGCGATGGCGAGAAATCGCGGAGGGAGAGAGGCGCGTAATGTGGGACGACTAGGGTGAGGGAACGAATCGACTCGGATCTAGAAGTATGCTGGCATATACATGTATTGTATGACTATACACACTGCATCTCGCGGCAGTATTGCCAACGAAGAGTTTATCCGATTACCTGCAGCGGTCCAGGTCTGCCCGACGTTCAATGCGTGTTTGCACTCCCACAAGAAACACGGGAGCCCAGATGGAACAATTTAGAAGGATCATTAAGCGACACCAGGTCGATACATCAAGAATCAAGTCGTAAACAGCTAATTACAATGATGGGAAGAAAGAGCAGAAGCAGAAGAGTAGGATAGGCTGATACTATAGAAATAGGTGTGTAGGGACAATAGCGACTATTACGTTATGGGTATATGTATACAAGAAAGCGATGCCATTTAGGCAGGGATATCATTTTGGAAACTCCTCGTTTCGTCTACTTCGAATGTAGTCTGTCGTCAGTCACGCATTTTTCTCCATGTCTACCTTGCCGTGATGATGGAACGGAGCTGAGCGAAGGGGAAGCGAGGGAGAGGAGGGCAAAGAGGAGAATGAAGTAAGAGAAGGAGAGGAGAAAGGGACATACAACTTGAGGTAGATAAGCAGCTGCAGACAGATCCAATGCCCATAGATCGTCGAAGACGGAAACACCATTATATCCACCCGAAATGAAGATCCTGGCATCATGTAATAATGCGACGTGATATCCCCTTCCTGGTGG
>Ga0265798_10003911_pt1 | contig 20926 bp, 9 predicted proteins | sample P3T30metagenome_FD_192430 | JGI IMG/M metagenome (GOLD analysis project Ga0265798, IMG submission 192430) | Plant litter microbial communities from East Loma Ridge, Irvine, California - P3 T30 | ecosystem: Environmental > Terrestrial > Plant litter > Unclassified | place: USA: California... | reverse complement strand
GGGGTGCCAGATAACGGTAACCGCGATGTTGCCCGTTATGCCGTATTGCCCACCAATACGCTATTGGAGGTTGTTTTCAGGCAGTTGTATACAGGAATTGAACGTGCCAATATTTGTATTAAAAACATCCCTAAAATGGATCTTTACACCAATGGCAGTGCTACGGATAAAGCAGAATTACAGCGCCTGTATGGTGAAGCGTTAAGTTTAAGGGCTCAATTTTATTATGAACTGATTCGCGTATGGGGTGATGTACCTGCACAATACGTACCATCGTCGGATATGGCCGATTTAAACATACCTAAAGCAAACCGCGACAGCATTTACGATAAAATAATTGGAGACTTAAAAACGGCAGAAGATATTGTGCCTTGGCGCGGAGATGCCGGCGTAGCAAATGATGAGCGGTTAACCAAAGGCGCTGTTAAAGGATTAAGGGCCCGCTTAGCGTTATATCGGGGCGGGTACTCCCTCCGTCGGGAAACCAACCAAATGGAAAGACGGGCCGATTATCTTAACTATTATAAAATTGCGCGCGACGAGTGCTTTGATATTATGCAGCACCGCACATCGCACAACCTTAACCCCAGTTATCAGGCTGTATTTAAAGATGCTTTGGATGCGCACCGTGCAGAACCTAACGGCGAAATCATGTTTCAGGTAGTAATGTCTGGAGGAGTTACCGCAACTGATGGAAAGCTTGGTTACATGGATGGCCCCAGGGTTAACGGAAAAGGCAACGGATTTATTAATGTACTGCCCAGCTACTTTTATGCATTTAACCAAAATGACGCCCGCAGAGACGTAACCGTTGCAGCGTACAATGCCAATGCCGATATGACCAAAGTTGGCCAGGTTATTACCAACATGTATGATGGAAAATTCAGACGCGATTGGATTACCAACCCTACTATAGACATCAATTCGGCATCGCAGTATTTTAGTGTGAACTGGCCTCTATTACGTTTTTCGGATGTATTACTCATGTTTGCGGAGGCAGAAAATGAGATCAACCAAAACCCTACCCCGGCGGCCATATCAGCTTTTGAGGAAGTAAGAAAAAGAGGATTTGGCACCAACGCAAGTCAAATTGGAGCTACTCCAACAAGCTATACAGCATTTTTTAACGCCATAGTAGATGAGCGTGCCCTGGAGTTTGGCGGCGAAGGAATACGCAAGTACGATCTGATTCGCTGGAACCTGTTGGATACCAAGTTAAAAGCTGCCCGTGCTACCATGACAGCTATGTTGAATAAGCAAGGTATTTATGCCACTTATCCACAATCCATGTATTATAAAAATACGTCAACTGAATTAGTTTATGCTAACTCCTTGTATGCGCCCGCACCGGCAACAGCACCTGTGGGTTATACCAAAATAAATTGGCTTAGTGCTCTCAGTACCACATTCATCGGTAAAGTTGCCCCTAATTTTGTGCCCAATCACGCCGAATTACTGCCTATACCTTCAACGGCTATAGCAGCTAATCCAAAAATAACACAAGACTATGGTTATTAATTTGTAAGCATGAAGTGGTTTATTGGCTTGCTTGTTAGCACTTGCTTGTACCTGCCGCAAACAGTGCATGCAAAAATTAAACTGCCTGCATTGATTAGTGATGGCATGATTTTACAACGTGGCCAACGCACAGCCGTATGGGGCTGGGCCAATGCGGGCGAAAAAGTAACCGTTACTTTTCAAAGCAACAAATACACCACCAGCACCGGGACATCAAAAGAATGGAAAATATGGCTGCCTGCCATGCAGGCGGGTGGCCCCTATTCCATCACGATAGAAGGTGAAAATAAAATAGTGATCAACGATATCCTGTTTGGCGATGTATGGCTCTGCTCGGGGCAATCAAATATGGAATATATGTTGCGCCGTTCGCAAACCCTATACCAGGAAGATATAGCGCAGGCAGGCAACTCACAAATCAGGCAAATAGCTATTAAAACCAGCTGGAATTATACCTGGCAAAACAACGCGGCATCAGACGGCTGGAAACCTGCCACTCCTCAAAATGTATTAAATTTTACAGCTGTTGGCTACTTTTTTGCTAAAGCCATCTATAACAAATATCATATACCTATTGGCCTCATCAATAGCAGTTACGGCGGCACTCCCATTCAAAGTTGGATGAGCGAAGACGCACTGGTCCCCTTTCCCGATCTGTTAAACCAGTACAACGATTATAATGATACAGCTAAGGTAAACGCTGTGCTCAGGCAAAATAAAGCGCTAACCGTTAATTGGTACCAGGCAGCAAATACAGGCGATGCCGGCCGCGAACCGAAATCGGGCAGGCCGTTATGGGCAGCCGATACGGTTAACCTAACACAGTGGCGCACTATTCAGGTTCCTGGTTTTGTGGAAGAACAAAACCTTAAAAATTTTGATGGTGCAGTTTGGTATAAAAAAGAGCTGAATTTGCCGGCACAAATGGCTGGACAGGATGCGTTAATGGATCTGGGCTATATTTTTCAGGAAGATTCCACATACTTTAACGGTTATAAAATAGGCAGTACCGGCAGCCAGTATTTAAGCCGGGTATATACCATACCGGGCAACTTGATAAAAGCCGGAAAAAACACCATAACGGTAAGGGTAATTAATAAGGAAGGCAACGGCGGATTTTTAAAAGATAAGTCCTATCAATTGCGCGTCGGTCAAACCACTATTCCACTTTCCGGAATGTGGCAATATCGCATAGGGATCAGTATGCCGCCGCTCGAGTCGGCTAAAATAAAACAGTTTAGCCGCGAACCTGCGGTATTATTTAACGGCATGATTGCACCGTTAACCAACTATGCTATCAAAGGCGTTTTGTGGTACCAGGGAGAAAACAATACCGGCAATGCAAAACAATACGCGTCCCTGTTTCCTGCGTTAATTAATAACTGGCGAAAAAAATGGGAACAAAAGAACCTTCCGTTCTTATACGTACAGCTGGCTAATTACTTGCAGACGGTTGACCATCCTGCCGATAGCCAGTGGGCAGAGCTGCGCGAAGCGCAAACCCAAACACTTAAAGTGCCCAATACAGCTATGGCCGTTATTCATGACACCGGCGAGTGGAATGATGTGCATCCGGCTAATAAAAAAGATGTAGGCAACCGTCTGGCGCTGGCAGCACAGCACGTTGCCTATCATGAAAAGGGATTGGTTTATTCTGGTCCCATTTATCAGTCGGCCCGGGTAGCGCAAGATAAAATTATGATTAAGTTTGCGCATACCGGCAGCGGCCTGGTGGCTAAAGGCGGCGGCCCGCTTAAGCAGTTTGCCATTGCCGGTGCAGATAAAAAGTTTGTATGGGCACAAGCCGTTATACAGGGCAACACAATAGTGGTATGGGCCGATGGCGTAACTGCTCCCGTGGCTGTAAGATATGCCTGGGCTAACAATCCGGAAGGGGCCAATTTATACAATAAAGAAGGACTGCCTGCTTCCTCTTTTCGCACAGATAACTGGGAAAAAAGCAACGCTAAATAGAAGAATATGATACCGCAAGCATATAACAGGTTACTCAAATACATTTTAATACTTCATTTAACAGCAGGTTGCACAACCGGCTGGTGCCAAAGCAAAAAACATGTTGCCGACTCCGGTGCCTGGTTGAAACTGAAAGGCGTACTGGCGCAGATTAAAGCCCCAACATTCAAGAACAAAGATTATGTAATTACAAAATACGGCGCGGTAGGCAATGGCACAACAAACTGTAGCGAGGCCATCAAAAAAGCTATTAATGCCTGTAATAAAGCAGGTGGCGGGCGTGTGGTGGTGCCAGCGGGCAACTTTTATACGGGTCCGGTTTATTTAAAAAGCAATGTTAACCTGCATTTGAACAAAGGAGCTAAACTTCTGTTTTCGACCCGCCCCGATGACTATTTGCCATTAGTGCCAACCCGGTGGGAAGGCGTGGAACTGATGAATTATTCGTCCTTAATATATGCTTATAAAGAACATAATATAGCTATCACCGGAGAGGGTGTGTTAGACGGGCAGGCCACTAATGAAAACTGGTGGCCCTGGAAAGGCAAAGCCGAGTATGGCTGGAAACCCGGCACTCCAAATCAAACAGATAAGGGAAACAGACCCGTGTTATTTGATATGGCCGAAAAAGATGTGCCGCTTGCTGACCGAAAATTTGGTAACGGCCATTACCTGCGTCCGCAATTTGTGCAGCCTTACTTATGTGATAACATATTGATTCAAGGTGTAAAGATCATCAATTCGCCTATGTGGATACTTCATCCGGTTTTGTGTAACAACATGACCATTGATGGTGTGAACGTAGAGAGCAGTGGACCCAATACCGACGGCTGCGACCCTGAATCGTGCAAAAATGTTTTAATTAAAAACTGTTATTTCAACACGGGCGATGATTGCATTGCTATTAAATCGGGCCGGAACAGGGATGGCCGCCGTATCAATATCCCGAGCGAAAACATTGTGATCCAAAATTGCACCATGGCTAACGGGCATGGCGGCATTGTAATAGGCAGCGAAATATCTGGCGGCGTAAAAAACGTATTTGCCGAAAATTGCCAAATGAACAGCCCTTTGCTCGACAGAGCTTTGCGCATCAAAACAAGTTCGGCAAGAGGTGGTGTAACAGACGGTATCTACCTGCGCAATATCAATGTTGGCCAGGTAAAAGAGGAAGCCATTTTAATTACCATGTTTTATGAGGATACAGGCGAATTTATGCCAACCATCCGCAACATCGAGGTGCAAAATATGCAGGTAGAAAAAGGTGGCAAAACAGGCATAGTTGTAGAAGGGTATACCAAAATGCCGGTGCAAAATTTAAAATTGAAGAATGTTAACATCAAAAGTGTTAAAACACCGTACCGCCTTTCTAATGTAAGCGGTCTTATGTTTAACAATGTGATCGTTAATGGTACGCTGCTTAAGCAACAAGACGTTACCATAAATACCAACGAACAACAAATTCATTGGTAAGAATAGTTATTACGAGCTATAAATTTATATTAATTTCAATTGTAGCTTAAAATCAACAAAGCAGCCCCTCATTTCCTTTAAAACAGCTCAAAATAGCTACCTTTAGGTTTGTAAACCGGTTATAAGGCTAATGTGGCTTCTTAAAAAAATTGTTGAGCGCTTTCTTTGCAGCATGTTTTTGCTGTTGCTAAGTTTTACCTTGCGTGCACAGTCTGCACATATCTCTTTTAAGCATCTCTCGTTAAAAGAAGGGCTTTCTCAAAGCCCGGTTTTTGCTTTGTTTCAGGACAAGAAAGGATTTGTATGGATAGGTAACCGCGAAGGCCTGATCAGGTTTGACGGATACGATTTCAAAAAATACGTTAACAAGGCGGTCAAAAAGCAAAATACCATCCATAACGATATCCGGTCCATCTATGAGGACAACAATGGTAACCTCTGGTTAGGTACTTCAACCGGTGTTTATGAATTTAATACTCAAAGCGAGACTTTTAAGCCTATAAATTTCAGCGACATCCCATTGGTTTTTTCCATCATTCCGGACGGGCAAACACTTTGGGTAGCTACATCGGCAGGATTAAGGCATATAGATATCAAATCAAAAAAAGAGATAATCGAAACCTACACCGGCGAAGGCAGCGAGCGAATTCAACATGGCTGGATCGCTTCTTTATACCGGGACAACCATCATATACTGTGGGTTGGCTTGGATAAGGGCGTTATTTCACTAAACCCGCTTACTAAACGGGTTAAACAACTGCCTGCCGGTATAGCAAATAACGATGTGCTGCTGCATGCAAAAGTGTTTACCACCAAACAAGATTACCAGGGCGATATGTGGTTTGGAACCGAAACCAAGGGTTTGTTTTGGTACAACGCGCAAGCAGACAGCTGCATCCAGTACGACCCCGACAATAAGGCCGAGGGAATGCTGTCGAATTTTGTTAGAGATATTTATGTTTATGACCGTCAGAATATTTGGGTAGGTACACGCAACGGGGTAAATGTTTTTAATAAAGCTACCCGTAGCTTCAGCGGTTACCGCCATAACGCAACCGATCCTAATAGCCTAAGCCACAACACCGTTTGGAATTTCATGAAAGACGATGCCGGCAATATTTGGATGGCTACTTATGCTGGCGGTATCAACATTTACAGCCCCGCCAATAGCAATTTTCTAAACATCGGAGAGAAGGTTAACAGTAATGTGGGCTTAAACGAACCTTTAGTAAATGCGATTTTGCCTGCCAGAAATCAGGATGCCCTTTGGGTGGGTACCGATGGGGGCGGCTTAAATTATATCGACCGCAAAGCTAACGCGGTTGATGTAATTACGGTTAAAGATAAACCCAGCAAAAGATTCAGCGATATTGTGAAGGCTTTGGCTTTTGATAGTGCAGGCAATGTTTTAGCAGGCACATTGGAAGGCTTAGCCATAGTTAATGCCAAGGATAGAAAGCTAAAGTATTTCAACTTTTACAAAGATCCTTCTTCGGCTATCAGGATAAATGCATTGCTTGCCGAAAAAGACGGCATTTGGGTAGGAACCGAGCAAAACGGATTGAAATTTATTAACAATAACGGCACCTACACTTCCTTTACTAAAAGTAAGACCAACGCCCTTAATGATAACTATATAAACGCACTGGTAAAAAGCAACGGGCAGTTATGGATTGGAACCCCAAGCGGGTTAAACTGTTATGACGCGTTAGGAAAGCGATTCCTTAGTTTCCATCCTCAAACAGGGGGCATTGCAAGCAATGTGATTTTATCACTTTATAACGATCGGGCAAATAAATTATGGGTTGGTACAGGCAATGGCTTGTTTGTTTTTGACACTTTCAAAAATCAGTTCCTGAGGATTGGCGAAATAAAAGGGCTTAAAAATCAGGTTATCCAGGCCATTACTCAAGATGCTGGCGGCAGCATATGGGTAAGCACTTTTAACGGCCTTTCAAAAATAGTCTTTTTAAAAAACAAACCGTTGCAGCAGGCCAATGCTTACCAAATTACTAATTACGCGTATAACGACGGGCTGTCAAGCAATCAGTTTTCATTAGGCGCTGTTGCCCGTAAAGGCAGTGAATTATTTTTTGGAGGCGTTAATGGTATCACCAGTTTCTTCCCGCAACAGTTAATCAAAAACCGCCATCAACCTAAAGTAGTTATTACCGAGTTGATGATCAATAACAGACCCGTAACGCCAAATACAAAGAACTCACCTTTAAAACAGCCCATACAAAGCACCAAAGCAATTACACTTAGTTACAACCAAAATTATATATCGTTCAAGTTTGCTGCCCTTAGCTTTTTGAATGCTCAAAATAACCAGTATGTCTACCAGTTAGATGGCTTAGAAAGCCATGAAGGATGGCATTACTCGGGCACGCAGCGTAATGCAAACTATACAAACCTTGAGCCTGGCACTTACACGTTTAAATTAAAGGCAGCTAATAACGATGGATTATGGAGCCAGGGTACCACCAATATAAAGATAACAGTGCTGCCGCCCTACTGGAAAACCTGGTGGGCGTACGTCATCTATATAGTTGTATTGGGTACCACCATGTATGTCATTATCCGTTTTATCCGCAGCAGGGCAAAGCTGGAACGTGATTTATATTATGAGCATGTAGAGAATGAGCGCCAACAGGATCTTAACCGGATGAAGCTCGACTTCTTTACTAATATATCGCATGAATTGCGTACTCCGCTTACCCTAATAATGGGGCCTGTAGAAAATTTGCTAAAAAATGTACCTGCCGCCACGGAAAACGCCCAACAACTGCAACTTATAAAAAACAACTCCGACAGGCTATTAAAATTGGTTAGCGAACTGCTCGATTTTCGAAAAGCCGAAACCGGCCACATGAATATTTATGTAACTAACCAAAATATCAAGCCGTTTTTAAGTCATATATTCAACTCATTTAAACACCTGGCAACGGCATCGAATATTGATTATGTTTTTATAGCCGATGAAGACATGGAGCTGTACTTTGACGACAGCCAACTTGAAAAAGTAATTTATAACTTGCTGGCAAATGCCTTCAAGTTTACACCAAGCGGGGGCAAAATTGTATTGGAGTTAAAAAAACTCACCCATACTGCGGAAGTTATTGTTGCTGACAGCGGCAAAGGCATCCCCCATAGCAAGCAAGAAAAACTTTTTACTAATTTTTACCAGGTGGAGGATACCGGTTTGCGCAACACCGGATCGGGCATTGGTTTGGCGCTTGCCAAAAACATTATTGATTTGCATAAAGGTGCTATTAGCGTTTTCAGCAATCCAGAGGATTTAAACCAAGAGTTAAAAACATATTTTACCGTATCTCTAAAACAGGGAAGTGCTCATTTTAACGAAAGTCAATTGCTACCAAAAGCGGTAAGCAATGAAAACATTGAGGAGATAACTTATGCCGTTTCCCATCAAATTAAAACGGAGGCGAAAGTGAAAAAAGTGGAGGGTGAGAAAAAGCACCTGATCCAAATTATTGAAGATAACGATGAATTGAGAAGTTTTTTAAGCTCATCGTTACAGCAAAATTATACTATTACAGAAAGCATAAACGGTGCATTGGGGTGGCAAACGGCAACCGAATTAATTCCTGATATTATTATTAGTGATATAATGATGCCGGAAATGGATGGTCTGGAATTAACTGCAAAACTTAAAACTGATGAGAGAACAAGCCACATACCGGTAATTCTGCTAACGGCGCGCTCCGCACAGGTTCATCAAATTAGTGGGTTAGAAACCGGCGCAGATGTGTACCTAACCAAGCCGTTCAGCATCCATATGCTCGAATTGCATATTCATAACCTTTTAACCTCACGGCAAATTTTACAGGAAAAATATAGCCAGCAGGTTACACTGGAGCCACAACATATAAACATTACGCTACCCGATCAAAAGTTTTTATCCAAGATCATGACCATCATTGAAGATAATATCTCTAATGAAGAATTTGGTGTACCATACCTTTCGGCCGAGGTGGGTATGAGTCAGCCGGTGTTATACAAAAAGGTAAAGGCGCTCACTAATCTTTCTGTTAATGATTTCGTTAAGTCTATCCGTTTAAAAAAGGCTGCCCAACTATTGGAAGAGAAGCAATTTACAGTTTATGAAGTGGCTTATGCCGTAGGCTTTGCCGATAGTAAATACTTTAGTAAAGAATTTGCCAAGCAGTTTGGTGTTACACCCAGCGCGTTTAAAAATGGCAGCAAAATAACCTCGTAAAAATTTGGTAGCGATCCCCGTTTACCCTTCTTTTTAAGCATTAAGCAAACACCTTAACTGTACATTATAAGTGTGGTTAATGAATTTCGTACCGTTTGTTTAAGATTTTACCCCTCTCTCTACTGCTTTTCTGTTCAATTTTGCTGCATACCAATGGTGCGGGTAGCCATACCTGTACGTTCATAAACCGAGATGAAAATTTTAAAGTTGTTATTTGCAGTAGGGGCGCTTTTATGCGGACAGGTGCTGGCAGTTAAAGCGCAGGATTATAATGTGCTTAATTACGGCGCTGTAAACGATACTATGCACCTGAGTACATCAGGCATTAATAAAGCAATTAACACTTGTTATAGCAAAGGTGGTGGTAGGGTTATTATACCTGCCGGCCAATATAAATCGGGCACTATTACTTTAAAAAGCAACGTAGAACTTTACTTGTTGAGAGGTGCCGTTTTGTACGCCAGCACCCGACCGGTTGATTTCCCTCGTCAGCAGCAACCGGCTTATCGTTCGCAAAAAGACCCGGGCGGTTGGTTTGCTTTAATTTATGCCGAAAACGCTAGTAACATAGGAATAAGCGGCTACGGCACCATTGACGGGCAAGGCGCACACCAACCGGTAAGGCCCGAATTATTAGACGGCGACAGAGATGGCCGTCCACGCAACATTTTGTTAATTTCCTGCAAAAAGGTTAATGTTGAAAACGTTACCATGCTTAATGCGGGTATATGGAACCAGCACTATCTTAATTGCGAAGATGTAAAAGTTACCGGTATACAGGTTTTTAACCATAGCAACCGTAACAACGACGGTATTGATATTGACGGCTGTAGGCGCTTTGTACTCTCTAACAGCATTATAGACTCTGACGACGACGCCATTGTGCTAAAAAGCACCGGCCCTGCGGGCTGCGAAGACGTAGTGGTTAACAACTGTGTAATAAGCAGTTTTACCAATGCGCTTAAATGCGGAACCGAATCTACCGGCGGATTTAAAAACATAGTTTTCTCTAACTGTACGGTAAAGCCATCTATCAGCAAAATAAAATCGGTTTTTAAAGCCCCCGATCACGGGGTAACAGCCATTTCACTTGAAATTGTAGATGGAGGCATAATGGACGGCGTAAATGTAAACAACATTGTTATTGAGGGTACCGAATGCCCCATCTATGTAAGGTTAGCTAACCGTGCCCGTAAACACCGCGACGATGCGTCCGAGCCGCCGTACGGGCAAATGCGAAATATCTCACTCTCTAATATTACCGCCTATCATACCGGTAACTATGCTTCTTCCATTACAGGAGTACCCGGCTCCAGCATAGAAAATATAAGCCTGGGTAACATTCGCATTGTAAACAAAGGCGGCTTAAAAGCCGGCCAATACCTTGCCGGTGTTAATCTGGTTAAAGAGGACGAAAAAGGTTACCCGGAACCTACAGTGTGGAAAAACTTACCTGCTTATGGCTTTTTTATAAGGCATGTTAACCAGATATCAATCACCTCTTGCAGTTTAGGAAGCGATTTAGAAGAAACCAGGCTGCCGGTTATTGCAGCAGATGTAAATAAACTTTTTGTACAACATTTTTCTATAGACAAGGCTAAGGCGCCTCCCGAGTTTGGTTTGATGCAGGTGATTCAGTTTGAAACACCTTCCGACCATATTAGCACAAAGCCTCTTTCCCAATAAACCAATTTAATAATCTATATGAAAACACAATTAATCATCATGGCGCTCGGTGTGCTTGGCTTAGCCAGTTGCACCAAAACTCAATTAGGGGAAACCACAAATCAGGACTCCAATAATGGAACGGCCCTGGCCAAAACCTTAAGCATCTTGCCGGATACTTTAGTAGATGCAGGGGCGTTTCCGCAAACCAAAAATTTATATCATAAACTAAAAGTTACCGGTTTAACCGGCGTATTGTTTGGACATCAGGACGACCGCATTCAGGGTGTATACGGCGACAGTTGGAAGTATGTACCCAACAAATCTGACGTAAAAAATCTGATTGGTGAGTACCCCGGCATTGTTGGGCACGAATTAGGCAACATCGAACTTAATGTAACCTATAACGCCGATGGCCTGCTTTTTTCCAAAGTAAGGCAGTCTATCGTTGATCATTATAATGCAGGAGGAGTAATTTCTTTGCTTTGGGCTTGTAACAATCCCATTATTCCGGCTACCGGCCGTAAAGCCGACCCATCAACCGAGGGTACCATCACTAAATTGTTTGACCCGGCCCATCCCGAATATCTGGTCACTTATCGCAAGTACATGGATTCGTTGGCCAGTTTCCTGAAGAATTTAAAAGGAGCCGACGGCAAAGTAATTCCGGTGCTATTTCGCACACTGCATGAGCAAAATGGCGCCTGGTACTGGTGGGGAAAAACGCATTGCACCCCTGCCGAATATAAAACCATGTGGAAGTATACCGTTAACTATTTGAAGTTTAACGCCGGCGTGCATAACCTGCTCTATGTTTATTGTCCAAGTTCTTTTGCCAGTCAAACCGAGTATATGGAAACTTACCCGGGAAGTAATTACGTGGACATTATGGCAGCTGATATCTATGACAAAACATCCACCCACAGTAGTTTCGTAACTAACGCCAACACAATGGTGGCCACTATTAAAACGTTGGCACAAAATGCTCACAAGCCGTTCGGCATTACAGAAACCGGGATAGACCAGGTACCCAACAGTGATTGGTGGACACAAACGCTTAAACCTATCATCCGTAACAAGGGCATGTCTTTTGCCGTGACCTGGCGCAACGTACGCTTAACAGATTCAATTGCGCCGAACGGAACAGTGTATAAAAAAACGTGGTATTGTGCCTTCACCGGCAGTGCCAGCGCGGCCGACTTTGGAAGCTTCCATGGCGATACAGTGTTTTACTTCTTAAACAAGGCAGCTTCTAAACAATATTACCTGCCATAATCTAATAACTACTAATTGATATGAATTTAATCCGCATTGCTTTACTGTCTGTATTTATACTAATGGTTAATGCTGCGCCTGAAAAGCCGGTCATGATTTACATGATCGGCGATTCAACCATGGCCAACAAAACTCCCGAAAAATACCCTGAAACCGGTTGGGGACAAGTGTTCAGAGAATACTTTAAAGATGACGTATTCATCGATAACCGGGCTGCCGACGGTCGCAGTACTAAAAGCTTCATTACCGAAAACCGGTGGCAATATGTTTTTGACAAGCTGAAAGAAGGCGATTATGTTTTTATTGAATTTGGCCATAATGATGAAAAAATCGACAGGCCTGCCGTGGGTACCAGTATTCCGGAATTTAGTGAAAACTTAACCCATTTTATCCGCGAAACGCGATCAAAAAAAGCTATTCCTATTTTAATGACGCCTATTGTGCGGCGCATCTATGATCATTCCACCGGTCAATTAAAAAATTCGCATGGTGAATACCCCGATGCCGTACGCGCCGTAGCAGCTAAAGAACATGTAATTTTTATTGATATGCTGGCTAAAAGTCAGCGCCTTGTTCAGCAAACCGGCGAAGAGCCTTCTAAAAAGCTTTACAATTATGTAGACTCTGCACAATATGTAGCTTACCCTAAAGGGTTGCAAGATGCCACCCACTTTTCGGTGTTAGGTGCCCACAAAATGGCAGAACTGGCAATAGAAGGATTAAAAGAAAGCGGCCTTCCTTTAAAAGATAAATTAAAATAGCATAAGGCCGCTCATGAAACGGTACAAAATAAACATCCTGCTTTTGTCAGCGCTATCTGCCTCGTTGTTAAGCTGGAGCAGGATCGAAAGTACTATACCAACCCGTTCTGCTATTCCGCTTACAGGTTATTTAAATCCAAAGCTACCGGTTGAACAGCGGGTTCAGGATTTAATGAGCCGTATGACTTTAACCGAAAAAGTAGGTCAAATGTGCCAGTACGTGGGCTTAGAGCATATGAAAGCCACAGAGGCTGCCATGCGCAAGCGGCAGGCATTTAATAAAGACGCTTATGCTGTATACCCGGGCTATACCACGCAAGATGTAGCCAATATGGTAAAAAAAGGGGTGATCGGGTCTTTTCTGCATGTAGTTACCTTGAAAGAAGCGAACGAACTGCAGGCTTTGGCACAAAGTAGCCGCTTAAAAATTCCGTTGCTCATTGGTATTGATGCTATACATGGTAACGGCATGGTTGCAGGGTCAACCATTTACCCCTCTCCCATTGGTTTAGCCTCTACCTGGGATACCACACTGGTGAAGCAAACCGCCCGTTATACCGCAGTAGAAATGCGTGCCACCGGCTCACAATGGGCATTTTCTCCTAACCTTGATATTGCGCGTGATGCCCGCTGGGGCCGCGTAGGCGAAACCTTTGGCGAAGACCCCCATCTGGTTACGCAAATGGGCAAGATGGTTATAGAAGGCCTGCAGGGTGGCTCAAACCATACTGATAACGTACTGGCCTGCGCTAAGCACTTGATTGCCGGAAGCCAATCGGTTAACGGGCTTAATGTTGCTCCGTCAGACATTTCGGAGCGTACCTTAAAAGAGATTTTTTTACCCCCTTACGAAGCCGCAGTCAAGGCCGGTGTATACACCGTAATGCCCGCACACAACGAAATTAACGGTCGCCCCTGTCATTCGAACAAAGAGCTGATGACAGATTTATTACGGCAACAGTGGAATTTTAAAGGCTTTTATGTAAGTGATTTTATGGACATTGAACGCTTGGCGCTGGTTCATCAAACTGCTTCTAACCAGGACGATGCCATTTATCAAACTTTGGAGGCCGGTATGGATATGCACATGCACGGACCAAATTTCTTAGAGCCTATCTTAAAAATGGTAGCAGAAGGTAAAGTAACGGAGGGCCGCATCGACGAATCGGTTAGCCGGATATTGAGAGCAAAGTTTGAGCTGGGTTTATTTGAATCTCCCTATGCGGCAGAAGACTTAGTCAATAAAAAGGTATATACCAGCCAGCATCAAAGCACAGCTTTAGAAGCGGCCCGTAAATCAATTGTGTTATTAAAAAACAGTCATTTACTGCCTTTAACTAATAGCCACAAAAAAATATTAGTGGTTGGGCCTAATGCGAACAATCAATCCATACTTGGCGATTGGAGCTTACAGCAACCTGATGATCACATTACTACGGTATTAGAAGGCATCAGAAAAGAAGCACCTGCAAATAGCCAGGTTGACTATGTAGATGTAGGTGGCTCCACACTTAAAATTGATGATAACAAAATTGCCGAAGCAGCAACGCATGCTGCAAGTGCAGACGTAATTGCGGTTGTGGTTGGCGAAAACGCCTTGCGATTTGCAGGAAAAGACCGAACATCGGGCGAAAACATTGATCGCGATAATATTGACTTGTTAGGCGATCAGCTTAAGCTGATACAAAAACTTCAGGCAACCGGTAAACCCGTGATAGTGATATTAATTAACGGCCGGCCGTTAAGCATTCCGTGGGTAGACAGTCATGCAGCTGCCATTATAGAAGCCTGGGAACCGGGTCAGGCAGGTGGTCAGGCAATAGCCGAAATTCTTTTTGGAAAAGTTAATCCAAGCGGAAAGCTTCCTATCAGTTTTCCAAGAAGTGTTGGGCAAATCCCGGTATATTATAATCACAAACCTTCACAGTATGTAAGGCAGTATGTAGGCGTAGCCAATACTCCCTTGTATGCATTTGGCTATGGACTTAGTTATACGTCTTTTTCTATTGAACAATTAACAACCGACAAAAAAGAAATTGGTACAAATGAAAGTATAAAGGCCAGCATTGAACTGTGCAATACTGGCTTAAAGGCTGGCGAAGAAGTTGTTCAATTATATATCCATTGCCCCGGCGAAGGCATAACCCGGCCTGTTAAAGAATTAAAGGCATTTAGCCGTCTTAGTTTACTGCCTGGTGAGAAAAGAACGATTCAATTCACCTTAATGCCTGAACTATTAACCTGTTACAACGGCAAAATGCAGAGAGAGGTTTCAAAAGGCACCTACACTATCATGGTAGGTAATTCATCCCAGGATGCTGACTTAAAATCTATCTCATTTACGGTTAAATAACTTAAGAAATGTGCTTTATATAATAAATATTTAGTCTACATCTCTTAGGCTAATGTATCAGCCTTGGTTTGTTGTGCCATCAGGGCTTATATTAATTTCTTGTGGAAAAGTTCGGCTACCTCGCCCCCGAACTAATGAAGGTACTTTTTCGGTTTACTTTGCGGTAAGTGATAGGTACCTTTCCCGCCCGGTATTTGATAATTTCCGTCTAAATCGTCTTTTTACGGTATTACCTTCCCCTTGGTAAACCTTATGTTGCATCCTCTTCTCAAAAGCCTACTCCAGTAATTGTAATATCTATAGTATTTCGGCCTTTAAAAATAATCATAATCCATACCTATCGGGCTTATCACTACAAAACAGGTTAAAAGCTGCGAATATGGATTAGTTAAGCTGTAACCTTATATTGAGGTAGCCTAAATGTTTCTTCCGGGCAATTAATTTAACATTTGAATCCCCAATTAGTAACATTTGTGATACTTAACCTAAAGCTTATACGCATACTTTAGACCTTGTTAATTCGGCCGTTAATAAACCAAGTAACGGCGTCTGTTATAAACCAATTAAATTATTTATCTAAAAGCAAATTATGAGAATAAACCCTTACTAATTACCTACAATCGATTGTAATTTTCCTATAGACCCATTTCCTGTTAACCAACTAAAAGGAGTTCACCTAAAAAAAATCTTATGCAGCATTATTTACTTGTCAAAAAAATGAAAATATACTTCGTACTTATGGGGTTAATTTCATTCTTAACCGTAGAAGCAGCAGGTGCCACACCTGTAAAATCAATTAAGTCGTTCAATGAAATACTGGCCGTCCCTATTACCGGGGTTGTTACCGATGAAGCCGGCATTGCCTTAATAGGCGTATCTGTAAAAGTTAAAGGAACCGGCATCGGCCAAACTACTGATGCAGAAGGGCGCTTTAGAATTAACGCACCCTCAGCCAATAGCACACTGATTATCAGCTATGTAGGCTATACATCGCAGGAGGTACCTCTTGACGGCCGCTCCGATATTACTGTCAAATTAAAGCAAGCATCAACAGGTTCGTTAAGTGAAGTTGTTGTAGTAGGTTACGGCTCACAACGCAGGGCTACCGTAACCGGCGCTATTTCGTCAGTTAATGCAGCAACTGTTACCGCTTTGCCGGTAGCTGGTATAGACCAGGCCTTGCAAGGCCGGGTTGCCGGTTTAAACGTAACTAACAATGGTTCGCCGGGTAATGCACCTTTGGTAACTATTCGTGGTATCAGCTCCATCAGTTTTGCGTCCGATCCATTATACGTGGTAGATGGTTTTCCATTAACAACCAACCTCACCCAATATGATGCAAAAGATATTGAACGGGTAGACGTACTTAAGGATGCCAGTACTGCCGCTATTTACGGTTCGAGAGCAACCAATGGTGTTATCATCATCACCACTAAAAAAGGCTCAAGAAACGGTAAAGTGAATATCACTTTAGATTCATATGCCGGTATACAAAGCCCGATTAAGAAATTAGACCTGTTAAATACGCAACAGTATTTGCAATATGCCAATAACCTTGGCGTTGCGAGCGGTATTGACCGCTTTAAGCCTGCAAACTTCAATGCACCTATATATGCAGGAACATCACAAACCTACGCGCAAACCAATACCGATTGGCAAGATGAGTATTTCAAAAAAAACACCCTGCTTACCGGTACCAATGTTGCCCTTAACGGCGGTAACGAAGTTTCGAGGTTTTACAGTTCTGCGGGTTATTTCAAACAAGATGGTATAGCGCAAGCGCTTAATTTTGAACGTTTGAATTACAGACTTAATTCAGACCATATCATTAGCAAGGTATTCACCTTCGGTCAAAACTTATACACTTCGGTTGGTCATCAGCGCTTTGACCCTACTACCGGTAACCGTACCCCACTTACCAATGTGATCAGGATGCAACCTTACATTCCGGTTTATGATCCAACTAAGGTAGGTGGTTTTCAGGGCCCTATCAGCAGCTTTGATGGCGCCGACCCTATAAACCCTGTTGAAACAGCACTTATAGGTGTTAACCGGTTAAATACATTTAACTTATTAGGTTCAGCCTATTTAGACATCAATTTTGCTTCATGGCTGAAATTCAGGTCTACTTTTGGTGTTAACTATGTAAATAACTCCACTTATAACTATACGCCTATATTTTTCGATGGCGGTACAGGTATAGCAACCAGTGCATCGGTAGCTTACCGCAGGCAATCATACCTGATCAAATTATTCACCCAACAATTAACATTCGACAAAACGTACGATAAGCACCATGTTGCAGCCACCGCCGTTTTTGAAACGCAGGACTTAAACTATAACGATCAAACCGAATCGGGTAACCAGGCAACCAACTTAATTAAAACCTTGGGTGGTGCTACTAACATTAGTGCTTTCAATGGCGTTCAAACCAATTATCTGGTTTCTTATGTAGGTCGTTTTAATTACGATTACGCAGGCAAATATCTATTACAGGCTTCTATTCGCCGCGATGGTTTCTCTATATGGGCACCTAACAATAAATATGCAAACTTCCCGGCCGTGTCTGTGGGCTGGAAACTTGACCAAGAAGATTTCTTGAAAGCGAACAAGACCATCTCCGAATTAAAATTACGAGCCAGCTACGGTTTAACCGGTATTAATTCAAGCTCAATAGGTAACTACCCTTACTTGTCGCCTGTTCAGGTTAACGCAGCTTTGTACCCAATTAATAATGTGCTGCCCGGAAGCCCAAACTCTTCGTATACCAATGGTATAACCAACCCTAACCTGGTTTGGGAAAAAACCAAGCAACTAAATATTGGTGTTGATTTAGGCTTTGTAGAAAATAAATTCACGGTAACCGCCGAGTTATTCAGAAGACAAACAGATAATTTAATTATTACGGTGCCTACTCCAACCAGCTTTGGTTTTGGGGGTGTGGGTTCGTTAGCTAATGCCGGTGCCATGCGCAATACCGGTGTGGAACTTCAATTAGGCTACCACAAAACCACGGGCGATTTTAAATATGACATTACTGGTTTAGTAAGCGCTATCCGTAACAAGGTGCTTAACCTTTATACCTCAAGCGCTTCAATACCCTCGGGTAACGACCCCGATTTTGGTGGCGGTGATGCCTTTACCAATACTAAAATTGGCGAAAGCATCCAGTATTTTTACGGATGGGTAGCTGATGGCATATTTCAAAATGCTGCTCAGGTGGCCTCAAGCCCGGCACAAACCAATGCGGCCCCCGGCGATATCAAATTTAGAGATCTTAGTGGTCCAAATGGTGTACCAGATGGTGTGATCGACAATTTTGACCGTACCAACATCGGCAGTTTCCTGCCGAAATTGACTTACTCGTTAAATTATTCGGCTTCGTACAAAAACTTCGATGCTGCTATATTTTTCCAGGGTGTTGAGGGTAATAAGATCTTAAACGCCGAACGCATTATTTTAGAAGGTATGCCGCGTTTGTTTAATGCTGGTGTAAATGTATTAAATGCCTGGACGCCGAGTAACACCGGTACTGATATGCCGCGTGCCATCAACGGCGATCCTAACCGTAACGGCAGGCTTTCTACACGCTGGATAGAAGATGGTTCGTACCTGCGTTTAAAGAATGTGATTTTAGGTTATACTTTGCCTACCACTACTTTAAATTCATTGGGTGGCTCAACTATCAAACGTTTAAGGGTATTTGTATCATCAACCAACTTATTAACCTTCACCGGTTACAAAGGTTACGATCCGGAAATTGGTTCTAAGAACGGAACACTTACCAACGGTGTAGACTTTGGTCAGTACCCTTCGGCACGTTCGTTTCAGTTTGGTATTCAAGCCGGATTTTAAATCAATCAGTAAGCTATAAACTATAAGATAATGAAAAGAAGAAGTATATATGTGGGGATACTGGCAGCCGGGATTGCCACTACAGGGATAACTGTTTCCTGTAACAAAAAGTTAGAAACAACCGATCAAAATAACCTTACTACCGAAAACTATTACGGTACCTCAAGCGAAATATTGGCCGCTACCAATGCCATATATTCTGCCTGGAAAGGTTTTAACTTAGTTGCCAGGGAGTGGTTCTTTCTTCACGATCTGCGCAGCGATGATGTGGCCAGCGGAGGTTCACAATTAGAAGCACCCCGCCGGCAAATTCTGCTGGGTGTGGTAGATCCGGCTAACCCGGTCATGAATTCTGTTTGGAATTCGTTATATGTGGTTATTCACCGCTCTAACACCGTGTTAGATTATGCCTCAAGAGCTACCGATAACGGGGCTTTGGTAAGCAAATCTGTAGCCGAAGCCAAATTTATGAGAGGCTGGGCCTATTTTGAACTGGCAAGCCAATGGGGTAGCGTACCCATTTATACCAAAACGGTAAAAAGCCCGTCCGACTATCAGGCAAAAGCGCCTGCCACAGCAGTTTACGCACAGGCGGTTAAAGATTTGCAGGAAGCTGCTGCCGCCTTGCCCGGAAAATCGGGCACTGAATTAGGTCGTGCTACTAAATCGGCCGCCTATGCTATGCTGGGCCGTACTTTAATGCAAACCGGGGATTATGCAGGCGCTAAAGCCGCCCTGTTAAACATACCTACTACCGGTGCAGATGGCTATGCACTTACCGACAGGTACTTAGACAACTTTGAAGAGGAAACCGAGTTTAACAAGGAATCTATCCTAGAAGTGGTATTTGTTGATAAAGGCAATAACAACTTTAACTGGGGCAGTGGCACCGGCGATGGCACCAACGCTGAGCAAACCACCGTACGCAACCAAGAGTATAATCCGGTAGCATGGCGTAACCTTATTCCTTCAAACAGGGTATTGAACGAGTTTGAAAGTACCCTTAGCGGCGCTGCCAAATCAGACCCTCGTTTTGGTTACAGCATTTATTCACCTGGCGATACTTACAACAAAGGCCAATCTGTGTTAACAGAAGGCGATCAGGGGGGCGATGCTTCAACCATACGCGGCAATACGGTTAAGGTTGGCTGGCGTAAGTTTACAATCATTTATAAAGAGAGTAAAGACGCTGCTGGTTTTCACCCGGGCGGTAACAATCAACGCATTATTCGCTATGCCGAAGTATTGTTAATGCTGGCCGAGTGTGAAAATGAATTGGGTAACACCGGTCCTGCAATAACCTATTTAAACCAGGTAAGGGCAAGAGCCAGTGTGGCTATGCCTGCTTATCCAACCGCACAATTCCCGGTTGGTAACAAGGCCGATATCACCAAAGCCATCATGCACGAAAAAACGGTAGAACTGGCTTGCGAAGAAATACGCAACATTGATATTCTGCGCTGGAGAAGGAAAGGTTACTTCGCAACCGAGCCGTTGTCATGGTATACTGCAGCTAAGGAGTTCTTACCAATTCCTCAATCTGAAATTGACAATAATCCAAAATTGCAATAAGCAGGCCGGGACAATTACATACGTTTATTTTACAACAGGTAAAGTGCTGCTAAGTCAGTGCTTTACCTGTTGTTATTAAGAGTATTAATGTACACTTTGCATTACCAATTACCTAAACCATTTTGCGCATGCAAAAACTCTACTTCTTAGTAATAATTATATTATTCTCAGGGGCTTGCAAGCAACACAGGCCCACCCTTTTCGAACAAATACCGGCGTCGCAGTCAGGTATTCATTTCA
>Ga0265798_10003910_pt1 | contig 20926 bp, 19 predicted proteins | sample P3T30metagenome_FD_192430 | JGI IMG/M metagenome (GOLD analysis project Ga0265798, IMG submission 192430) | Plant litter microbial communities from East Loma Ridge, Irvine, California - P3 T30 | ecosystem: Environmental > Terrestrial > Plant litter > Unclassified | place: USA: California... | reverse complement strand
CCAGCCGCGCTACAAGCGGAACGAGGTAGAAAGCTCTGGGAACCGACAGGAAAATACCCTGTCGGTTTCCAAAGTTGTTCCCTGCGTTCCGCCTGTAGATCAGCGCAGTTGCGTCACAAGCGAAACGTAGCTTACAGGTTTGGTAGTCAGAAAGAAATGCCAAAGCTACGAAGAAACTAAAAAAACCTGGAACACCAAAGAGCTCGCCAATCGCGGCTCCAACTCTGCCTGAACTGCCTTTTCCAGGTGGCATTACAAGATTGTGATACTCGACCAGAGCCCTCTTTCGGGCTCCATTTGTACAGGACCTGCCCTTCCCAGTGGCATTGTAAACCTCTGATACTCGACCAGAGCCTTCTTCCGGGCTGTGATTGTACATGACCTGCCCTTTTCAGCGGCATTGCAAAACTGTAGTGTTTCTTAGTACATATTGTTCTATGTGATTTTCACAACTTACCAGAAATAACGCGCTTGTGCTGCCTACCCGCGGGCGTGAAGCAGGTGAAACCTTTGGGATCCACTCGTGGAATGCCTGAAGTCAAGCACCCTGGACCCCCAATTGTCGAAAAACCTCGATAGGCCGCCAACCAGATCTCCCTGATCAGTAAAAGATATAGCGACTAAAAAGACTTTAGCCCCTGCCCCGCCGGAGTGATGATCGTCTTCCATGGAAGAGAGTCCCGAGGGTTTAGCCATATTCCCGTAAACAGATTTTGAGTTTATTGCAAGGTTTTATGTCAAGCAAACTTGACGATCAAAAAAGAAACCAGCCCACCGGTGAGAGGACCCTGAAGAGCCCCCTAACAAAAGTGCGAAAAAGACAAGGTTACGTGATAGAAACCACCAGAGTAGAACTCTGGGATCGGGTGCCCCGTGCTCGCACCCGACGTAATCTCCCGCCATCAGCCTAGGCCTATTTCCAGACTTTGATCAGCCCAGAGGAGATTTCCATCCAGTTCACGATTTAGGAGTCGGATTATCAGGAGCGGACTTACTGCCGCCCTTGCAGGCTAACAATCGTCAAATTAAATATCACCTCTCCAAAGCTTACAAAGTTGATTAGTCCTCTGCGTACTGTTGGACGATTGGTTTTGACGAACTCAATCAAAGGCTTAACCTTTTCACTACTACAAGACAGCGTTTTTCTTCAGCTTCAGACCTGCCCGAGGGCTAGTCAGAGTGAATCGAGCTAAATAACCCGCCAATATTGAGCTTGTTGTCTCCGGAGGACGTTACCTTGCTTGGGGATAACCCACCCTTTGAACTCGCTATTGGTAGCGACCATTACCTGGTGGTAAAGGACTAGCACCTGAACTAGCTTTCGAACCCCCCGATGGATGAAGAGTCACAGATGCAGTTGGGGACCAAAAAAACCACATAACCGACTCCTACACCGTATACGCAGTTCGCTGGCTACCCCTAGTCGCATCCATTTCTCTCAATCCCCCTCAGCCTTCCCGCAGTACATCCAACAGACTGTCCTGTATCAGTACCAGGTTTACAGGTTGGCCCCGAAATTGAACTATTGCCCCACAATCGAACCGTTACACCCGAATTGAACCACTAAACCAAAATTGAATTGTCGCACCAACACTGAACCGTTACACCAACATTGAATCGTTAAACCAAATTAGAACTGTCCGACTGAAATCCGCACAGTACCCGATGACGGCCTTGCAGCTTGCGCTACGGGCTAGGACTAAGCCTGGTATACTTATCAAATGTCTTGTAGCACTTCGAGCGGACTGACCCCAGCCGAAACTGGAGCTGCCGCTCTCGCCGCCAACTAGTTGTTCCTTCCTCGGCTACGCCTTACTTGGCAGGTAACTCTGAATTGAACCCTTATTCATTTACCCGTTACTGCTTAGACCCGAAGATCTATACGCTGATAGGGCAGAAGGCTGATCAACCATCGTTGCGATGAGCAACGATTCTCGCAGGCCACCTTTGCCCGAAAGCAGCCCCTCTAAAGAGGGGATTGTGCCTCTCTCCCCTGGGACCCGGGGGAGCTGGTCTTCAAACCGAACTGTTTTCATGAGCCACTCGCAGCTTCACGTTATAATTGCTCACAACGCAAATAGTTGTTAAGACAGGATTTCCCCACTGAGTTCCCCAAGGCGTGGTCCGCCGCGAAGCCTGACCGGCGTTGCCGCCAGTAGCAAGCCCGCTGCATGCACGCCTCAAGAAGAGAAAGCCCACGATGTCAAGCGCAAGTACGGGTGCAGCGCCGGAGCGCCGCTTCGTGATATAGGCCTTAGCCCACCCCTACAAGCCCCCAACAGTCACCAAGTCCCGGGTAACGCGCTGGAAAGAGTAAACTCCCCAACCGCTACCTGGGTAACAAGGCATGCAAATATGAAACCAAAAAGTGGCGCCCACCCCCAAACTGCGCTGCGAACAATGCCGAGAAGGGGGGACAAGCAGAAAGTATAGCTGAAGCAAGGGGCGATCCACCACACTGAAGTAACTGGCATAGCCCAACAGCCACCGATCCGCAAATGAGGGTAACAATAGGCGGGGCGACCAGCGAAAACGCTGCCTTCATCTTGAGGCCGAAGCCCCTTTGCCCTATACACCACCCAAAAAGTCCGTCCACCAGCCGAATATTGATGCAAGTTGCCCCATAAGAATATTCAGCCCGCAGCAAAGCGCACAGGGGTTGCCCCCAAGGCGCTTCCGGGCAGTTTGGTGCCCAAAACGTCCATCCACCAGCCGAATATTGATTCAAGTTGCCTCATAAGAATAGTCAGCCCGCAGGAAAGCGCAAAAGGGTTGCCCCCAAGGCGCCTCTGGTCGATTCAAAGCCCAAACGTCCCCCGGACCATCTCAAGTGTGTTCAGATGCTTGGCATTTCTTCATTCTCAATCCCACATAGATCTGGTTGTTTCGCCCAACTCCATGTCCCCTCATATAGTGTAGGAACACCGTTCGGCTCGATTTTCGCGTTCCGGGGTTAACCTGGCGGAAAACAGCTCGGAGGTGCGCTTTTTTGTAGGGGAAACCGTGTAGACATGCGCAGGCTCATACAAACCATAAACCAGATCCTGTAATTGTAGAGTCTAGTAGCTTTGGGGTGAATTCGACCAAGTATAAAAGAAAATACAGAGTCTAGTAGCTTTAGAGTAAATTTGGCTAAATATAAAACAAATTCGGAGCCTATTAGGCTTTATAGAGCCTAGTATCTCGAGGTTAAATTTAGCTAAGTATTAAATAAGTCTAGAGTCTACTAGCTTTAGGAAAGTTAGAGATTGTAACTTAATCTAAAATGTAGAGTTAGTAGCTTTAACAGTGCTAGAGCAAGGTCTAATTAATACGCGGCTATATTATTGTAAGAACATAGTCTTAGACCGCTAGGCTAATACAACCTAAGAGAGGGGATAGTGTAAGGCCTAAGGCCTAATAGAGCTTAGTAGATCTTACTAGAGCTTATTGAGCTTAGTACCTTACTATCTATATATATACTATCTTAGTTATTCTTACCTTTTTAGGTTGTATTAGCCTAGCGGTCTAAGACTATGTTCTTACAGTAGCCTTCGGAGTTGCTTATAGCCTCGTGTTTAGGCTTTGGAGGAGTTGAAGTAGCCTTCGCGGGCTCTTATGGCCTGGCGTCCGAGCTCCGGGAGCCTCGATGTGGCTGTCGCGGTCTCCTATGAACCTAACCTTCAGTTTGGCCTTCTCCTATCAGGCTCTTTATCGTCGGTGTCCTGGTCTTGGTCGTTACCAGCGAGGTTATCCCTGTCTTCTACAAGAATGGGATACCGTGCGGGGCCTTAGTCGTTGGCTGAAGGCGTGGATGCTACAACAGAGGCAGGAGATTGTGTGATGGAGTTGTTTGGGTGTGGAATGGTAGGGGTGGGGGTGTTCAGACTCCAGAGGAGTTGAAGTAGCCCCCGCGAGCCCTTATGGCCTGGTACTTGGACTCTGGATGCGTCCAAGTAGCCTTCGCGGGCGCTCATGGCCAGGTGTTTGGGCTCTGGAGGAGTTGAAGTAGCCTCCGTGGGCGCTTATGGCCTAGTGTCTTAGCTCCGGGAGCCTTAGTGTGGCCGTCGTGGTATCCCGTGAACCTAACCCGTAGCTTGAACTTGCCTTCAGGAGCGCGTTGTCCACTAGAGAATTTAAACAAGGATGCTTTCTCGCGTCTATCTGAGACTCGGCGTCTTTGACGTAGTCTACAACTCTAGCGCATTGCACCGTCGGATAACGGTTTCTCTGAGTGTGCAGGATGTGCAGAACGTGGAGGCATCTTAGAGACGACAGCTAGGATTGATGTGAGCTAGAAAAGACGTGTGGTTAGCAGGGACTTGGTGTCGCTGTCGAGGTGCTAGTATGGTGCCTACATGATAGCCGACTGCTTTAATGCACATGACTCGATGATTCAGCGGTTGTTTCTGCCCAAGCAGATTTAGGCGGCGCAGCTTCTGAAGATACACGAGATCGATCAATTCGAGGAGTTAAAATTCCCTCCTCTTCAGATAGAATCTCAGAAGCTTATTCGCTGTCGCTGGGGATATGGATGACTTCGTCGTCGTTGCCTGGAATATTAGGTTCGTGACGTCGTCCGGTGGACCTGCTGGCGGAAGCGGTGCTCCTGTTCGCGAAATTACTGATGCCATCCAGTACCCCATCAGGGAGATTCAAAGACGGAAATCCGCTTGCATTCCTGCGTCGTGGTTGCATCGACTCTGCTGTATGGCGCGTGAAAGGCGATGCAGTTCGCGACTCAGTATCCCTCGCCATCCTAGAGCTGGCAGTTTAAGAAGGTCTGGAGGGTGTTGCGCTTCCGGTGAAGCTGTCGAGCCGTCGCTGTTGAGAAGCGCTCTCACCGCTCTGTTCCAGAATCAAATCCGGATTAGAGAGGTCATCTTCTGCTCCGATAAGGCCCTTTTCAAAGCCTTTAGGGTTTTGCCAGTGGTCTGGTAAACTGCCTGGGCCATGATTGGCGGGAAGGCATTGCCTATCTGCTTCGTGGCCTCACCCTTGGCACTAGTATATTTATACACGTATGGGAAGCTCTGGAACAGGGAGAGTTTGCGAGGGGTGTAAGGGCGTGTACCCGAGGGATGGCAAGCTGTTGTACCGCTGGTTGTTGTACAGCCGCGGAGGAAATTCCGCGCATCGTAGGCTGGTTTGGGGATGGGAAACAGTTTGGGCTGATGGTAGGGGTCGTTTATGGCTCGCCTGCTCTGGCGAGTGATGTGCGTGAGGGCCTGATCGATGTACACAAAGGGTTTCAATCCAGATCCTGGGGCGCTATGTGTGGGCTTTGGGAAGGGAGGGAGAGGCGTACCCCGTCTGGCATCTATTAGCATGAAAACCATGGAGATACTAGGACCTCTGTGACTAACCTGGCAGCAATGATGAGCAATCGCTTACGCTTCTGCACGAGGCCGTACTGCGAGAGGTCCTGGATCTTGTAGCGGACATCGTAGCCGGCCTTCCTATGCTGTTCGTGCGTGGCGAGGCTAAATGTCTGTTCCAGGGCTGCGACACGCGGTTTGACCTTGTTAAGGACCGGACCAACGGTGTAGATGGCTTCGTAGTTCTCCTGATCCTTAGGTCCGTCTCTGGTACTACTAATTATTAGTAGATGATCCTATTATGGAAATGTTCTCTTACTGTGCGGGGCTCCAGTAACAGCAAGGAGGCGAGAGGGGAAGCACATTGACTTTCCAGCTCTCCTTGCTAATACCGTTCGGCGGAAAGTCATGCGCATTCATCTTCCATGCGTACGCGCCAGGATGATTCAGGCGGTACGCAGCAAACGCGTCTTCATCTTTGTCGAGACCCCATTGAACATAGTACCCGGCTTGGGCCGCGCCTTGACTTGCACCTCCAGCTCCGCAGAATACGTCTACGAACACTAGACGGCCCTGCTTCGATGGATGCTGAGTCTTTCGCTTTGGTGGCTCTTGTTCCAAGATCTCGAAGTCAGGAGAGTCGTCGCGTGCACGCCGCTTCTTTGCAGAAGGCGCCTGGTTCACGACAACGTATCCGTCCTCTTCAGTTTCCTCTACCGATATCGAAGTCTGGCGAGAATTACCGGGATCTGAAGTTTGAGCTGGTGTCGCAGTCGCATCCGCCTCGTGGGTGTATAGATGACGAAGGACGCCTCTATATGGCTTTGTCCTTGTGCCACGTATGTAGAGAACGTCGACGACATGGCAAGTGAGTCTACCTCTATGGATGATCTGACGCTTGATGTTATTCATACTTAAACCCGTTGGCCATGCAGCGCGACTGTCGCTTCTGAAACTTACAAACAGGTAAGGTTTATTGGTGAGTGCACACTCGCGCACTCGCAAGGCTTGTTCGATGTTAACGTGTTCTATACCAGCGACAAAAGGCGATTGATAGCCATCTTCTTCAAGACGTAAGACTATTCCCAGCTCGTTCCGCTTCCCTTTGGATAGGTCAGTAGACGTTCTCGCAACTGTTCTAGTTACCCTTAGAGTCAAAGATCTGTCCGAGGTACTTCGTGCGACGCATTCTATAACCTCAAAGTCTGACTTTGTCTGTCTCTAGGTTCTTGATGATGACTTTGACGCGAGTGGAGTCCCCGCTGTGCATAGCTCCAGGTTCTTGTAACGATTGATCCTTCAACTCTACTGTATCGCCGACTTAGATAATAACACCCTTTCTGGTCTTGCAACGCGGGTTGGCGGCATCTCGCGGTTCGATATTACCCTTTGCCAGAAGCTTATGGACGCGGCTCTTTCCGTTGTTTGGGCTAGCATTTAATGGTGTAGCAGACGCACCACAGGGACGAGTTGCGACTATCTCGGGATCCGATTCAGAGTCTGCAGGTTGACAGCCAGACGAGCTCGGTCGAGATAGGACGTAGCGACTTAGCATAGTCGAGAAGCTCTCCTTGTCCTCGTCAGGGATGATGTAGGGTCGCGTTGAAGACATTCCGCCTTTTAGTCTCTATGAATTCTTCTATCTCCTGGCTCGTTTGCCAGCCATGATGAATTTGGCTGTACATTGGATCTGGCATCTTGTTAGCAGAGTCATGAGAGATGGAGTGGGGAGTTTCCGTTGAGAGCGTTGGCTTGCTTAACAGGTGAGCTGTCCACGTCACGCTTAGTGACCAATGCGACGCGGAACTGTAGAGGGTTCGTGCGATACTGCAAGAAGCGTTTGAGGTACTAACCTTGTGTCTAATCTCGGCCTCTTGGGCGGGTTTTCTTTCGTCGTCAGAATCTTCTTCCTTGTTAATAGCCACACCGTTGATGTAAGGGAAAGAAGCGTGTAGGCCAGTCGCTGGGCGACCAAAATTAACCTTCTCTTATCGCGGCGTTCTTTTCTCTGTGATCTTGAAGAGACTTGCATGGCACGATTGTACAGTTGCAACGGGATCTCGACGCAGGGAAGAAAAATCAGAAAGCCACACCCGATTCACTCACTAAAGACTAGGTCAATGCTCGCACAGCTGCTGTCAAGGTAGATGCGGACAATGAGGCCGCTGTGGCCATGCAGGGTACGATTGCTGAGGCTCAAGCGACGATGCATCCACATGCGAACCAGAAGCCTAATGTAGCCATCAAGTCCAGGCAAGCGCAGATGCACCAGGGCTTGCTGAAAAGGCAGAATGAATAGAGTATGAAGGAGGCTAAACTTACAAAGAAGGCTGCGGAACTCAAAGCTAAGCTGGAACTGTCACCAAAGTGGCTTGATATGTTGCATCAGAGACGAAATGCGTACGACAGAAGTGCGTCAGCTGCTAGGTTCTTTTCCTTTCGGGCTGGACTTCTGACCTCAACACTGTCGCCCTAATCATGCAAAGTTAGATCTTTTTTTTTTTCGCATCCCTGACAAACCTTCTTAGTTACCGCACAAGCTACCCTCCTTGTGACAGTGCGGTATGCGACGGCTGTCTTTGGAGTAGCGCGCGACTTATAGATAAGTGTTAGAATACCAGCGCTAGGAATCTGCTCGAGGGCCTAGGTCTTGGTGCTCTGACCTGCACAAACTGCTTCGCTGCTGGTGTAGCATGCGGATGGAAAGAAGCGGATGCAGAGGAGGAAGCTGCTTTCTATTAAAGCTAGGGGTTTGACGAAGAGGGAGCTACAAGCGAGATGGTTGTTTGGTTAGGCTCGACACGAGATGCTATGTATCGGAATACAGTCACGACAACTTGCAAGCCTTTCCATCTCGACCTTACTTTACGGTAAGCTATTCTTGAGGCTACTGTAGTAGAGGCAACTAGACGTGCGTAGAGCGCGTTGTGAGCACAGAAGGCAAGTGGTTTTGTTTACTTTGTATGTACCCAAGAAGAAAGGTCTGTTCGGATTAGACTATGTATCGTGGAGACAGCTCTAGGTGCGCCCCAAGTCGGCATGTAATTATTTCTTCTAGCTCGTCTATGTCGGAAACACTACGCCATGAGCTTGGTCGCGAGTAGAAACTGCTACCACCACTGGAATTGCGCCATAGTTGAGGCTCTCTTCTCGTCGCCTGTTTTAATCGAGCTAGCTGCAGTGGTTTAGGCCAAGCTCCTTCTAGGTCTACATCAATCGCGCTTAGCTGCCTGCCCTCTTCTTGTGAAGAAAATATAGGACCCAGTGACGGCAGCTCGCAAACGGCTCCTTCGTCCTCTTGCCTTTTCCTTGTTCCTCTCTCTGTTTCTTGCTTGAGCTCTGTAGGCGTAGCTAGCGTAGTGCTACTCGCAAATTCTGCACCTAAAGTAGTATGCAGTGTGGTATAGGACGCGCATTGTGTTGTGACAAGTGGTACACGAGCCATGTGCTGTTGTGCTGTTGGTGGCCTGCCATCTCTAGTGTCTTTTTCCCAGCGCGTTACCCTGCTTGGCTGAGCGTAGTCCTTTTCCGGCACAGGCGGACGAGTTTGGTATCCTGCGGCTAGGCGGGTGCGGTGTACCCGTGCCCAGATGCATATAAATGCTAGGAGGGCACACGTAAATAAGGCGACTGGTATAGCAACTATCCCAACAACGACCGCAGTAGAGGGGTTTTGGTAACGAGACTGAGTGTCTGTCTGGGCGCTAGAGGTTGGCATTTTGGTAGACGTATCTTTAGCTGTTGTAGAAGCGTCGAATCACGTAGGGTTGTAGTCTGCTCTTAAGAGCGCTTGGTGAGTAGAGAGTAGAGGGTAGAGGGTAGAGGCAAGGTAGTTGGTTGCTACATGCATATGTGAACATAGTGTATATTATAGGGCATCTGTAGTATTGAAATAGGCACTGCTTACAACGCTACAAGTGGCACAGGAGGCGCATTAGGCGGGTACAGATATACAGGAAGAGGCGCAGTGCATCGCTAGCACTACTAGCACATATGGTTTTACTTCTAATAATACTACGTAGAAAGGCCAGGAAACATGCAGAGATTAAGCAAACTAGACCGTGTACCGCATAGGGAGGAGAAAAAGAGGATTAGTCGGCTTGAGAAGACGGTTCAAGACAGAAGCGTGTTCATCTACACAAACCATAGTGAACATACGCAGCCAGGTAACTATACTACGCTAGACTATGATAAGAGGAAAGAGCTGACTGTAATCTTGATCGCAGCGGACGTGTGGAAGAAGACGGGAAGAAGGATAGCGCTGCGTCTTGAGCACAATAAAGAGAGAGAGAGTAGCGTGGAGAGAAAGAGGCGTAGAGGGTGTGTTTTATTTTTCTCTTCTAGCTATTATGTCTACGCCATGATATACATGCAAGGCCGTAGAGACCTAGAATAAGTAAGCAACTTTGCGCTACGTGCTCGCAAGACTATTACTATAGCATAGTCTCTGTTGTAGTGTAGATCACGTTTAAGGGCAGTGTCGGCGCGAGCTGTAGGTGGCGTAGCCACGCTAGGTGCGGCGTGGGCCCAACATCACTCCACTTTGGCGGCAAGACACGCGAGCGGCTACAGCAGCTAGCATAAGAAGGTAGATATGAAACGTTCTAACAGAGCGCGCGCTACTAGGACCTGCAAGCGGCTACACAAAGCATACTTTTGCTCTAGAGGCACAGGGATAACAGGACGCTCTGAGGGCAACTATTCACCCCGTCTAAGGGTTGGATAGGTATTCCATACTAGAACAATGTCCTGTAAAAACCTCCCTACATAGCTTTAGTGGCCTAACACATTCCTTCGTAGCCTAGCACATTCCTTATTCTACTGCACACTATATCTAATAGGATCAACTAATTCTGGCCTTGCACTTTACAATGCATGTGATATAAGGGGATCGATTACTAGGACGAACCTATAAGTACAACGCTTAGCCTACATCTAGTCTAAAGACATCACTAAAAAAGCCTAAACTTAAAATAGAGGGTTCGAGAGTGGTATAGTTATTGTTTGCTACTACTCTACTAATAGTACTCTGCCTTAGCAAGGAAAAATCAAGAAAGAGGGAGTTAGAAAAGAAGAGCCTGCTGGGAACGCGGATAGAGAGCGAAGCGAATGGAGTAGGTATATAAGGAGCGAAACCTAGAAAAGGACAAAAGCAAACAAAGTTAAGGTGTATAGACCCACTTGTCCCTTTGACCCTCCTCTTGTAAATAAGTGTTTGCTAATTAGAAAAGGTTAGCTGCTATAGAGAGCAGGGTATGTAGGGCGGAATAGGCACTCTTACTGTCTATTCGTTTTCGTGACAGAGGAGGGGAATTGGGATAAGTCCGCAGAGGAAGCTTAGGCCGTGTTCGATTGAGAAGCGTTTCGCCTTACTCTGCGTAGTGGGCATGGGGCTACCGTCTAGCTTGTTGCCAAGGCAAAAGTTGTGCGCCTGGGTAGCGTTAGCTCCTTCGGGGTATAAGCATAGCGCAACAAATGGACGCTCTTGGCCATCTGTCTTGGCCTGTACGGCGCGGATGGAGTTAGTAGCTGGGTTGTCGTGCTGCATCTTGTACATGTCGAAGACCATGCCTGCTAGGAAGCTGCTAGGTACGGTGCCCTGGGCGGCAATGACCTCGAGCGTAGCTTGTTTGGCAGTAAGCTTCAGCCCACTTAGCATACTTGGGGCGTTGGGTTTAAACGCAACGGTTGGCGAAGACACAAGACTATCTAGTAGAGCCGATACTTGCTCTTGTGTGACTTCCTCCTGGTTGCCAATGGACACTACCGCACCCCTCTCAACAGAGAAGCAGGGGAAATCGGCAAAACAGTGACCGGCCGACGTAAAGACTGCCTCATCCGTTGGGCCGATTTCAGTCCTAGCAGCATTAGCAAGAGGCTGGTATTTCTCCAGGAAAGAAAGTAGGCTGCTTGGCAGATTGGCTGGCGCTGGTTGTAAGGCCGCGGTGTTGGGTCTATGGACATCAGCCGGAAGTACTTGAATATCGCTTCCCGCGCTGCGCGATAGCACGGAATCCGATGGTTGAGCTGGAAAAGCGGTAACAAGTGACACGCAGACGGCTAAGGAGGTGCTAACCTGTGTATTGAGTGGTTAACCTACGTAGCAGCATTGCAAAACAGTACTCGCTCAAGACAGAGTAGACAACGTACTGTGACCTTCATGGTGGCGAGTTGAGCGTAAAGAGTGTAGACAACGGCTCTACTAAACGAAAAGGTAGACAAGTCGGGGTAGGAGAGTAGCTGGCAGTAAGACGTGTATGTGTAAGCGGAAGTTGGCTTAGAGAAAATCTTCTGCGCGCGCTCTCTACCAAGTCTTTATACATGGTGCGTATCGTATCTATTGCAGTCTGCTTGCATGGCTAATCTCCATCTACAGTCGTAATTAGTACAGTGGCACAGTTTCTGTTGGGTTGTAAGTGGGTCCTAAGACAAGCGTCGGCGCGAGCTGTAGGTGGCGTAGCAAGGCGGATTGCGGCACAGCCCTAGCAGCAATGTTGGCATCTATTTGATACAAACTGCGCCGTTAGACTACAGCAAAGCGCCTAACAAAACGTTGGTGGTTACAAGTAAAAGCGGCCACACGAGGCCTGCTACGATTGAGGTAAGAGTAGGGCAAATTAACACAAAGTCAACCTGGCTCCTACCCAACATGCTCTATTGTCTCTCACCATATCAGTTTACACGCCTATCATCTCGTCGACAACAACAATATTGCACTCTACTCAGGATCCAAGCTATTGGTGGCTATAGTGATGGCTTCTCAGAGTGTATCGTCAGGTTAGCAATCTAATGTCAATATTATAACGCAAAGAATGCTAACAAATAATAAAAAGACAGTAGCCTAAGTCTTTACTACTACCAACCAAATGTACTTATTGCTGTCGCAGCAGTCGTATTATTGGCTCTAGCTACAGCTGTACATCTACATCGCTTTGTGCAGCATCAGGCCTGGTACTTCTGGGCTATGTATATTGGATTGCTGAGTAAGTTGATCTCTAAACTATGTGTCTAGCTGGTGCTAATGTATAGTTAGTTGAGTTTGTTGGCTTTGCAGCTCGAGCAATATTAGCCTACAATCCTTCACATGTAAATCCTTTTATTATTAGCTACTTGGCACTAATGTAGGCCCCCTTGCAAATCTTCTCTAATCTGCTTCTTGCTAACTCTATATGCCTCTACTAGACTAGGCCCTACATTCATAGCCGCAGCATGTTATGCCACGTTTGGCCGAATGCTTTGGTGGCTTACCCCGCCAGAGAGCCGTTGCGTTAGGGTGCTCTGGTGTCCCTCGCGTTTTGTCGCGCCATTTTTCGTTCTCTTTGATCTTGGCTCCTTCTTCATCCAGTTACTTGGCGCGGGCGTCGTAGGCACTGTGTACTCGAGCGAACATCTCTCTGCAGAGGAGCGGCAAGATCGCACAAAAACCGGGCTAGCAGCGCTCAAACTAGGCTTTGCGTTGCAACTAGTTTGTTTTGGTCTCTTTCTGGTTGTCAGCACGCGCTTTTTGTTTGTTAGTTGTCGTTGGGTGACTAGACCCTTGCGCTACACTGCTCCTCTAGGCGCAAGCTGGGCGCGTCTCAACTGGGCTGTTAGCGCAGCCACTATTGCGATTACTGTAAGGTTTTCCTCGGATCTGTTTCATGGCATACGAAGCTAATAGGTAACCTAGGTGCGCGCTATCTACCGTATGATCGAATTCAGCAGCCCGAGGACCAACCCAGGGTACCTCTTGCGCCACGAATGGCCGTTTTGGGCACTTGATGCAGCGCCTGTAATTGGTAGCGTGGTGTTCTCTATTCTATTGTAGCAGTGCTAACTTATAGTAGGGGTTTATACGCTGTTTGAAGTAGTGTATCCTGGGCAGCATTTACCATCTAGCTTTACTAGATGGTGGCTAAACACCCGAAAGCTCCGTAACGAGGCAAAGAGCTCGCCACCCCATTACGATCAAGCTACTGCACTCTGTGTAAGTGGAGAGTCAAGCGTTTCTCTGCAGAGAATGTGGATCTAGGCTGTAGATAGGCAGGAAATGTGTGCCGCGCTAAGGTTTCTGTCCCTACGCAGTGCTTTTATTGCACATCCTTAAGAGTACTTTCCTACACTGCATTCATCTGCTGCAAGTACAGTGTCTAAATTTTGCTTTCGATTGCCTGTTCACTTGTATTTTATGCTTTGTTGCTACTAAGCGCCAACTTCTCTACTGTATACGCTTTATTCCTTACCTCTTGTATTATTCTCTCTTATTTATCTTATCTAATAGCTGATCCTACACCTATATACTATAACGCACTTCACACTCTACCCACATATACTCTACTCTAATAATAATCAGAGTGCTGATCCTGCATAAACTCAACCCAAAGGCAACTCTCCTCTCCACTCCCTTGAGTCTCCCACGCAGCATCGCTACCTAATTGCTCTATCCAGCTGCGCTTTATCGTTGTTCTCGTTGCTTCGTCGCTTGTTATCCACGCATGCCTTATCTCTTTGAACTGTTCCTGCACTTGGTTTGTCTTCCTGTCTAGAGCTTGGCTACGCTCCTTCAGTCTAACTCCCACACTACTGTCCGGCAAGATCTTTAGCAGTCTTTTCCACTCTTGATAATGTGTCTTTGCAGCATGAACTGTCCACTCTCCAGCCTGGCGGAAGGAAGCTGTACAGCTAGACAGAGGGCAAACAAAAGACGCATTGCGTCCGAGGTCAGAGTGATGCCGGTCTAAGGTTTCCACTATAAGTGGCCACAGCCCGAATCGCTGAAGAGGGATTTTATGGTAGCACTGATACTTGAGCTCGATGTAACGCCCCACTGGACCTTTGAATTGCTTTGGCGGCATCAAGATTGTTTGCCGAAAGGTTTTTGGCTCGCTCTTGTGCCACTCTCCGTCACCTGCTAGTTGGAATGAGCATCGGTGCCACGCACCAGTACGCCAATCTGGGTTTCGGCTAGCAGAGGAGGCTTTGGCTCCTTCTCAAGAAAGAGAAGAGAGGACTCAATGCCCTGGGGACAGGCTCGCAGCAGAAGCTGTAGTGCTAGCGAAAACGGCTCTTCGTCCCAGCTGACACGTTCCTCGTTGTGGTTCAAGATAACCTTTTTAACGTTAGGAAACTTGTCTTTTAGCGAGGTCCAGAAAACATTAACTAGGTCATGCTGAATGTCGCATAAGTTGTCTCGTTGTACGCATATTTCCTGCCTAATTCCAGCCCGACATTCAATCTCGATGTTTTGCACATTCGTGAGAAACGCCATGTCCCAAAACGACTGGGCTGGGTAGGCTTCATGTAGGAGCCATTGTGCTTCAACTAAGACATATGCATCTCCCTTTCCCCAAAACAGCTTTGACGCTTCCGTGCGAAACTTGGAAGAAGTATGCATGAGGTGAAAGAGGGTACTAGTAGAGCACATAGCTAGTATATGAAGCTGGATCTCTTCTGGAAGTCGGTGGAAATGTGAGAAGGTTGCGTTGTGTCGTGATGCAACTGCAAGCGTGCTACTTGCTTGGACGTACACATGGAAAGGAATCCGTTCTTCTCCACCTGGCGTCATGTACACTTCTCGATCAATGCTTCTCGTCCAGGGCGGGTGGGACAGGGTCGCAAGTAGGTTACAGGTAGCCTGGCGACGCATAGTGATCAACTAGGAGTTTAAGCGTGAGGGATGACAGAAAGCGAGTACACGGTAGAGTTGCGCTTGTGCAGTGTTAAGCAGAGGGAGGTCTTGCGTGGTCGAGACAGTCGCCTAGCGTCTGTTGTTGGGAGCATGCGCCAAGACCACTACCGTGCCGGACGGTCATGTGCCTCGGACGGCTACATGCCCGATCCGCCCCACCAGAACCACCACAAAGATAGGGCTGTTACTGTAAGACAGTTTAGCATTGCGATCTAGAAATAGTATTGCGATATTCTATCTACTTATATTTAGCTAGCGACTTAATATCGCGCCCACGTCGCGATCAAATCAGTAGTAGGCTCGTTAGGTAAGTAGATAGCTGCGCACCACCACCACAATCACTAACAATAGATTTTCTTAGTGTAGACTTTGTACGAGCTTTAAAGTTCTTCTTTTTACCCTTTTAGGAAGCTTTAATAGCTTTTTAAAGTCGTTTTGCTGCTTTGCGGGCTACTTAACAAGCTGCTCGCTCAGCAGCTTCATCCGCTCTCTTCTTCTCCCTCAGTAGCTTCGCCTCCGCTCGCGCCCGACGCCTCGCATCAATCTCGCGCGCTTCAATTAGCTTTAACTCCTCCCAAGCCTAGATCGCGGCAGCTTTTTGTTGTTGTAGCTGCTCAGTATCGCGATCTTTCTGCTCCTAGACGCTGTGAGCTTCTCTCACCTTCCGCGGGGACCAGAAAACCGCTCCACCATAGTACCCTTCGGATTGCTCGAGTGGTCTATGCCGAGATCGCTGCTTGCGCTGCCTCTCCTCAATTAAGGCTTCTCGCAACTTCTTATTATCTTGCTCAACAAGCGATGATTGGGTGGATAGCTTGAGGATAGTTCGATTAAGCTGCGAGATCTTCCTGCTCTCTTTATAGTTGACCGCACGATCTACTAGCTGCCTAATCTTTCTCCAATCAGACGCACTAAAGTTAGAGGACTCGCTATCGCTCTCACGGACTGTAGTTCGGAACTTCTAGAGTATTATCTCTGGATTGAATAGCGATAGGCCTGTGGCTTCAAACGCCCGGAGGATTGTAGATTCCTTAAATGAGGTCTCCCAAGCTCTCCAAAACAGCGGGAAGAAGTGGCTTTTAATGATAGATAGCAGCCCACGGCATTGATTCATGAAGCTCGATAGCTCATTGGAGTACGCGGTCGATAGAGGCTTAAATAGGCCAACGTCAAGAGGCTGCAAAGTATGGGTCCCGTGAGGTGGGTAGATCGCTAACAAGTTCTTGTTCTGGTCACAATAGTCCAGGAAATCCATCATGAGGTGAGAATGATGCTCATCTACAAACAATAGTCGGTAAGACGATCGAGCTTTTGCTTTGGTGGCAGGATCAAACACCTGTTTGAGCCATTCAAGCCCAATATCGTTGTTTGACCAGCCGGAGGGGGATGAGGCGATTCGGGCTCGATAAATATCTGGGTCAAAGCCTTGCAACCACGAGTCCTGGATCGATCCAGATTGACCCTGATAGATGAGGCTTGGCTCAAGGTGAGATCCATCAGCGCAGATACAAGCGATAAGAGTTATCCAATCTCGGTTGCCATGTTGGATCAAAGATCTTCTAATACCGCCCTCTAGAGAAGCCCTAGAGAAGATCCTCTTTGAGCGAGATTCGACTCCAATCATGAAGCCCTTCTCATCCATATTGTAGATATAGCGCGGCTCAACTTGGTATTAGCTAAGTTTATCGCGTAGAAGCTCAAATTAGAGCTTATATTTCAGTTCTAAATCCGCTCTGTGGCGTTTGCGATCCATGGCGGTGACCAGTTTTGCTTTGAGAAGATTGGGATAGCGTTGAACAAAACGATCAACCCAGTGGTATCCAAGCTCTTTCTGGGCAAGCTGTGAAGCAAGTCTTCGTACCATATCTCTACTTAGTGGCAATCCTTGCTTGCTAATTCGATCGATGTATTGTATAAGCTCGATTTCCTGTTGTGCGTGGAGAGCTTGCTGCTTTTGGAAGCGGGTCGCGCGCGAGGTGGATAGACCTTGGTGCCGCCGCGCAAGCGCTGTACGCTCAACGCCATATCTTTTCGCTATCTGCGTGTATACAAGTTTTTTTCCCAGGCTCTAGAGCTTGTATAGCTGCAAGCGCAGCGTCAACAGGCTCCATCTGCGGTGGTCGCGGCGTGGCAAAGTTGATGGTGGTGGTGGTGGTGGTGGTTGGTGGGGCGGAGCGGGCGTTTCGCCGTCCGGCACGGTACCGTGCCCCGTGCGCGCAACGCCCCACGTCGCGCAACGCCCCACGAATACCATATTTACCACTACAAAAATGAGGCTGTAGAGCCACCCACAATAGCTATATATACAGGATATTGTAGTAGAGTATTATATAGAGGCTTGCGATCATCTTATACTATCTATATTTACTTGGAGTTTTGATAGTACGGCCACGAGAGCTAGTTTTAGGTAGAGCAGCTGGTGCAGCCTCTGTAGACGCCGCGGTAGCTATAGAGCGACTACTACGTTTATAGCGCTTAGTATATAAAGAAGGTACTACTAGAGCTTTACGCTTCTTGTTCTAGGTGGTTTAAGACGCGCTTTTGGCGGCTTGGGGTTCAATCTGGGCTGCCTGAGCAGCTGCTTTTTCTGCTCTCTCCTTCTCCCTCACTACCTTGGCTGCCTCTCTCGCCACACGTCTCTCCTCCGCCTCCTGTTCCCGGAGCAGCTTAGCAGCAGCTTGACGCTCCTTCTTGTTAGCTTTTGCAAGCTGCTGCTTATGCTCTTCCTGCTGTTTTACTCTATCACGAGCACGTGCCTCTCTAATCTTCCGTGGCGACCAGAAGACAGCACCACCGTGGTACTCCTGCCTCTGCTGCAGGTCAAGAGGCTTACTCTGCTTCTTATGCCTCTTCTTAGCAGTGAGAGCCTCTTTCACCCCATTAAGTTTATAGTGTAGTAGCTGGTTTTGGACAGAGAGATGGTGGAGTGATAGACTTAGCTTCTTTGACTCTGCTGACTGCGTGTCGGCTACAGCTGTACGAACCAGCCGGTCCATCTTTCTCCAGTCAGAGTCTGAGAGACTTGATGATGAGCTCCAGTTGTAGTTGTCTTCTTCTGGCGTATAGGAGAATCTCTTGAGTATACGCTCTGGCTCCATAGGCCATATACTAGTAGCTTCAAACGACTTAAGGACTGTCTCCGTCTTAAACGCTGACTGCCAGGCACTCCAGAATAGTGAGAAGAAGTCTCCTTTCTTGACTGGGAGCAGTCCCTGGCTCTTGTGGAGGTAGTCTGAGAGCGCAGCTGAGTACGCAGTTGAGAGTGGCTTGAACAGTACCACGTCGAGCGGCTGCAGCGTATGGGTAGAGTGAGGTGGGAATATAGCTAGTAGTATACGGTGGGAGTCGCAGTAGTCGAGAAAATCTGGTGTGACGTGGCTACCGTGGCCGTCGAATATGATGAGACGCTAGTCTCTCCCGCGACGGGCTTTCTACTTTGTACAGCGATCAAATACCTGCTCTAGCCACGCTAGACTAATGTCGTTGTTCGTCCAGCTAGATGGTGATGATGCTACAAAGACGTCGTGCTGTCCAGCTTTAATAGAGCTCACCCACGCTGACTGTATTGAGCTGTTCGCCGACGAGTAGATAAGACCCGGCGGCAGAGTCTCCCTATCAGCGCAGATAGCTGCTATAACCGTGATCTAGTCACGAGAGCTATCCTAAAGAGCTGTTGTAACCTCCTTCTTCTTATACGAGCGACGGCTGAACACTCGCTTTGAGCGTCCTAGTACACCTAGCATGAAGCCCTTCTCGTCCATATTGTACGTGTGACGCAGTTCTATACTATACTTCTCTATTTTGCTGTATAGTAGCTTGAAGTAAGCCTTGTACTTCTCTTTTGAGTTAGCTTTATGGCGGTTGGCGTCTATAGCGGTGGTCCATCGAGAGACAAGCTGGTCGCTGTGTCGGCCGAGAAAGCGCGTAACCCAAGCATCGCTCACGGGTTCTGTAGCTATCGACGAAGCGAAATGTTGTATTATCTCTCTTGTAGGAGGCAGCACTTTCTCTGTAAGACTGTTGATGTACTGTACAAGCTCAAGCTCCTGTTGTAGGCTGAGTCGTTGTTGGTTGTAGTCTTTGGCTTCCTGTGGGCACTGACGGCCCTTGTGTCTTCGGGTTAGAGTACTATTCGATACACTAAAGCTACGAGCAATTGCTCTATATAAGAAGTGCTCTCCTGGTTCGAGCGATTTGAATGCTGCAATTGCATCGTCAATAGGTGCCATAGTGGTGGAGTTACGACGCGCTGAAGTTGGTGGCTTGTCTGGTGTTCTCGTGTTCGTGGGGCGTTGCGCGACGTGGGGCGTTGCGCGCACGGGCACGGTAGTGGCTTGGCAGAATTATCTTGCCGTGGCCAACCATGCCACCATGCATCATTGTCTCGAGAACAAAATTGTAGAGGAAGCCTGGGAGTTGGCCATCTCTGTTGAAGCGTAGTTCCCAATAAAAGGAGGCTCGGTTTCGACTTAACGAAATGGCTTCGGGAAGCATAATAAATATTATCACATTCTTTTTACATGGCTACAACAGGTGATAGCATCTCTGCGTGCAGCGAGATCTTATCCGAAAGCTTCCCTAAAACAGAAGAGTTAGTTGCAGCCGGACCGCCCTGCTTAGACATCGCACAACAATTCGCAACCCTGGAAAGCATTTTTGTTGGTTATTGTGACGTTCCAGCTGCGCTTTGTTTGACCCTTGTCTGCTATACCTGCTATGGGCAAGCGACGAAGCATGATGCCCGGAATTTACAGTGCGGGACGACCACTCCCTACAATACACGGCCACGCCCTCATCAAAATACCGCTGTTCTGCCTTCCGTCAAGCGCATCAGTGTAATGCACGTCACGTGGACATGTTTTAAAGATCTGATGATGTGCTCGACGATGTACGCTGAGGCATATAGTATTGAAACAAACATAGCGCCCACTTGCACACTACAATGGTGTACACTCGCCATTCAGGTCAAATCCTCACATCGGGATCTGTCGTGTGGGATCCATCGCATGATGCGCAAGAGAAAGCCGGGTATATATTGACCCTTGGTGTGTGATGGATTGGGCTCCCGGTTTTCATCCTACACTTAGGATACACCGGCTTGCCCGTTTTACTGACAGACGTTACATTCGGGCAATCGAGCGATCCGGTATGACTGTAATGGCAATGATCACAAATAAAATGATGCTCGGAGACTCCTTCTGCCTTAGGCCCATGTCGCCCACCTAGCAGAAGGTCTGTTGCCAGGTCTGCGTTTGAACGTAGGACATCGAGTACCCTCTCCTCTCGTAGGGTTGCTTTTGACACGCAATGGCGACCCGAAACGGCAGCGATGACTGAGTTCCTTAGCTCCACATGAGCTGGTGGCACCGTTGTCGTGTAGTCGTAGGCAAAGGCAGCAGTTACGGCCCAGTCGCTGGGATTGACAGTCATTACCGTGTTCGCAAATGACGTTTTTGCAAGCTTGCAAAGAAATGAACAGTCATAGTTGTCGGCGATTATAGCAACTTGTGCATGAAGGAGAGGTTCTAGAGTGTCGAATTTAGAGACATCGTAGCCTGCCTCGTAGATGTATGACAACATGCAGTCAATTGCATTCGTGTATACTGGATCATCTTGCAAAGTAATTGCTTCACTGCTTGTCTCCTATTATACTGGTTAGGCCTTGCAAAAACTTCGGTCACAATGTACTACCACTAAGCCGCCGGTGAGAGCTTTTTGAAACTATTTGGAGTGACAGACCACAAGAGCTTTGTGGATCCGCCAGCTCTTGTCGCTAAAGTTCAGGGTCAGATCTGATAGATCACCAGATGTCAAGTAACGTCCCCTGCCCGTACAGTGTCGGGCCGAGCAATGAGCCGGCGCGCGCAGTGAGCCACCCCAACAACACGACGTCAATATCAGAATTGAAGCTCTATCGCGACGCTACGTCGCGATAAAATTGCGAGAACTTGTTGTTGTATTA